>Ga0182738_1005983_pt1 | contig 12792 bp, 25 predicted proteins | sample eDN5th30CBELigMG_FD_128876 | JGI IMG/M metagenome (GOLD analysis project Ga0182738, IMG submission 128876) | Enriched Miracle-Growth compost microbial communities from Emeryville, California, USA - eDNA 5th pass 30_C BE-Lig MG (version 2)... ...
CGGCGCTCGCCCAGGAGGCGCGGCGCCGGTATGGAGCCGGTGCGGACCAGCGCCTCGAAGCCGCTCAGGCTGAGCGCGACGTAGGCGGCGGCGGCGTGCCGATCCAGCGCGCCGGGCTGGGTGTGCACGATGGTTGTGTTCAGCTTGGGCATACTGCCGCTCCATGGGAAAGCCGACCCGCACCGCGAAGCAGTTGAAGGCCTTGTTGATCGAGCGCATCGAGGCGCTGCCCGGCATGGCCGGCCAGGTCACGGACGTGCACACCGGCGGCGTGCGCTGGGCCGACGCGGGGCCGGGCGAGCCGAACTGGTACGTGCCGACCGGCGTGCAGCGGGAGGACTACCGGCTCGACGTGGCGCGGGTGATCCGCCAGACCCAGCTCGAATTCGACCTCGACACGGATTGAGGTGGTCACAGGTCGGCCCCGACCCTGGCAGTGGAGCACGTCTCGTACTGCACCCCGTCCTCGTCGGACTGGTTCTTGTATTCGTCGGGCGCATCGACCCAGGCGTGCTCCTGCCAGAAGGTGGGCGGCCGCGCCACGAGCATCAGACCGCAGTTTTCGCAGCAGCGCCGTCGGCTCCCGTATGGCTGGCCGCGCTGGGTCATGAGGTGCAGGGTCTTCGTGGTCATGGCTGCACCTCCGCGAACAGGTCGCCAACCGCCCGGCCGGCCCGGCGCGTGGCCTGGGCGGTGGCGATGTGGTGCTGGTGGTCGTGCGCCAGGTGGTGCCGCTGGCACAGCGCCCGCAGGTTGTCGTCGGCGCAGTTCTCGGGCTGGTGGTCCAAATGCGCGATGGTCAGGACGATCACGATGACCTTGGCGCAGGCCGGCCCGTCGCCGTTCAGGTCGAAGGAGATCTCGGCGGCACGCTGGCGCGCCTGCTGGTAGGTGGCCTGTGGCTCTTCCAGTTGGAACCAGTTGTGGCGCACGCCCTGGTCCAGCCATCGGCCGACGGCGTACTGGTGGGCGGTGCAGCCGGGGTGCTCGCAGCGGCCGCCGGCGCGCGCCAGGATGCGCTCGCGGATCGCCGGCCAGTCGGCCGGGTAGCGGGCCTTGTTCTCAGGCTTGATGGGCATGCACCTCTCCTTGCTCGCGGTCCAGCGCGGCCGCGGCACGCGCCTCGTTCATGGCCACCAGGCAGCGGCGCGCGACAGCCGGCGAATCGCGCCAGCGGATCTCCACCGCGCCGGCGGCGACGGCGAGCGCGCGCTTGCTCTGGCAGATGTCGTAGTGCGGCCAGGACGTGACCGGCGGCCCCTGGTACCAGCGGCGGGCCACGCCGATGCGGTCGGCCATGGCGTGCAGTTCGTCCAGGGTGTCGGCCACCAGGTGGCACATCACCATGTGCCGGAAGGGGGCGCGCATGTCGTCCACGTAAGCGGGCATCAGGCGCCTCCCTTTCCGGCGGCCAGGTCGACGTCGACGCGGCGTCGGGCGGTCTTGAAGAAGTGGGTGTATTTCATGCCGATCTCCCAGCCGACGGGGCGCTGCCACGTCACGCCGTCATCAGCGATGAACTCGTCATCTGCCCGGATCGGCTCGCCGGCGGCGAGCAGCCGATACCGTGCCTCCGCCTCGACCCTGGCGGCGTCGGGCTCTGCGGGGGTGACGATGGGGCTGTCCGCCTTGCCCTTCGTCTTCACGGCCGCAACGCCGTTGGTCGGCACGTCGGCCGGGCGCCAGATGTGGCCGCAGCCGTGGCACAGATGCGAGCGGTGGGGCGGGTTAAGCCACGCATCGCCGTACAGGACGGGTCTTGCTTCGGAAACTTTCTCCGGCGCGTCGATGTGCTGCATCCCGCAGGCCGGGCAGTGCAGCACCATGTCGATGGGCGCCTCCCCGGACGCCCTGGCGGCGTCGGTGGGCGGTGGGGAGGCGAGCATGGCGCGCAGTCGCGCCAAGTCCTCTCCGCATCGACGGTATGCATTGCTGAACGCATCGCCTGCCCTGCCATCGTAATAGTCGGGTGGCTCGGCCCTGAGCGAGTAGTTGTGTGCAAGCGTGTGGAACCCCTTCATGAACTCCAACGGCACGCTCACCCATCCCGCCGGCTCGCCTGCGCTCTGGCTCTGGCGCAGCAGCGCCGCGACCCGTTGCAGGCCCTCGTAGTGCGGCCCGTTGCCGTAGGCGGTCACCACCTCGCGCAGCACCGGGTCGGCGATCAGGCTCACGTCCGGCGGGTCGTCGCGGTCGCCCTGGAGGACCACGCCTGCGCTCTGGCTGGGGCGCTGTGCGGCGAGGGCGGCCCTCTCCGCTGCGCGCTGGTTGATCAGGCGCCCCCAGGCGGCATCCCACTCGTCGTGTGCGAGCAGGCCCATGAAGGCGTCCTTGATGAGTCCGCGCTCGGTTTCGGTCGGCCGGTAGCAGCCGTCCCGGCCGGCCTCGTCTTCGCCGATCAGCTCGTAGTCCTCGAGGTAGCCGTCGATGATCTGTTCCAGCTCGTCGGGCTTGGCCCAGCACTCCGGGTCTGCGCACGGCGGGCCGCCGTGGTTGCCGTCGCACTTCGGGGGCGCGGCTGCCGGCGCCGGTGCCGGCGCAGCGGCGCGGCCGTAGCCGGCCTGGATCAACTCATCGGCGCTCGCGCCCTGCACGATGTTCATGGGGTCGCCCCAGTTGTCGGCGCCCTGGCCCATGTGGTTGCTGGTCATCTGGCGATCTCCGGGATGGTGACGATCCCCTCGGGCACATCGAACAGGCCGAGCGCGCCCGTGTAGGGGACGAAGGGGATGGGGCGGACGTTCTCCAGCTTGAAGCCGAAGCAGTCGGGCATGTGCCAGCGCGACACGCGGCGCGCCGAGGGCACGCAGTCGGTCAGGTCGGCGATACCCACGAAGCCGCCTCGCTCGATGGTGTCGCTCGTGATGCCGGCGGCGACGGCCTTGGGCGATGCGCCGGTGCCTTGGGCGAACGTCCAGGCGTCTTCCCACTCTTCGCGGGTCATGCCCTTGGCGGCGTGGATCAGCACCGGCCCGCGGTAGCGCGTCGGCCACGTCCGGTTCTCGATGTCCTTGCCGGCGTGCACGATGAGCCAGGCCCACGGCTGGCGGATGCTGATGGCCTTCATTGCTTGCCTTTCAGGCGCGCGGCCTCGATGTCGGCCAGGCCGTCGATGCGGTTGGCGAGCTTCTGCGCGCAGCGCAGGCTTTCGGCGGCCATGTCGCCGGCGTCTTCCAGCAGCATCTGCATGGCGGTCCACTCGCCGCCGGCGCGGCGCACCTCGGTGATGCGCTCCTTGGCGCGCTGCATGGCGTTGACCAGCGAGGCGGCCTGGTCGGGGATGCTGGGGCCGCTCATGCTGCACCTCGAACCGTGAGGGTGACGACATCGCCGAAGTGGTTGGCGACGTCGCGGGCCTCATCGTTGGTCAGGCCGTCGATGTGGATGTCCGGCTTGTCCGCGCCGCGGTCCAGCCGCACGAAGGCGCCGGCGCAGGTGGTGCTCTCGCCGATCTCCATCACCTTGCCGCGGATGATGGTGGTGATGTCGGTGTCGCCGCTCATGCCAGCCCTCGCGTGCTGTAGCCCACCGGCATGCCGGTATTCGCCCGGACCTGCACCGCCCGGTCGTCCCACAGTTCGACCATGCCGTAGTCCTTCACGTTGGTGATGGGCAGCACCTCGCCGATGTGGCGACGGCACCAGGCGCGGATAGCCTCGATGGCTTGCATCGCCTCGCGGTGTCGGTCGGTGTAGCCCGGCCGGTAGCCGAAGGCGTCATCGGGCCTGATGCACGCTGCGAAGGGGTACATGCGGGCGGTGAAGATGCGCACTTCGCGCCCTTCGGCGCGCCACCGCTTCACGCGCTCGACCATGAGTGCGATGGGCTCGCCGCAGTGCTCCGCGCCGGCCCAGGTGCCGTAGGTGGCCAGGGTTCCGTCGAAATCGACGCCGATCCAGCTCATTTGCGCGTCTCCAACCACGCCAGCGCCTGCTCGCGGGCCTTGTTGATGGCTGCCATGCGGGCGGCATCGCCGCCGCGGTCGGGGTGGTGCTTCGACGCCAGCCGGCGGTAGGCCTTCTCGATGTCGTCGCGGTTGGGCAGCACGAGGTCCGTCAGTTCCAGCACGAGCTGCCAGTCCGGCGCGGCCGCCGGCGCGGGCAGCGCAGCGAAGCCGGTGAAGGTGGCCTTGACCAGGGCCATGGAACCGTGCCGCAGTTCGACGCGGCGCGCTTCGATGATGTGGTGGATGGCCTGCAGGTTGCCGGCCACGGTGTTGTATCGGTCCACCGGGATGCAGACCTGCAGGCCGTCCCACACGAACCACACCGCTACGCCGGGGTCGGTGGGGCGATCGGTGCCGAGCGAGACGTTGCTGCTGACGACGAGGTTTTCCAGCTTCTTGCCCGAGTCGGACGCGAAGTTGCGCAGGCTGGCTTGCACGTTCTTGATGGCAGCCGGCAGGGCCGTCTTGAAGCGGCCCGGCTCGCGCCACTTCGTGCGTGCGAAGTGCGGCGGCCACGCGAGAGGGAATGCGGAGACGGTCATGGGTGGATTCGGTGAGGCGCCCGCGCCAGCGCGGCGCGGGCGGTGTTCATGACGGGATCAGCTCGGCGCGCCGACCAGGATGGTCAGGCCGGTTTCGGCGGCGATGGAGGCGCGCAGTTCCTTCACCGCGGCCTCCATCACCTTGTGCGGGCGCACCAGCTCGTACCAGATGGACAACTTGCCGCCGTCGCCGATGCGATAGCGCAGCTGCGCCTCGACGCGCCAGGGGTCGCCGTTCTCGAAGACCGGGATCGCCAGCACGAACACCTCGGGCACCTTGAGGTTGCCCTTCTGTGCGCTGCCCTGCACGTCCTCCTCGTAGGTGAACTGGGTAGAGCCGTCCGACAGGCGCACGCTCGAAGCGAAGTTCACCTTCTTCTTTGCCTCCAGCGTGCGCGACACCGCCAGCACGTCGGCGCCGTTGGGCTCGGCGATGTCGGGCAGGTTCGTTTCGATGAACTGGGCGAAGTCCCCCTGGTTCTGCTGGCGGCCGCTGTTGCCCATCCAGGTCTTCCACTCGGGCGACAGCGGCGCGTTGTACTTGGCCTGGTGGTCGCGCCAACCCGGCGCTTCGGCGGTGTCGTTGAACACGGCCATGAAGGTCGGCGGGTTGATGGTGGAGTACAGGCGCGTGGCCGCGCCCTTCTGGTCGTTGACCACCGCGATGAAGCTCGCGGCGTCGTGCAGCGTGGTGACGCCGCGCTTGCGCAGCGGGGCCGGCAGGATCTCTTCCTTGCCCTCGTAGCGGTACCCCTCGGGCACCAGCACGTAGGGGAAGGCGTTCTTGAGGTTGTCCAGTTCGGCACACTTCATGGCGCTCAGGCCGGCGCCCGCGTCCAGGATGGCGCGCGCGTTTTGCGGGGTGTTTTCGTCGTAGCTCATTGCTCTCTCGGTGGTTGGGGGAGGTGGGCCGCGTGCCGATCAGGAGACGGTGCGCAGGGGGCGGGCTTCCTCGTTGACGGTCTTCACGCCGTCCAGCGTGCGCTGGCGGGGGTCTTCCCGTTGGAGGTTGTTGTCGGGCGTGGCGAACATCAACGTCTTGCCGCGCACCGGCTTCGGCTTCTTCACCTTCACGTCGCTGTCCAGTTCGACCTGGCCACCCTTGCCGACGGGCTTGATCTTGATGTGCAGCACGATCTCGCCGGTCTTGCCGGTTTCGGTGCAGGCGTGCACGATTTCGTTGAGTTCGTGCGTGGCCTCTTCGGCGATGGCGCCATAGTCGAGCGACTCCAGGAATTCGGAGAAGCTCTGCCGCTTCGCGGCTGGCGTCGGGGATTTCAGTGCTTCGGGCATAGACACCTTTCTGGTGGTTGAGGGAAGAAAAAGGGGCGCCGCTCGCGCGGGCCGGCCGGGAATCGGAGGGAGGGAGGAGGAGGGAGGAGCCCCGGACAGCGAATCGCCCGAAACGGGTCAGTCGGCCGACGGCGGCGCGAACTTCTTGAACGGCAGCGCCTTGATGTGCTTGCCGAAGAAGATGCCCTTCGATTCGGCCTCCATGAACTGCTTGTGCAGGTCGGGCGCGACGTTGGGGTACTGGTAGACGGTCCCCGGGCCGCGGGTGAAGGTGACGGCCAGGGTCTGGGTGGCGGCGTCGTAGCCGACGGCCTTCACCTGGTTGGACTGCACGGGCGTCAGCGGGATCTCGATGCGCTCGGCGGCATCGTTGAAGGGCGCCGGCGCGGCGACTTGCCATTGCTTGGGCATAGGGTGCTCCTACTGGGTTGGAAAGTGGTCAAGCGGCGCGCGCGGCGTCGCCCAGGTAGTCGGCGCGCACCAGCAGCGCGCGCTTGGCGATGGCCTCGCAGATCAGCGGGAAGTCCGAGGCGCGGAACAGGAACGCGGCCTTGTCCTTGCCGGCGTGCTGGAAGCCGAGCGAGGCCAGGCCAGCGACGCTGATCGACAGCGGGGCGATGCGCGTGTTGATCTGGCCCAGCGTCATGCGGGCGCCGGTGTCGACTGCGGCCGGCGGCTCATTGGCTGCCGGCGTGCCGGTGGCCACCGGCTGCAACTCGGGTGCCGGCGCAAGATCTACGGTGACTACGCCTCCTGCAGTCGGCGCAGGGTTGAGCATCTTGTCCAGCGTGGCCTGGCGCTGCTGCGCCTGCACTGCGGCGACCTGCTCAGCAGCGGTAGCGCGCTGCCGGCGTTCGGCTTCCTCGGCCGCGCGCTGGCGCTCCTGATCGGCGCGTGCCGCAGCTTCGACCTTGGCCTGCTCCTCGGCGCGGATGCGCTCGCGGTCCGCCTCGGCGGCGGCTTCCGCCTTTGCGCGTTCCTCGGCCGCGATGCGCTCGCGCTCGGCCTCCAGACGGGCGCGCTCCTTCGCCTCGTGCTCGGCGATGCGCGCCGTGATGATGGCGCGCAGATCGTCCGTGGCCTTGTGCACCAGCACCAGCACGTCGGGGAACAGGAAGCCCAGTTCCTGGCGCTCGCGCAGCGCGGCGAGGTTCGCCTGGATGCGGTCGGCGGCCTCGTTCGCCGCGATCTTGGCGCTGGCCAACAAGGTGGCCACCGCGTCCTCCATGTTGGCGAGGCTGCGCTTGCCCTTGATGGCGCCTGCGAAGTCCGCAGTGAGCGCAGGCAGGTAGTTGCCGCCCAGGCGCTTGTTGATGCCCTCGCCGTGGCCGCGCAACTTGGCGGCCGCCTCCATCACGATCTCGGCGCGACGCCGCTCCTTCTCGCTGGTCAGCAACTTCTCGGACAGCAGGCGGTTGTCGCGGACCAGCTTGAGCAGCATGTCCTTGCGCTGCTTGCGCGTGTAGACCGCTTCGACCTGCGCCAGCATCTGCGTCTCGGCCCGGTCCAGGGCTTCCTCGGCCCGCTTCATTTCCTTGATCTGCTCGTCCAGGTTCACGAAGTCCTGATCGGTCTTCGGTTCGCGGATGAGCTTGTGGACGAAGAAGTGGCGCGCGCGCGTCTCGAATTCATCGAAGTTGTCGGTGACGGCGATGGAGCCGCTCACGGACAGGACCACGGCCGGGAGCGCCTCCACCGGCTCGGCCACCGGGGGCGGCGCCTTGGGCGCCTCCGGCTCGTAGGCCGCTAGGTCGACGTCGAACTGCTTCCAGCCGGCCAGGATCTCGGCGCGCAGCGCCTCGTCGGGGTAGTACCAGCAGTGGCGCTCCTCCAGCACGTTGCCGTCCTGACCGAATGCGGCAGCCGAGAACAGGGTGCGGATGGCGCCGGACACCAGCATCTGCTGCTCCATCTGCACCCGGTACATCTTGTGCAGCTTGGTGCCGTCGTTCTGCTCGGCACTGTCGCGGCCCTCGTGCGGCAGGTTTGAGCGCAGTTCGTCGTTCAGCGACTTGCACTCCCAGTTGGTGTCGCCCAGGAACGTGCGCGCGTCCAGCGAGGCGCCCAGCGGGCGCGACAGGCCCGGCACTTCAAGGGCGCCACCGACCACCTCCAGATCGAACTCGTCCAGGATCTCGGCCGCGATGGGCCGGCACAGCGCTTCTACCCGGTGGCCCGGGTTGATGACGCGCTCCTGCACGTAGTCGCTGAACTCTCGCTGCACGCTGGTGTGCAGCTCGTGCAGCAGGGCCGTGCGCGTCTTGTTGGTCGAGCAGCCCAGCATGGCGGGCGCGTCGCTGGCGTTGAACGAACGCTGGCGGCGCTGCAGCCAAGCTGGCGACCCGGGCTCGTCGTGGAACTTCTGCATCGCCATGGCTCAGCCCTCCGAGCCCAGTTCGCCGGCGCGCCGGTCGTAGATCGCGGTCAGTTCGGCGCGCTGCTGCGCGTCGGCCACGGCGTTGATGACGGACGCGGCTTCGGCCAGTTCGTCCAGGTTCTTCGCGGCATGCAGCTTGTCGGCCACCACGGCGTAGGTCACCTTCGGCGCGGCGTCCGTGACGGTGGCCGAGTTGTCGGTCGCGGCCTTGGCCTCGGCCGGCTTGAGGGCGCGGATGCGCGCCTTCTGTGCATCCGTCAGTTGGCCCTTCTGCTCGGTGAAGGCGATGATCTCGTCGTGCGTCTTGCCGGCGGCGAGGTACTCGCGGTACTTGGGGAAGCGCTTTTCCAGGGATTCATCCGGCCACACCGGCGCGTCGGCCTTCTCTGCGGCCTGGCCGGTAGACGTGACCACCTCGGCCGGGCCCATGAACTTCTCGCCGCCGGTCGGAGCCAGTTCGTCCTCGGTGTAGACGCCCAGCAGCACGCCCGGCTTGTAGAGCCGCACGAACTTGCGCAGCGCCAGGTAGCAGATCTGCTGCTTCGGGTCGGTGGCCCACTGGGTGGAGAAGCGCGGGTAGGCCTGCGACATCAGCACCGTGAGTTCGCGCGGCTCGCGCTCGCCGCGCAGCGTGGCGCGCACGATCACGCCCAGGCCCGCCTCGTCGGCCTTCGTGTAGGTGGCGACGTAGTACTTCCCGCCCTTGTCGCTCTTGCGCTCTTCGACCTTGCCCAGCACCCGGTCCCAGTCGCCGAAGTGCTCGTATTCCGGGTCGCCGTCCAGTTCGCCGCTGTTCTGGATGACGGCGTTGACCAACTGCGCCTCGTAGCCGAGGGTGCCGCCTTGCGTGACGTGGGTTTTTTGGGCGACGGCGAAGGGGTTCATGCCCCAGGTGATTGCCTGCATCGTCACGGCGGCGCAGTCGGCTTCGTTGCCCTGGAAGTGCTTCGGGACGGTAATGCCGCCGCGGGCCATCATCTTCCCGAAGGCCTGCACACGATCCCAGGCCGGACCCAGGATCAGCGATGCGGCGTCGAGGCGCGCGACTTCGTTGGGCTGGCCGGCGACGGTCAGGCTGGTTGATTCGGATTGAGTGCTCATGGGAGGTAGGGGGCTGGGTGGATGAACTACTTGTGTGGCGCCCAGACTTCCGCGACATCGACGGACGGCTGGCGCTGAGCGATGAAGAAGCCGGCGGCGGCGACCACTGCGACCGCCGCGATGAAGATCAGCGCGGCGCGCACGGCGCCGCCCATGTCGCCGCAGCCGTCTTCGGCGGGCTCGCCCAGGTTGATGGGCGGGTGGTAGGCCGTGTCTTCCGGCACAGTGCCGGCGCGGACGCGGCGTACCGGCCGGGTGTTGTCGGCCACGAGGCGAACGGTCACGATGCGATCCTTTCTGCGATGAGGAGGGCGATGACGAAGAGGCCGGCGAGGGCGGAGGCGACCGTGACGGCCCTGTCCGTGATGCGCTGGCGGTTGGGGATCTGGATGTGCAGCGGCGCGGTGCTGCTGCGCACGCTGGGGCCGAAGGCGTCTTCCAGACTGCGCGGCACCTTCTTGGTACGGTGGTGACCGGCATCCACGGCCGGCATGCGCTCCGGCTGCGCGGCGTGCACGAGCGGCCACTTGCGGGGTGGCAACGGCATGAGGTTGCTCATCGCTGCACCCTCCACTCGGGAGGCGGTGGCGCGGTCAGCTTGATGACCTTTTCGCCGCGCACGGGGGGCACGTCGAGCTTGGCCGGGCCGTTGCGGAAGAACAGGACTTCCTCGTCCGACATTTCGCGCTCGGTGCACTCAATGCCGGCTTGGAAGTCCAGGGTGTCCGGGTGCATCACGCACGCGCCGGGATGAAGGCTTTGAGGGCCCGGCTGTTCAGGTCGGTGAGTTCGGCGCGCGCGGCATCGAGCAGGGAGCCCGTGCGCTTCGCGTCGTTCGTCGTGACCATGCGGCCCTCCAGGTCGCGCACGGCGGCGGCGAGGCGCTGGCGGCGGTCCTCGTCGGCGGCGGTCAGCGCGCGCGGCGGAGGTTCGTCATTCGCGGCGGGGATGGCGCGGCCGACGTTGACCGTCGCGCCGCTCATCAGGGCCAGCACCGGCTGGAAGACCGGGTGGGTGTGGGCGTTGTGCCCGGGGGTGTTCTGCATTTGCGCTCCTCGTCGGCCGGGGGATCGGCCTGAGGTGAATTCTCACGAGCGTGAGATTCAATGTCAACACAAATGTGAGTGGTACGTGATAATTTCTCTCACGCCACCCCGGCGAACGCGAAAAAGCCCGCGCGAGGCGGGCTGAATCAGGAGTGAAGATGGAAGGTGACGAGCTACTGTTTGAGCTGCGGGGCCCCGCCGGCGAGGTCTGGAGGCTCTATCTTGACGGCAGGGCTGAGGGCTTCCCAGCTGGAACGGCGGTGCAGAACATGGCGTTCCCCCTATGGTGCGCTCTGGTCGGGGAAGTTCGCCGCCAGGCCGCCGTCGATGTCGGCGCTCAATAGCCCCATGCGATAGGCGTTTTGAGCCGGCTTCTCGCACGGTTGCGCGCCGTGGCGACGTGCGATCTCGGCGGCTTCTGGATTGAAGAACAGTTCAATGTTGTCCCGAGATAGGTCGTATCGAGAGAAGAGCATCGCGCCGGTGGGGCGCGTGCCGCTGGCGATGAAGAGCGCAGTGAAGTCACGCTGCACTGCAGTTGTTTTGGGTTGCGCAACCATGCCGTTCCCGAGGTCCAGCCTGTACCAAGTGTTCATGCTCTTCTCCTCGTCTAAAAGGCGTCGCGCGCTCAGGGACTTACGCCAGCCCACCAAGCGATGCATCCACCACAACGCCGCACCAAGCATCCCCTGGTAGAAGCTTGAGGTACTTTTCTTCCTTCGGCCAGTCGGGGTTGATCGCCTCCAGGTAGGGGGCGCCCTCGATGAGGATGTACTTCTTGAAGGTGGCTTCCTTCGTGGCCTCGCGGCGCACAACCACAAAGTTTCCGGGTATGGCCTCTAGATCTGGCCTGACATGCAGCAGCATGCCTTCGGTGAAGCTCGGCCGACCGCTGGGGTTCTCCATCGACTTTCCGGTGACCTTCAAGAAGTAGCCGTACGGCCCCAGGTTCTTGGTGGACGGGTACCACTCGTCCGCGTCGCCGGGCTGAAAGTTATCGCACAGTTCAGTCCATCGCCCGGCCTGAACCTCTGAGATGAGCGGGTACAGCCCGCGTACAGCCGGGCCATCGGCCACGTTCGAGGTCGGTCCAGGTGTGGGGGCCGGAGCCCCCTGTGCGGGCTCGCCCACGCCGAACCGCTTCGGCAGAGATCCATCCTTCAGCCATTCCGGTCGCACGTTCACGGCGGCCGCGATTGCCAGCAACTCGCGCGGGTTCTCGCGGGTGCCGGCTTCAATGTTCCCGATGGTCCCGGACGAAACACCAACCATGCGGGCCAACGCAGGCTGGGACAGGCCTGCCTCCAGCCGGGCTTCTTTCAGGCGTTCTGCGATCGTGCTCACACCTGTGATGCTCTCACGAGGTTGACTCACGTTGGTGTGAGGCATAGACTCTCACAATGGTGAGAAATATGCACGACCTGATCGCCCAGGCCATTAAGAGAAGTGGCGGCCCCTCCGCGTTGGCGCGAAAGGCCAATGTCTCGGCCAGTGCGCCGCTGATGTGGCGCAGCCGCGGCAGCGTGCCCGCTGAGCACTGCCCGGCGGTGGAGGCGGCCTCCGGTGGCTTCTTCCAGTGCGAGCAGATGTGGCCTGACAAACCCTGGCGCCGCATCCCCGACAAGACCTGGCCCAACCCGAAGGGCAGGCCGGTGCTCGATTTCGCCGCAGTAGCGAAGGAGGCTGCCTGATGCAGGTACGCCCCCTCTCATCCCTGACCCACGCCGAGGTGGTTGACCTGGCCGAGCACGCCGCCGGCCGGGAAGAACCCATCGAGCAGGCCAACCCCTTCGACCCGGGCTGCTGGCGCCATGCCGTCTTCAACGACGTGTTCATCGCCTGCGCCGCCGACCTCCAGCCGATCGGCTGACCACTTCACCCCAACCGCGATCTCGATATGACCTCCTTCGACCAGGATGCAGAGCCGCTGTTCGCCCGCGGCGTCGCTGGCCCCCTCGGGAAGTTGACCGAAGACCTCAAGACCAAGGTTGACGAGGCGACTGACCAGGTATTCCGGCAGCACTGCGCCATGAGCGGAACGGACCCGTCCACGCTCCTGCGCGACTTCGTGTACCTGACCTGCTACAGCAAGACGTGGCGGGCGATGGTGGCTGAAAAGCTGATCCATGAAGACAAGCGTACCGAGGCCATGCGCAAACTGGCAGGGCCTTTTCAGGGCCCCGAATCCCAGGGAGGTGCAGGCGCATGAGCGTTTCACCCATCCCGCGCGCGCAGCGCGCCGCCACCGCTCGCAAGCTGGGCGAGGAGGCGGCGAACGCCGCCGAGTTCAAGGCCGGCGAGGCGGTGCCCGACTTCTCGCCGCGCGCCCTGCAGTTCATCAAGGACTTCGTGGCGGCGCAGTCCGGCCCGGTGGCCGGCGAGGACATCACGCTCGCCGCGCGTCAAGCTGGCATCCGCCCGGCCGATGACCGCGCCTTCGGCGCCGTCTACGCGAAGGCCATCCGCCTGGGCTACATCCGCGTGGTC
>Ga0182738_1005984_pt1 | contig 12790 bp, 10 predicted proteins | sample eDN5th30CBELigMG_FD_128876 | JGI IMG/M metagenome (GOLD analysis project Ga0182738, IMG submission 128876) | Enriched Miracle-Growth compost microbial communities from Emeryville, California, USA - eDNA 5th pass 30_C BE-Lig MG (version 2)... ...
GAGGGTGGTCGGGAAGGCCATGCCCGCGGCCAGGCCACCCAGCACCCGGGCGAGGAAGAGCACATCGACGCTCGGTGCGAACCCGGCAAGCAGGGCAGCCGGTATCGAGATCGAGGTGCCCAAAATCAGCATCATCTTGCGGCCGTAGCGGTCGCCGAGCGCGCCCAGGTAGAGCACCGAACCGGCCAGTCCGAGCGAGAATCCGACCGCGACCAGGTTGAGCCCGGTCTGGCTCGCATCGAGATCCTTGCCGATGTCGGGCAATGCCACGTTGGCGACCGCCAGGTTCAAGTTCGCCACCGCCGCAACAAGAATCAGGCTGATCAGGACGAGCGCGGGCTTGTCGGGCGCGCCTCCGTTTTCCGTTGCGCTCGCGGGCGCCACTCCCTCTTGTCTTGCCATGCGCGCATCCTATGTCCCGGCGGCAGCGGCGCTCTAGTCTCCTTTGGGTGAAAGTCGAAATCTTCTCCGACGTCGCCTGTCCCTTCTGTTACATCGGCACCCGACAGTTCGCCGAGGCGCTCAGCCAGGTTCAGGGCGGGGATCGCATCGAGGTGCAGTGGCGAAGCTTCCAACTCGACCCGTCCGCGCCCCGCCGCACGGAAGGCGACCTCTATGACCATCTCTCCCGCAAGTTCGGGATCTCGAGAAACGAGGTCGTGGCGATGAACGAGCGCGTGGTCGCGATGGGGCGCGCCGCGGGGGTCGAGTTCGACTTCGAGAACGCCTTCGCGGTCAACACATTCGACGCCCATCGCATGCTGCAGCTGGCTGGCCAGTCCGGCCTCGAGGCATCCCTGGCCGACTCGTATTTCGAGGCCTACTTCACCGGTTCGGCTGACCTCTCAGATCCCGCGGACCTGACACGTTTGGCAACCGAGGCCGGGGTGGAAGCGAGCCGGGCCGAGTCGGTCGCCGCTTCGGACGAGTTCGCGACCGAGGTGCGGGCCGATCAGGAACTTGCCGGATTGCTCGGAATCACGGGCGTCCCGGCCTTTGTGTTCGACCGTGAGAGCGCGCTTTCCGGCGCCCAGCCTGTGGACGTGATGCGGCAGGCGATCGAACGGGCGGCCGGGACCGGAAGCTGACCGATCGGGCGAGGAGGGTCCAAATGCGAAATGCTGAAGTTCCCGTGACCGCCCGCGCCACAAAGCTTCAGGCCGCCCTGACCGAACCCGGCGAACCGGAAGACTCCGGCCCGCTCCGCGCGCTTCGGCTGGGTGTCCGCACCTTCATGGCCCGCGAGCGGATCGACATGTCGGCGATGGCCCGGCAGCTCGACATCAACCGGGCAACCCTTTACCGATGGGTCGGGTCGAGGGAGCAGTTCCTGGTCGAGATGATCTGGCACATGACGATTCGGAGCCTCGAGCGGCTCGAGCGGGACAGCACCGCGAAAGGCCCCGACCGGATCATCGAAGTCACGATCGGCTTCGCCGACGAAGTGATCGAGAATCCGGGCATGAAGCACTGGTTGGCGACCGAGGGGGAGTCGGCGATGTCGCTCTTGACCCGGTCAGGTGCGGGCTACCAGCCGCGGCTGATCGCCTGGATCGAGGATTCGATCGAGCGTCAAGTCGAGGCCGGCGCGATGGTCCTGCCCGCCGGCGTCCAGTCTTACGACCTCGCCTACGTGATCGAGCGGATGGCGGCGGGATACATATATCTCGACCTGATCACCGGCGAGCAGCCCGACGCCCGGCGCGCCGAACCGCTGCTCAACATGCTCCTCCGCGCGGCCGAGCCGGCCTGACCCGGTTCTCGGCGAAACCTGCAGAAACCACCCCTACGGGTGGATTCCGCAGTCGATGACGGTCAGACCGGCGTGAGGTCCAGCCAGTCGGCGATGATCTGGCCGATCTGTTCGCCTTGATCCTCCTGCAGGAAGTGGCCGGCGTTCTCGATCACGGTCAGCGGCTCGGCCTGCGGGAAGAGCATCTGGACGGTTCGGCCGACCGGCTCGAGCGGCAGGGCCGGGTCGCTGTCGCCCCAAAGCAGGAGCGAGGGCCGCTGATCCTGGATCAGGTACTGGGCGGCCGCTTGGCCCGCGGCCGCGCCGGGCGCGTCCGGGGTCACCGGGATCATCGGCGGGAAGGTTCTGATGCCGGCCTTGTACTCGACCCCCGGGAAGGGCGCCTCATAGGCGGCGACCACCTCGTCGGGAAGCTCGGTGGCGCAGCCGCCGCGGATCGGCATATCGACCTTGACGTCGCGGTGGGAGGCGATGAAGTCGCGAAAGTGGTTCCAGTTATCGGACATCTTCTGGTGTCCGGTGAAGAGACCGGTGTCCATCGCGACCAGGCGGGAGAAGCGTTCCGGAACCTCGATCGAGGCAGTGCGCAGGCTGATCGGACCGCCCCAGTCATGGCAGACCAGGGTAAGTCCGGTCAGGTCGAGTTGCTCGAGCAAGTCGACCAGCGCGGCGGTGTGGCGGTCGTAGCTGTACCACTCGTCGTCTACCGGCTTGTCGGAGCGGCCGAATCCGGGTAGGTCGGGGACGATGCAGCGGTACCCGGCCTCGAGCAGCGGGCCCATCACCTTGCGCCAGAGGAATCCCCAGGTCGGTTCGCCGTGCACGAGCAGCACCGGCTCGCCCTCGCCCTCATCGATGTGGGCCAGGCGCATTTCCTCCCATTCCCGGTAGACCGGTTCCCAGGGGAAGTCGGGAAGGTTGGTGAATCTCTCTTCGGGCGTGCGCGCGATCTCCATGCGCGCAGCCTAGCGCGAATAACCTGATGCGTGTCAACTTTGAAGGCTTCTTGACACCTTGGATAGGTTTCTCCCACATGGCTGAAAAGAAGAGTGGTGCTCTCGTCCTGGTAGCAATGATCTTCGCCGTGTCGATGACTTTCATCGACCAGACGATCGTCTCGATCTCGGTCCCCAGCATCCAGCAGCATCTGGGGCTTTCGGAGACTGGAGTGCAGTGGATAGTCAGCGGATATCTACTCGCGATGGCCGCGATCTTCGCGCTCGGCGGCAAGCTGGCCGACGTGGTCGGGCACCGGACGATGCTGGTGGTCGGGATCCTGATCTTCACCGTCTGTTCGGCCCTCTGCGGGGCGACCCCCGAAGGCGACATCGCCGAGGCATGGATCATCACCTTCCGTCTGGTCCAGGGTGCCGGGGCCGCGATCATGTTCCCCGCCGCGCTGGCCATCACGATCTCCGCTTTCCCGATCGACAAGCGCGGCCGTGCGCTGGCGGTCTTCTTCGCGATCACCGGGGCGCTCACCTCGGTCGGCCCGATCGCGGGCGGCTACCTGACCGAGTGGACCTGGCGTTCGATCTTCTGGATCAACATCCCGATCGCGATCATCTCGCTGATCCTTATCTGGTTCTCGAAGCCGTCGAACAAGAAGAACCCGCAGCCGCTCGACCTCCGCGGGGCGGTCCTGATCGCACTCGGCATGGGCCTCTCCGTGCTCGGCTTCCAGCAGTCGGCGATCTGGGGGTGGGACGACCCGCTGACCTGGATCTGCATCGTGGCCGGCATCATCATCCTGGTCGGGTTCTTCGTATTCGAGAACCGCCAGAAGTTCCCACTGATGCGCGTCGCAATCTTCCGCGAACGGGCCTTCACAGCGGACAACCTGGCGCTCTTCTTCCTTTCGATCGCCTTCGTTCCGCTCTTCTTCTTCGCCAGCATGTACTCGCAGATCGCGCTCGGATGGGAAGCTTCGGACGCCGGCCTCTACCTGCTCGTTTTCTTCGGCGGCTTCGTGGTCGGCTCACAGTGGGGTGGTCGCATCCTAGACAGCAAGGGGGCCAAGCCCGCCGCGATCATCGGCGGCATCCTCGGCGCGGTCGGATTCTTTCTGTGGGCCGGCCAGATGACCGATATCGACGCGGGCCTCGGCGGCCAATGGATCTACATGGTCATGGCCGGCGCCGGGGTCGGCCTGATGCTCGGCCCGGTCAGCACCGACGCCATCAACCGGGCGCCCAACACCAGTTACGGCGAGGCCACCGGCATCACCCAGACTGTTCGCAACTACGCCGCCTCGTTCGGCCTGGCCGTGCTCGGCACGATCCTGACCACCCAGAACCGGGCCAACGTGGAGGACAAGCTCGGCCAGCTCGGCCTCCCCAAGGCGAAAGCGGACGAGATTGCCCACGCGATGACCTCAGCTGGCGGCGGCAACTCCGATGCTCTGTCCGGGCATGCGTCGAACGGCTCGGTCGAGCAGGTCTACAACGCCCTCCAGGATGCCTTCGCCCACTCGACTCAAACCGTCTTCTACGTGATGGCCGGAGTGATGGTCGCCTGCTATCTCGTGGCTCACTTCGGCATGGTCGGCGGCAAGATGAAGGAGGTCATCATCGACGGCGACGAAACGGCGGCCGAGGCGGCACCGGCCTCGGACGAGGCGCCGGCCGAGGGCGCCTGAACGGATCCGCGGCTCAGCGCGGGGCGAACGGGTCCTGATCTTCTTCCGGAGCTTCGACCCGCTCAAGCGCGAGTAGCTCCCGGTAAAGCACCGCCGGCCCGATCGCCGCGACCGGCATGGTCAGCGCATTGCTGATGAACGCTCCGACCAGCTTGCCGACCAGGCCGGTGCCGAAAGGGATCGAGGCGATCATCGAAAGCCCAAGCAGCAGCAAGCTGACCAGCCCGAGAATCAGGATGTAGCCGAAGACCCGCCAGGCATTGCCTCGGACCAGGTCGAAGCTGCGGCCGAACGCTTCGAAGACGGAAGTCCGCTCGACCACCACGGTCTGGGTCGCGACGGACCAGTAAGTGATCAAGATGAAGCAGGGGATGATCAGGGCGACCAACCCGGCCAGGACGCCGACGATCGTCAAGAGCGTGACCCAGATGATCCGGGCGAGGACGGGCTTGACCACTTCCCAGAGCTCGCCTGCCCCCTCGGATTTTCCTGGGATGCAGATGAGGGCGGTGATCATGCCGCTGTAGATGACCCCCAGCAGGAATACGACTCCCAGCGAAAGCGCGAACCCGGCGGCACCCGTGACGTCGATCAAGACGGAGAGCGCGCTGATCAGCGAGAAGATCAAGGTCAGCCGCATGACCAGGGAACTGTTCTCCTCGAAGGTGGTGAGAACGGCCTGGATCGTTTTGCCGATTTCTAAGCTTGCCCGAGGCATGGGCGCGAACCCTACCCGCCAACCATGGCTTTATAGTTTCCAGACCATTCAGAGACTCGCCCCAGGCGCGGCCGGGATGACGCACGGATCGGCGTGCAGCCGTCACCGGGCCGAATGGGAAACCGGATCACCCGCCCCCCGGCATGGAAACTTCCGAGAACAAACTCAAATTCACGCCGTACAACCTTGCGGTGTTGCTCGCGGCGCTGTTTCTCGGGGTCGGCGCGGGGGCGCTCGCCTACCGTCAGTACCGGGTCGACAAGAATGACGCGAAGGCTTCCAAGAAGGCCGGCGCGAACCCCAACTCGCTGGCCCCCATCGTCGGCAGCGACAAGGGCAACGGCGACCCGGGCAAGGAGTACGACGCCCAGTTCAGCACCAAATCGATGTGGCCGAAGTTCAACCCGGACCGTCACTATTACGTGACCCGCTGCGTGCCGGGCCGGGTCATGGTCGAGGTCCGCTCGGACCCCGATGTGAAGGTCAAAGTCTGGGCGAACCCCGCCCAGTCCGGCCGCTACGGCGCCGAAGCCCGGCCTCTGCCCGGCCAGGACTTCGACGTGAAGATCATGCGCGAGAGCGGCACCGAGTCCTACGAGGTCCGGTGCCTGCCGTCGAACTTCCCCGAGTGGCGCTACAAGCGCAGCAAGAAGCCGCCGAAGGGCATGTTCATGACCGCCTCGTACCTGACCCCCGGCAAGACCGGCCGGGTCTGGCTGATCGTCTGGGACCAGGACGGCACCCCGCGCTGGTGGTACACCCCGCCTTACAACACGCTCGGCGGGCAGGTGCTCGCTGACGGCACGGTCCAGTTCCCCCGTGGTTTCGGGGATGGTTTCGGCCAGGATGTCCGCACCGCTACCGACATCCGCGGTCTCGATGGCAAGCTGATCAAGACCGTCAGGTTCAAGGGCGCCCCGACCGATGCCCACGAGTACCTGCTGCTGCCGAACGGCAACCAGATCGTGATGAGCTACGACCCTCGCTACGGCGTCGATCTCCGCCCGGTCGGCGGTCGGGCCAACCGGGGCGTGCTCGACGGTGCCTTCCAGGTGCAGACCCCGGACGGCAAGGTCCTCTACTCATGGAACTCGGGAGATCACGTTCCGATGGAGGACATCCCGCAGCGCTGGTGGATCCGCGAGTGGAACAACCCTCACTTCGACCAGGACGGCCGGATCCGCTACGACCATTTCCACCTTAATTCGGTCGAGCCGTGGCGCGATGAGTATGTGATCTCGACCCGTCACTCAGACTCGGTCTGGGGTATCGACAAGAAGACCGGCAAGATCGTCTGGAAGTTCGGCGGGGTCAAGACGCCAGAATCACTGAAAGTGGTCGGCGACGACCCGTACGGGAACTACCCGATCTCCGGTAATCACGACGCTCGCATGGAGGGCGATGTGCTGAGCGTCCATGACAACGGCACCCACATCGCGGGACGGGCGCCACGGGCGCTCCGCTACCGGATCGACCTGAAAAACCGCACCGCCACTTTCATCGGCGCCTTCACCGACAAGGCTGCGGCACCGAGCAGCCATTGCTGTGGTTCGTTCAGGCGATTCGGCACCGGCTGGCTCGTTTCCTGGGGCGACAATCCGTGGGTCGACGGTTTCAACTCGGAAGGTCAGCTGGCTTTCCGCCTCGGTGTTCCGGTTCCCTCGTACCGAGCGGTGCCGGTTCCCTCCACGGTCTCGGAGGCCGACCTTGACGCGGGACTCGACGCGATGGAGCCCGACCCGCCGATCAGCAACCAGCCGATGACCCCGCTCCAGTTCAACGACAAGCACAACCTGGAAGATAAGACGGTCCCGAGCCGCAAACTCGGTCCGATTCCAGAAGACAAGCAAGAAGACCTCGGCCCCACGGGCTGAGAACCCTCCGGCCCCACCGGCTGAGAACCCCTCGACCAAACCGCTGAGACGGCCTCGGGCTCGGACCGAGTGCGTGTCTTGGTTGCGCGTTCGCGAACTTTGTGTATTATCTTGATTTATTGACTAGACAAACTCATGAATGTCTATGTCTACTCCGCTGGGCGGTGGGCTAGACGGCCCAGCTGGACGCAAGCAAGGGGGCCGGGTCGAGAGGCCCGGCCCCCGAACTTCACTCCCTCAGACACAGGACGACCAGATGAATCAGACCTCTCTCCATCCAGGTTTCAACCCGAACGTCGTCGCCATCGTGGGAAATCAGCGCCCCGACAGCCGCACCCTTCGGCTCGCCTCCGGAATTGCCGATGGCTTGGCCGCCCAACTGGGGGACACGCCGGCGGTGGCGATCGACCTGGTCAACCTGCCACTGGAGGAAGGCTCCTTCAGCCCGGAGCTGAACGAGCTGGTCCGGCCCGCCCAGGTCGTGATCGCCGCCAGCCCGACCGTGATGGGCAGCTACTCCGGCCTGCTCAAGCTCTTCCTCGATGGTCTGCCCGAGGCGGCCCTGTTGGAAAAGACGGGCATCCCGCTGATGATCGCCCGCCAGGCACGGCACGCGATGGCTGCCGACGTTCACCTCCGTCCGGCCCTGCTCGAACTTGGAGCAACCTGCTCCACGCCTTCGCTGGTCGCGCTGGAAGCGGAACTCGCCTCGCTCGGCGCCGAGGGCCTGGTTACGGCCTGGCTGGAGCGCAGCGGCAACTGGCTCGCGGGGATCCCCGCTTGATGGACGAAACCGGAATGCGGTCGGACCTCGAAGCGAGGTTCGCCGGACTGGCCAATCTCCTGCCCGCCGGCAGCGCGGTGGTCACGATCCCGAATTCGGCCGGCGACGGGTCTCTGACCGTGAACGCAGACTCGTTCACGGTGCTTTCGAGCGACCCCCCGGTGGTGGCAGTCAGCGTGCGCTCCGGCGCTACCGGTGCCGAGGATCTTGAATCCACGCGATTCACGGTCCGGTTCAGCGAGGGTCAGGCCGGTCAATTCGACTGTGCGCTCGAAAACTGCGTGCCGGCCGGCGACCGACGCCTGTTGATCGGGAGGGTGGAGGCGATGGAGATTCCCGAGCCGGGCGACCAGCGTCCTCGGATCTTCAACCGGAGCGATTCCTCGCTGTTGGTGGGCCACCTGCCGAGCAAGGTGCCGCTGGCCGATATCGCGCCTGGCGGGCCGCCGCCGAAAGTGGCGCGGGAGGCTCCGCCGGATCCCGTCGCGACTGTCGCCATCGTCGGCGGCGGCGCCTCTGGCACCTTGACAGCGGTCCAGCTCCTCCGGCGCTCGGCTCCCGGCCTACGGGTAGTCCTGGTCGAGAAGTCGGCCCGGGTCGGGCCGGGGGTCGCCTATGGCACCGAGGACGAGCAGCATCGGCTGAACGTGCCGGCCGGTCAGATGATCGCTCTGCCGGACCGGCCCTATGACTTTCTCGAATGGGTCCGCCGCGAAGCACCCGAGACGCAGCCGCAGGAATATCTGGCCCGCGGCGTCTTCGGCCGCTACCTGGTCGACCTGCTGGACCGCACGGTCCGCGAAGCGAGGGGCGTGACTTTTGAACGGGTCCGAGCCGAGGCGATCGGCGTCGACCCCGGTGAGCGCGGCGAACCGGTCGTCCTCGAACTCGACGATGGCCAGGAGATAAAGGCCGACCGGATCGTGCTCGCCTTGGGCAACGGCCGGCCCTCGGAGCTGCCCGGCATCGAAGCCGACCTTGCCCAGTCGGATCGATATGTGGCCGACCCCTGGAGCCCCGGAGCGATCGAACGGGCGCTCACCGATGAGTCGGTGTTCCTTATCGGCACCGGACTCACCACCGTCGACGTGGCGATCTCACTCGGCGGCCCCGGTGGTCCGGAGATGCTGGCCGTCTCCCGGCACGGCCTCTTGCCCCGCGCCCACGGCGACACGATGCCGGTGCGAGGGCGTCCCGTCGCCCTGCCGGATGATCGATGTTCGCTGACCGAACTCACATCTCGCCTTCTGACCGAGATCGCGGTCGCCGGGGCAAGGGGGGAGGACTGGCGGGTCGCCTTCGATTCCCTGCGCCCCATCACCAACGATCTCTGGCGGTCGCTGGACCGCCGCGACCAGAAGCGCTTCGCCTCTGACCTGAGCCGGATCTGGGGCGTCCACCGCCACCGAATGGCGCCGCGCGTCGCGCTGCGGTTGGAGCGGCTCAAAGTGAACCGCCGTCTGCGGGTGCGCGCCGCCTCGATCCTCCGCGCAGAACTGGAGGAGGAGAAGGTGGCGGTCGAGCTCCGCATGAGCAACTCGGAAGCCGAGGAGCGCCTACTGGTCGACCGCGTGATCAATTGCACCGGACCGACCTGGGACCCGCGCCGGCTGGACCAGCAGCTGGTCAGTCGGCTGCTGGAGGATGGACTGCTTCGACCCGACGCCCTCGGGATCGGCTTCGACGTTGATGACGACGGTGCTCTGATCGGCAGCGACGCGGTGGCTTCTGAAGAGATCTTCGCGATCGGCCCGCTGCGCAACGGTGTCCTGCTCGAGACGACCGCCGTCCCGGAGATCGGACAGCAGGCAGAACTGCTCGCCGACCTGCTCCTCAGCGGGCTCGCCCGGATCCTTGGCCGGGCCCGGGAACTTTCCGCGGCCTGAGCCGGTCAGCCGCGGATCAGCAGCCGCGCGCCGGCCGTTCGATTGACCGCGTTGGCCGACTTCACGCGGAAGCGGAACTTCGCCTTCCGGCGTGGTGACCTGCGGTTGACCCGCACCTTGATCGGCCGCACCTTGGCAGTCCCGGCCTTGAGCGAGCCGAGCTTCAGGCAGCGCCAGCGGACCAAGATCCCGACCCCGGGACCGGTGAGGCAGACGCGGACCCCTTTTGCCTTCGATTGGCCCACGTTCCTGACCTTGACCTTGAAAGTGGTCGGTTTGCCGACCCTGACCCGGTGCTGTTTCGGGGTGACCGTGAGCTTGAGCTTTGCCGGGCCGGGCGTCGGATCCGGGTCCGGGTCGGGATCGGGATCGGGGTCCGGATCCGGGTCCGGCTCGCCGACCAGGGTGCGGGTCAGTGTGATCGCGCTCGGCCCGAGGTTCAGGTTGTTCAAGTTCGACAAGATGCTGTCGAGATCAAGCCCGCCGAGGTCGACACCGTCGGGAAGCGATCCGCCCAGACCGCCCTCGAGCAGGGTGGGCAGGTAACTCATCAGCAGCTGGCAGGGGTCGATCAGTCCGAGGATCTTGGACCGGCCGGCGAACGGGCCGAGCTGGGACCACTCGGCGGTGATCGCCCCGGTGCCGGTCGGGCCGTCCACGAAGCGAGTACCCGTTGAAATCGAGGTGGTCTCGGTGGTGAAGTGGACGTTCATCGGCGAGAAGCCGCAGGTCAGGTTGCTGAGTGCCGACTTGACCAGCGGGGTGGCGACACCGCCGAGACCCCCACTGCCGCCCAAGAACTGGCCGATCAGATCGTCTATATCCAGCCCGGCCAGGTCGAGCGCCGCCGTCACGTCAACCGAAACCCAGATTCCGGCGGTTGCATCCAATTCGAGTCGACCGGTTGCGGCATCGAAGGTTCCGGTGGCCGGGCTCTCGATTCCCATGAAGCCCCGCAGTTTCACGGGCTCGTCGATGCCCAGCTCCGGCAGCTTGAAGCTGCCCTTGGGGATGGTCACGTTGCCGCTTTCGTCGATCGTGCCTTCGAGGCTAGCCTGGCTGGCGATGGTGTCGAGCGGCAGGTCCGTGAGACCGCCGATCTGGATGTTGCTCTTGTCGAACTCGATCTTGAAGGGCTCATCCGCGGCTGCCGACGAAGGCCAGGCTGAGGTCGCGAGGCAAGCTCCCAAAATCGCGGCAAGCAGCAGCACAGCCCGGATCGGGCCCAACGGTTTCGTATCGGTGACCGACAAGTTTCTCCCTTTCTCAGAGCGGGCTTCCCTCCGCAGCCCACGACTGGCGGCTCCCGCTGAGCAGACTATACCCGCGATTCTCGGTGGATCGGGGGATCTGTTGGCGGGCCGGGGTCAAGTGGTCCCTAAGCTTCATTGGAGGCCCGACCAGCTTCATTCAGCACCCGACCGGCAAGGAGAATCGATGGCCAACGCGCAGTTCGAGAAGGAAACCGACGAGAAGGGCGCGTTCGTCCGCCAGGAAAACGTGTTCCGCGACCGGGTCACGGCGGATGGTTCCTCCGGGTTCAAGGCCGAACCTGGCCGGTACCACCTCTATGTTTGTTACGCCTGTCCGTGGGCTTCACGGACGATCATCTTCCGGGCGTTGAAGGGCCTGGAGGATGTGATCTCGATGACCGCTGTCGACCCGGTCCGTGACGAGAAGGGTTGGAAGTTCTTCCCCGAAGACCCCGACCCGGTCAACGGCTTCGAGTACCTGAGTGAGGCCTACCGCCTGACCGACCCCGAGTTCGATGACCGGGTTACCGTGCCCGTGCTCTGGGACAAGCAGACCAACCGGGCCGTCAACAACGAGAGCAGCGAGATCATCCGCATGCTCAACACCGAGTTCGACGAGTGGGCGAAGAACCCGGAGCTCGATCTCTATCCCGAGGCTCTCCGGGCCGAGATCGACGAGCTGAACGATCGGATCTACGGGTCGATCAACAACGGCGTCTACCGGGCCGGCTTCGCGACGACCCAGGAGGCTTACGAGGAAGCTTTCGTCGAACTCTTCGAAGCGCTGGACCAGATGGACGACAGGCTGGCCGAGCGCCGCTTCCTCACCGGCGATCAGATCACCGAGGCCGACTGGCGTTTCTTCGTCACCTTGGTTCGCTTCGACGCGGTCTACGTCGGCCACTTCAAGTGCAACCAGCGACGGATCGCTGACTACGACAACCTGGCCGGCTACCTGCGCGACCTCTACCAGCAGCCCGGTATCGCGGACACGGTGAACATCGACCACATCAAGCGGCACTATTACGTCACCCACCCGAAGATCAACCCGACCCAGATCGTTCCGATGGGCCCGGTCCTCGACTTCGAAAGCGACCCGGGCCGCAGTCACCTCTAGCAAGCTGCAGTGGGGCCGGTCTTCGCCGGCGCTCCACATCGAACCCACCTCGCCCGCTCAATCATGAACGGTTAGTGGGGCTCCCTCCCGCGGTCCACCTGTCCTGACGACTCGCTTTCAGAGTCGTCAGGACCGCCGCCGACATTTTTCATGACTTTGTTGGTCAAGTTTGATAAGTTACCGCGCCTAATGTCGAGTAACTCCATCAAGATTGACGGAAAGATTCCGGGGCAGGATGCCCCGGCCACTCTTGCGGCCGGTGCTACGGCCGAGCCGCAGGCATTCCCCTCGCCCGGAGGGCCGGCACTGAACGACACTCCCGCCTCCGAGGCACCGGCGAGCGTCTCCCGCCGCAGGCCCCGGCTTCCCCGCTGGGCCAAACAGGTGGCGGTCCAGCTTTCGGCCATCGCGGTATTGATCGGCATCTGGTGGGCGATCGCCGCGGCCGAGATCTGGCCACCACTGCTGCTGCCCGGACCTCAGGATGTCTTCCACCAGCTCTTCGTGATCACCGGTTACCACGCCGGCATCCGCGGCTACTCGAACTACTTCTTGCAGGAGCACCTCTGGTACAGCATGTCGCGCCTCTTCCAGGGCGCCGGCTACGCGATCCTGCTCGGCGTGCCGGTCGGGATCCTGCTGGCCGTAGTGACCCCGCTGCGCTGGATCTTCGGGCCGGCGATCGACTTCCTCCGCAACCTGCCGCCCCTGGCCTACTTCAGCCTGCTGGTGATCTGGTTCGGCATCGACGACACACCGAAGGTCAC
>Ga0182738_1005985_pt1 | contig 12789 bp, 15 predicted proteins | sample eDN5th30CBELigMG_FD_128876 | JGI IMG/M metagenome (GOLD analysis project Ga0182738, IMG submission 128876) | Enriched Miracle-Growth compost microbial communities from Emeryville, California, USA - eDNA 5th pass 30_C BE-Lig MG (version 2)... ...
ATCAAAAGGATCTTCAAGGCTTCTTGTAAGCAGCCCAAAGCTTTATCGAAGGCCTTTTTTTCAAGGTAAACCATCCCTAATCTCACGTAGTCTTCGGTCAAATCGAAATGTATAGCGGCTGTTTGGCTTGCCTTTATCACTTCAATTGCTCTTTCGTAGCATTTTATCGCGGAGTTCTTGTCATTTTGGAGATGATATAAGATCCCAATCTGTCTGGAAAACTTGGCAATAGCTTCTATATAGACTTCTTTATCAGGGTTTTGGGATAAAAAGAGGACGGCTTGGTCGAGGTAATAGATCTGTTTCTTGTAATCATTGATGTTGGAACAGGCTTTGAGGATGTCGTCAGAGATTTGGGAGAGGTTTTGAGGAGAAATCTGAAGGATTTTAAGGTAGTAGTCAAGGGCTTGGAAGTAGTTTTGTTCAGCGAGAAATTGTTGGATAATACAAAGGAAGAGACGTTGGATTTGAGAAGGATCAGATTGAGAAGAAGATTGGCATTTTTCAAGGACAAGAGAGTAGAAGTGAATAGCTTGTTGGTAACAATGGTTTTTGGAGTGAAGTTCAGCGAGGTTTTCAAGTAAAGAAGTGGATTGAGTAGGCATTTTTTCAAGTACTTGATGCATAAAATGAAGGTAAAACCCTTCTGAAAGAATAGTTTCGTGCTGAATTAAAAATTAAATTCAGTTTATTGAATTTAATTCACGGCATAAATTGGCTGGAATTGTTCTGACGTCCATTCTGGTCTGCTGAATTAGAGCTTTAAATACAGATCATTTGTCCGTGAATCTGTGAATTAAATGTTTTTGCTGATAATAACTGATTCATTCAATTCAAAACCTGAAAATGAATTGATTCTCCCGCTTTAAGGTAAGATTATGGTTTTTAAGGCAACAATAGAATACTCTTCTGTTGTGTTTATTACGAGAATAATTGAAATTTGAACTGAGTAAATTGAAGAAAAAAGCAAAAGATTCCGCTTCTGACGTGTTGTATTTGGTCAAATTTTCTTTTGCTAAAAGAGAAACTGGAGTGAAAGTTGCATAGGAGGCTCATTCAAGAGCTCATTCTAACTGTCAGAATGCTTAGGAGTCGTCTGAAAGACAAGAAAAGAGAAATGATATAGGGTTTTAAAGGGCAAATTAGGGTGATGAATATTCTAGAACAACGGGCGAAATGTGGGTAAAAACTCAGAAAAAGCGGTAATTTAAAAACTGTGGGTGTGTGATCTGGATTTTGAGAGGGCCTATGAAGGAAGAGGGAAGATCAGGGCGTTATTAGCAAGGGGAATTTGAGAGAGGGATTAATATAATATTTTTGGATTAAAAATTGACATGATTTATGAAACAGAAATACAGAAATCTCTTTCATTTTTCAATGAAAACTGAGTTAGATAAAGAAAACAGAAGGTTGGGTGGTTTATTGGAAGGAGAAGGAAGGATTGATTGATGAAAAATGAGGATAAAAGGGGGAAGCGAGATGTTTATATGATCGAAGAGAAAACTATTTGAAAAAAAGAATTACAAAGAGTTCTGATCATCACAGTGTTCTGGTGAGTCATGAAAAGTTTTGAAAACTGTTAATGAGATACAGAGGAGCTTTTTTCTTTGAGAGAAATTGAAAATAAGAACTATTTAGACTCAATTTACTATTGAAAAGGCCTTCTCATATTCATATAATGAAGTGAAGAGTCTTTAGAAAAATTTGTTTATTTAAAGCTTTTCAAATAATGAAGGCGTCATTTAAAACAAAAAAGGATTATAAAGGCAAGCGAACTCTGGGTTCCATGAAGTAATTTTTCTTGTTTTTCGAAGGGGAAAGCACAGGCTTGTTTTCTGAAGTGAATTTAAATGAGGAGCTGTGATAATTAACAATCTTACATAAAGAGTTAAAGATAACAAATTCAAAAATAAATATAATATATTTCGTGCTGCTAGTTCGTAAATCCTATTTGATAACTTATTTTTCAATTTCTCCTTTTCAAAAACTTGCCCAAACTTCCATCGCCTATTTCAATTCTTCAGGATTACCTCCTCTTCCCACATGACCTCTCTCAATAAACCACCAAATTTTCTTTTGAGAAACACTGAAAAGACTCCTTAGAATGCTGAATAAAATGGCTCTAGGCTCTCTAAATGGCTTTTATGTTAGTTCATAAGGCAAGATTTTCTCTAGGGGAAATAATTTTTGCCTTGTTTGCGACCGAAATAACGTTGGATTTTTTCAATGAATTTTAGATCAAGGTGACTAAAGAAAGGTTTCTTAACATTCAATTTGAAAATACCAGTTATGGGAATCTTTGAATTTTTCCTCTGCTAATTCATATAAAAGATATGTTTGATTTTTTAAAAATCAAAAACATATCTTCTTCAAGCCTAAAAATATTATTTAAGGTGCTATTCTAAAGAGCTTATTCTGAACAAAAGCAGTGTTTTAAGCGAAGAAATAGCTCACTTATTAAGAAGACCCTCAAAGGAAGTAAACAAAGAGAAAATAAGTAAATGAAATTTGAAGAAAAATGTAGAAAGTCGTTGGCAGTTTTTAAAAAGGGTAACATTAATGAAAAGATATTTGCACCGTAAGGCCAAGATTTGTCAGGAAATTATGGACAATATTCAAATAAGAATTTGAATTTTGAAAAACAAATAAAGGTTTTTTTAAGGAGAAAAAATACTTTTGCTCTTTTTGTCTTTAACCTTTCAGCCTAAATTTTCAATAAAAACCCTTTCAAAACTCCTCTTTTCTTCACCCTATAGTATTTTTAAAGGCTCATAGAATGAGGATGATTTGTTGAGGGAAATGGAGGCGTTTTTAGGAGGGAGTTAGACTGAAGGAAAATCTTATAAGGAAAAAAGATTTTGCGCCTAGTTTAATAATCAAAAGATACACATTTGAAAAATCCTTTAATTATATTGCAGCCGTTAATTCCCCTAAGATTCCAGTTAGACTCCTTTTTAAAACATAATAACTGGCGAGTTTGGTGAGGTGAGAAGTCGGCCAGTGTTTCTTTTGAAGGATTTTTCAATTTATTTTCAACGGGTTTTCAATGAAGAAAGGCGATAAATAAAATTTTAAATAAAGAAAAGCTAATATAAGATTTGAAAGGATCTAAATGTTGGTAAAAAAAGTCGGGTTTATTAATTGTTCAATTAAAAGAATCCGAGATATGCTGCTGGTAAAAAGCAGTGTGAAAGGGAAAGAGAGAGAGACGGGATTTTGAGGAGACAATTTCCTTCAGATTTGTTGGTTAAATAATTAGATACTTGCAAAGGAGGGCAAATAAAAAATACAGGGCAACAAAAAAGAAGGCAAATTGAAAACATAATATGCAGACGGTATATAATACCTTAAATATTATGGGTCTATGTGTTTGTGAGACACACAGAATTCAAAATCAATCAACCCGAAACAATCCTTGAAAAGTGCAGCAATTCCCACTGGGTTGAGGGGGAAAAATACTCAATACTCTCTTTTTGAAATGACGAGGCCAAGAAAAGAACACGTGCAGAAACTCTTTTGACAACAAAGAAAAAATTCTGCAAGAGAAAATTTCACAAGGCACACACACTCACGCTGAAACTTGGGACAACAACTGATGTTCTTTTTTAGGCAGAACATGAGGAGATCTTATCTAAGATGTGAAACGTCTTTGATAAATAAATCCTGATGAGACCTAAAGAAGAGAAAGAGAGAACGAGGGGTGGAAGAGAAGATCGAAAGGCGAACAAGGGCCTTTAGAGAGCTTCTTGGTTGTCTGTGTTTTGTTGGTCTTGGTGGAAATTAACTAAATCTTGATAATATGAATCATATGTTTCAGGATCAACATAAAGGCGAAATTGGATGTAATTAACTAGGTATTCTTTTTCAAGAGAGTTGAACTCTTCAGTAGAAACACCTCCAATCTTTGCGTAGTATGAGTTTTTATAGTATGCGTCATCGTAAGATTTGCATCCCATAGTCATACTTAACAACAATAACCTAGCAAAAGATTAGCAAAAGTCAATATTTTGGGCTTTACCTAAGGACGTTGAAGGTATCAAGACCGAAGTCAGGGACTTCTTCACCGAGTCTGTCGAGGAAGATGAGGGCCAAAACAAAAACATTGTCATGGCAATTAGAAAAGTTGGCGAATCTTTTGATGTAGTCCCTGATGGAGATAGAAGGGAGCTTTTTGGCGTGGAAGGGAGTGACTTCAGGGATCTCCTCAACGGAAGTGTAACGAGTACCATTATCGGAGATAATGTCTTCGATAAGGTGGGCAACGGAATCGATGAGTTGATCACGGGTCAAAACGGAGACAGTTTGCTTGCTTTCGTGGACGGAGGCTTTGAGGTTGTGGGTAACAGGGATTTCGACGGTAGGAAGGACTTGAGTGGTCATTTTGAAGGGTGAAGGGCAAGCAGGGTATAAAATTGCCAAAAATCTTTAAGAATAATAAAAGTGAGCGTAGTTTGAAAGATGGTGATCTTAAATATACGTGTTTGATTGAAAGAGCCAATCAGAATTAAGCTTAGAGTTGTGGTCGAGAAATTAATTCAAGGGATCTATTGGTTTGAAATTAAAACATTTAAAAATAGCAAATAGCTTTTTGAATTGATAAAAAAAGCAAAATTTTACTGCATGATTGATTGATTAGTTTCAGGATTTTTATTAACATTAATCGATTTTGTAGGCAAAATCTTTCTTGTTCTTTTGGGAAAAAAGTCTTTCTTACAAGAGCCACAAAGAAAAGACCCGCCAATGGTTCTCTACAAGGAGAGTTGTCAGTTTATAGAAAGAAGAAATTTTGAGAAAAATTAAATTTTTCCCTCTTGTCCAATTGATAACGGTTGATGTTATGCTATCAACTTATTAACATATCAAATAGATACACACCCAAATTAACAATTAAATAGCATAGAGTATGCTGAACCAAGGGGAGTTTGATGAGCTGAGAGTCTCTTTTCTTTATAAATTTTTTACATTGTGCGAAAATTGAACACGGCGATGAAGGGTCTAATTTGAAAAAACTCAATAATTTTGGCACGAAATCTGAGGAATTAGAGGTGAGGGATTTTATAGATAAGGAGAAGGGGTCTTTTGAGGGTTGGTAATAGAAGTTTCAAACCACTTTTCGGGGGTGATTATGAAAGAAAATTTTCATTAGATTATTCATTCAGATCCAAGATTCAGATAATTTATAAATAGAAATGCACCCTTTGTAATTATCCGTATCATTCAAAAATGACATTATTAGTGCTTGATTTAAGAGGTTGATTAGGTAAGAGGATGAGGAGATATGTATAAATATGGAAAGAGGATGGGAAGTTGTGTATGGAGTAATATCCTTAGATTAAATTTTATTGAGATATTGTAGCTATTTGATGTTTGCTTGTATTAAATTTTTAACACAAGGGAAAATACGAAATAAAACCGTTCGTCATTCAGCTGAAAAAGCCCTATTCAACTTTTTTGATCCGCTCTTTCCGTTTCCCTTTTGGTTTCTCTTCATTTCTTTGAACGAAATATTCCCCCTTTTTAGCCTGCTCTCTAACGACTTTCCTTGAAAATTTTAAGGCCTTTTCTGTATATAAAAAAAGGAGATTTAGTTGTCATAGATAATGAGAGGATAGGATAATTTTAGGGGAAGATTTGTGGTGTGAAAGGAGAGGAAGTGGGAGAGAAATAGAGGGTGAGAACTTCACAGCATGAAAATTGTCATAAAATTAATTAAGGCAAGCAGGATTTTAATAAAAATAAGACACGTCTTTTTACTGATTTTAATAAAAAGTAGCAAACAGTGGTTTTAAAGGTAATTAAATAATTAACTTTCTCTCTCGAATTTTTCACTTTTAATTAACCCAAAAAAATCTTTCCTAAAAGTTTTATTGAGACAATCAATCAAATAAAATTTTATATATAGCCATCTTGCGGATTATAAAAAGATATTTTTCAATCTTTCCAACAAAAAATATCTTTGCCTTTTACTCTATTTATAATCTTTTTCTTCAATTCACAATACCAAATTATTTCCTTTATATCCAAATAACATTTCCCTTTTTAAAAAGAGCCTCTTGCTTTGGTCCCAATAAATAAACTGACCCTTTAAAACTCAAAGGCACACTCTTATTGAGAAGTTCCTAAAGGAAAATTGTTGAAAGAAAAAGCAAAGTTTTTTTCAAAGAATCATGTGTTATAATGGATAAGACGAGGGTTTAAATATTGTCAAAATAAACAAAATAGCATGATAAAGAGATCACACTGGGTTGAAAAACTCTAATTTTCCCTTTGTAATGGAGCAAAGACTGTTGGATTATTTGGCTTTTCCGCGGGCGCGCAAGGTCAATTATAAATTTTCGTTGGCTTTAAAAACCGTCATTGCGTCCCGTTATGAAGAAGATTTATGAATTTGTGAGGGTTTTATGAGGAGAAAGAGTGTGGATGAGTGAGATGGACGGAGAAATTATATAATGTCTTAAGAGTTAATGCGAAGGCAAATTAAAAGAGGCCAAGGTTTTTTTGAAAAAGCGTAGGACTATTGTTGAATTAAAGGAAGCAAATTATCCATAAGATATGCTGGATTTGAAGATGTGAAGATATGTAAATAGCTTTTAATTGTTTCTTTGGGTTATTGTCGTTCCTTTAAGTGGGAGAAGAGACGAGAAAGAGAAGAAAAACAAAAGTAAGAAGGTGATTCTGGCTGATTCTGCTGAAGAATTTTTCAAAGAAAAAAGTTTTTTGAAAGAAAGAGAAAAAGAAAAAGAAGAGAGATTTTGAATGAAGAAATGTGGACTGTGAAAGAGAAAGATTTGAAAATTTGAAAGGAGGAAGATTTTTCTCGCATTGCCGGGCAAAAACTTGATTTGAAGCAAATCTTTTGTGTAATTCAAAAACAAAAATAAAAAAATTTTTTTAATTAAAAATTTTTCTTGAACGCTGGATCATTGTAGCGTTGTGAATATCTCCAAAAAAATCACTATTTGCGTGTCTTTCATTTGAACTTTTGACTCAGTTGTTTTGCAATACAAATTTTTGTCCCTTTTGTTGCTGTCAAATTATTTCTTCTATATTCGGAAGACAGCTCACTTCCTTCGAATTCACACACTCCTGTAAAGATTTATACTAATTTTGGCTTTGAGACTCTTGGAGTTTCATTTTCCTTTTCAAAACTTTGAAGGGCCTAGAAGCCCGTTTCAGTAAAGAGAGGCATTGAAGTCTTTATAATGAATTTTTAAAGATGATATTGTGTATTGAATTTTGAACATTTTGTGAATATATACAGAAAAAAATATATCTCAGAGCTTGAATATTAGCTCGTATCTATTTACAAGAACACAGAGTGCTTGGGTTAGATGTGAGTTGGTGGGTATGCTGAAAGATTTGACTAATGGGGTGGATTTAAAGGAAGGATTTTGGGTGAAATTTAGTGGAAAACTTTTTTGAAAAGAGCTCGGAAAAGCCGTAAATTAAATTTTTGTCAATAAAAAATATCTTTTGAGATATGGATTTTTGAAAATCAAAAATTCAAAATTGTTGACAGAACACAAATGAATACCTTCAGACACTTGGTCCAGAGTGAAACTTCAGTTTTAAACATGCTCAGTAGTGCAGGAGTCAATTTTTGAAGAGAAGAAAAAGTAATAGGGAAAATTTTGTTTCTTTTTTGGGAAGTTTTGTTTGAAAGAAACGGCAAAATTAATGAGAGACTTGAATTTTTATTTGTGGTAAAAGGAATGAAACAAGTGAATAGACTAACTTCCAAAAGCATTCAAATTCTCTCTTCGTTTTCTTTATCAAAAGAGCCTTTCAAGAATTTTTAAAAGATTTTGAAATAATTTCAGCTATTTTTTTAAATCATAGAAAGCTTCTGTTTCAAAAATGGAAATTCAATCTTTCAAATGGTAAAAATTTTGAAAAGATAAGAACAAAGAAGGGAAGGAAAGAATAATCGATATAGGCTTCCCACATTATTATCAGTATTAATGTTAATGAAGAATAGGTACTTCTCTAAGTATTTTCAATAAAAGATTTTTTTTTAATTTGGCCCATGAATCTTTGAAAATGAAGTTCTCCTATCTTTGAAGAAAATTCATGTTGATATATCTTGGCCAAAACCTCGGAGACCTGTTCAATTATTTTTTAGGTCATCTTTCATCGAGATTTCTCCTTTGAATTACCAACTTTTTAAGTTTTTCTCTCCCACTTGCAAAAAAAACAAAACAAAAGGAGAATTCTTGAAATTTCAAAAAAATAAAAATGCCAAAAATGAATCATTATGAGACTGAACGAAATCCTTGAGATCTCATGGGTCTTTCTGCAATCCAAAGAAAACACCAAAAAAAATCTAAAAACATCATTTTTAAGTTTTAATGGGAAGAGTTTCTTCAGGAGTTTTGATTGAGAATATTTTTGATTTTATTTGAAAGAATTTTTATCCCTTTGTCCCTTTTTTTCTTATTCAAATATTCACATCTTCAGCAATTCTTTTTCCCTAAAAGAAGCAATTGGAAGAGACAAAAACCATTTTTGTACACTTTGAAATTTTTTTTCAAAAATCAAAGAAAATTCTCAATCAATTAATAGAAAGGGCCGCTTGGAAAAATCACAGCATTTGAAAAAAAAGAAAAAGGATTGAACCCTAAAAAACTTCTGAAAAATATTTCCAAATATTTTTTTGTCAAATGATGAATTTTTTTCCTCTTCTTTCCAAAATAAAGAGTCAAATCCCTTCCAAATCTCAATCAAGAAATTTTGACTTCACTTCCCACACGTTTCAAAAAATCCTTTACAAGTTTTTTTCCCAATAATTCTTTAGAAAAATTTTCAAGTTCGAAACTATTAAAAGGAATGAACTCTCACATGAAAACTTTCAAAAATTTTCAAATTCCAAAAGCAATATCTTAATACATTAGTAGTTTTATATATATTAAAAAAACTAAAACTGCCTGAAAACAAAATTTTTTAAATGGCATCATCCGACATAGAAATCGCCGCCGTCGTTATCGACAACGGTTCAGGCTACATCAAAGCCGGTCTTGCCGGTGAGGACGCACCCAAAACCTGTTTCCCTTCCATTGTCGGTAAAAGCAGAGTTCTTGGAATAAGCATTGCAATGGATCAAAGAGACACATTCGTTGGTGAAGAGGCCTATGAAAAGCGTGGAACTCTCAATGTAACTCAGCCAATTCAGAATGGACTTATTGTTGACTGGGAAGGAGTCGAAAAGATCTGGCATCATTGTTATTTCAACGAGTTGAAAGTGCCTCCTGAGGAGCATCCTTGCTTGTTGACTGAAACTCCAAAGAATACCCCTAAGAATAGAGAACAAATGACGGAGCTGGTCTTTGAAGTTTTCACTGTTCCTTCGTTTTTTATTGCAAGCCAAGCTGTTTTGGCTTTGTATTCTTCGGGAAAAACTACAGGTGTGGTGTTGGATTCCGGTGATTCTGTGACTCATACTGTGCCCATTTACGAAGGATATAGCCTGCCTCACGCCATAATGCAAATAGATATAGGAGGAAGAGATTTGACGAATTACTTGATGAGATTGTTGAGAGAAAGCGGTATCTCTTTTTCTGCTTTGGCTGAAGTTGACCTTGTGAGAACCATCAAGGAAAAGACCTGTTATACTGCTATGAACTATCAAGAAGAACTCAAGTTTTTCAGCGAGAATTCAAGCAAGGATGTTAATTATATGCTTCCTGATGGTTCTGTCGTCACTTTGAATGAACAACAATTCAAATGTCCCGAAGCTTTGTTTACTCCATCTTTGCTTGATAAGGACTGTCCGGGCGTTCACGAGATGCTTTATCAGTCAATTATGAAGTGCGACCCTGAAATTAGAAGAGATATAATTGATAATGTGGTTCTTGCAGGAGGCTCAACATTATTCGCTAAAATGAAGGAAAGAGTCGTAAAAGAAATAGGAGAACTTGGATCAAGTCTTAAGCCTAAGAGTGAATGGGATGCCTCTGGACCTGCTGAAAGAAAGTATTCTGTGTGGATCGGAGGCAGTATCTTATCCTCTTTGTCAACTTTCCAAGCAATGTGGATCACTGAAAAGGAATATAGTGAATATGGCCCTTCTGTTGTTCATAGAAAATGCTTCTAATTGGGTGAGGGAACTGCTGAATGAATAAGAATATATATATCTATATGGATGGTAATGACTTTATTTTAGTGCAATACTAATTAAGTTATAGTTAGTATATAGATAGAATACATCTCTTTTGATAATTATATCTACTTTGATATGAAAATTATTCATTAAAAAATGCACTTTTTTTTTGAGAACTAGACATTTTTCTTTGGATTAAGAGACTGAGAAACTCAGTGAGAACACCTTTTTTTAAGAGAAGGAAAGAATTTTACAACAAGAAGAAATCTTTTTGATTTTGAATTTCAAGTGATTTTATTCAAAGACTACCATCATATCTCTGGTGAAGATCTCTCTTCTAATTAAGAACTCCGCGAAACCCATTTCAAAATTCTTGAGACCCAGCTCTATTCCCTGACTCCCCAATTGAAGAGCCTCTTTTTGTTAAAAAACTTTTCGAGGGACGAGCCTTAATCAGAGATATGACGGTATCTATTTTATTACGTCATTCTTGTGAATATTGCTATTAAGGCAACAAGAAAGAAAACAGTTTTTCCAACTAGAAATAGAGCGTGTGGGGAATTGTTTAAGAGAATTTCTAAAGGAAGAAGGCTTGATTTGTTTGTTATTTAAATGAAGGAAAATTTTTGAATTGAAATTGAGAAAAGACAGTTGTAATAAAAAGCGAGGTAATGTTGAAAAAATTTACACTTTAAGCTAAAGCTAAAAAGGTGTTACGTGAAGATTTATATTTTTGATAAAATAATTATTTAAGATTATTTGTAAAGCAAACAAAAAGAATGACTACAGCAGTTCAAGATTTTGACAAAGCTTCTTTACCAGCAATTAACATACAAAATCCTGTTAATCCCGAAGAAGAGACATATTATGGCAAATTTAGAATGATTGTCAAGCAAAGATTTTTCGGTTTGAAACTTGAAGAAGAACCCTTTATGGAATTTATTGAGGGAGATCAAGTAAAGAGCTTATTTCAAGGCGGTTTCATTGAAATTTATCAATAGGACATGAAGCAAAGACTTGGAGATTTTGTAGAATTGATGGCAAGGATAAAGAGTGAGGGAATTTTAAAGAGAAGAGAAAAAGAATAATATGAATAGATGAATATATAAACTTTTTGAAGAAGACATATCCCGATAAAATCGAAAAGAGAAAGAAGAAGAGAAAGGGCAAGAAGAAGGATTCTGCCACTTTGGACGTTCCTAAAATGGACAGCGACTGCTATTCCAGTGACTATTCTGGAATTCTTTCTACCTCTCGTGATGATTGTAAATTGAGCATATTTGAAAAGGAAATTTTAAATTTTGAATAGTGACTTTGGCTGAAACTGGTAATGAAGTCCAAGCTCTGAGGAATAAAATCGAAACTGTAAAGAAAAGCCCCTTTAAAAAGTACTTAATAACCATGTTCTATATAGATCAAGAAAGATTTTTGCTTTGACTCCATTGAGAATGTTGCCAAGAACATTCATTTATTCGATGATACCTTTGGAAAGCTCAAGGCCGAACACACACATCGCCAACAAAGTGATCAATTAAAGCAATTCGCAATGGTAGTCGGCGGCGGACTTGGCGGGCTTATGAATTTCGGAGTTGGCTCGAATTCTGGTGGAGTCAGCTTCGCTTATATGGCAGGCCCAGGGAATAATCAACCAAAGGAACAAGAGGTGGATGTGCCAAAATGCTTTGATTACTTCTCAGAGTTATACAACAGTAAGAGATTTTTCTTAAAGGAGGGAGTTAATTATGAAAAGGGTATGATGAGGCGTGTGAAGAAACGGGACATTTTGGAGGAGGAAGAATGGAGGAAGGAGAATATACGCAGCATTAAGATTTGGTCAGGAGGCGAAATGTATGTATAGTTTTATTAAAGAAGTGATAATAATTCAAATTTGTAAGTCAGTAAGTAATCTCTTGGTATTATTTTTCTCTCCATGCATGCCCTCTTCAATAAACACTTTGATCTACTTTTTAAATTAATGAAACACTCCTTAAAATAAATAAGACTTGGACTTCATCTTTTGAATTTGAGATCAAAAGGGAACACTTTTTTAGGGACATTTTTTTTCTGTGGTCTTATGGTGTTTTTTATGGAGGGTGGGGTCAAGATTTCAGTTTGAAGGTTCAAAAGATAAAGGGAAGAGAAAGAATTGTAAAGGGAAAATCGTTAGTGAAGGAAAGTGTTTGCTTTCAGCCTTAGAACCTGAAATTGTTTGAACCAAAAATTGGAGGAATAGGGTTCTGGCTAATATTTATTTTGTTGCACGACTGTGAAATTGAAAAAATACAGAAAATTAGGTAAAATTGCTTTGTTGTAGCTTTTTTATAAAGGAGAAAACTTTGGAGTTATTTTCTTTTCAGAAAGAATCAAAGCTTCAAAAGATCTTTTTATATTGAATATTTTCTCATGAAGATCTTTCAGAACAGTGGAAACTTCTTTAAGAGAAAGGTAGTCAGAATATGAGGGAAACAAAAATCCCTATATATTCAACCTATTCTCTATTTTTTGTCGATAAATAACTTTTGGCAAAATCCAGACTTCTAAAAGACAGTTTATCTGCAGGATTTTCTATCAGTAAAGGTTTAATCCACAGCTCTGATTCATAAAAAAACTGAGAGCCTTCGTTCAAAGTGAGCGAAAAGAAATAGAATTTTCTAAGCAAAGACAAGAGTTAGGAATGATTAGAGAAGTTCAGA
>Ga0182738_1005986_pt1 | contig 12785 bp, 6 predicted proteins | sample eDN5th30CBELigMG_FD_128876 | JGI IMG/M metagenome (GOLD analysis project Ga0182738, IMG submission 128876) | Enriched Miracle-Growth compost microbial communities from Emeryville, California, USA - eDNA 5th pass 30_C BE-Lig MG (version 2)... ...
CGTTTATTTTAGTTGGCTTTATTTTCCATTTTTGCATAGGTTTTTTAATTCACCCTTTTCAGAGATTACTGGATTCTAAATGAGGGGACAATTGATCGATATATTTTTGAATCGACAACCTGGAAATATGAATTTCTTTGCAAAAATTTTTTATAAATTCTCATTATTGTAATCAAATACAGCATCTACATTTCCTTTTATGGGAGTAAAAAAATGTAATTTTAAATACAACCCTCATTAAAGTTGAGATTTCATCTCATTTCCTGAAAACTCTCGAAATTTTTTGAAAGCCTTAATTGAGCGTGCCTTTGCAGGGCCTTTTTCCTTTTCTGATTTTTTTAATTAAACGAGATGAAAATAAAATTTCAACTTTAAAAATTTCTCATCCACTTTATTAATCAAATAAAAATAAAACAGCATCAAAATAAGTAATTTTGTCCTCACTACAGAAGCGAAATACCTCCTCTTCAAAATTGTCCATCTCTGAGGCTTGATTGGAATCATCTTGTAGCAAATTCTTTTTGGTATTTACTCCTTCCTAAATCATCTCTATCTCTGTTAGGAAATTCAAAACTTTAAAATCCTTCCAAGGACACGTCATCCTGAAATCAGAAGTGATCCTATGGATCCGTGATGGACTTTTGCTTTTGAGAGATGAATATTATTTGCAGTTGATAAGCTCAAATTTTAAAAGAAATTTGAATAGTTTTTTTTCTCATAAGAGGAGAAGATATTCAAGATCTTGATCTCATTTTATTTTCACGGAGGTTTGAAAACTACAAAACCATGTTTCTTCCCTTCCTAAAATTTCTTTTAAAAATTGGAAGATTTTTAAATCAAAAATTGTGAAACGCGAAGAACCAAAATAAAACCGGTTTTCTGGGCCTCGAACTCGAAGCGATTGTCTTAGACGTTATTTTCTTTGTTGCTATTTTTGGAGTTTGAATCTTGTTCCTTCTCTTTCTCAACAGCTTTCAGTGATGATAACCTTTACCTTTAACAACGATAACTCACGTTATTCAGAAAAACCAGCTTATTAAAGTGGAATATTTTTATTCAAATCTTCAGATTGGCAAAAATTCAAGAGTGAAACTCATTCATTTCGCTTCTTGAGAATATTCCCTCTTCTTTTGTTTTGGATAACTTCTAAAGATCGAGAGAATACTATTCCTTTTCTTCAAGCTGGGTGTTCAAGTGACATCTCGTCTCATACACAATAATTTTACCCCTCCACCTGTTCAATAAAGCCATAATTCTTGTGGAGATCATCTTTGAGAGAACGACCACCAGATCATAAAACACTCTTGAAAACAATCCTTTGGATGCTGCACAACTTGCTGTTGAGTCAACATCCTATGATCATGTATCTCCTGGAGGTGGGCGGGAAAAAAGTTTTCCTCTTTGAAAATGATCTAGCCTATTTTCGATCTAGATTTCCACTTAAAAGAGTTTTTGGTTATTCTTCCTAAGACAGCTTCATTTTTCTTGATCTTTATTCAGGCTTTTAAACTGAAGATGAGCTTGAATGAGCCACAATTGTTCCTGTTTAAATAATAAATTAGTGGTTTAATCGTTCTTTTCATTCATGTTTCAAATTAATTTTAATTCCATTTTAATTGAATAAAAAACCCATCGAGCCGCAGAAAATTAGATTCGTTTGAAAATAAAATTTATCTGCAAAACGATAAAAACAGGTTTTTTTCTCTCTCTCTCTTCCAAAAATGAAAAGCTCAAGAAACCATATTTCTAGCTGATAATCATGATTTTCAACTCAAACATCAAGAACAAAACCCTCTTTCGGGCTTACTTTTCCTCAAGAAAAATCAACGCCATCTGAGCAGAAAGACGAAAGATTGAACATCTCCGAACTGTTTATTGAATCTCTCAAAAATCCCTCAGAATTGGGATTCTCAGCATGAATCTTTAGACCTTAACGGATAAGAGACCCCTTCAAGAAAGAAAAAGGAGAAACATTTCAAATCTCTCTGAAACTTCTTCTTTCCAAAGACTTTGACTTTTCTCATGCTTCGAATGAAATGATAGGTCGGATTCCTTGTAGTGAGCCAAAAATTTAGGGATCTAGATTAATGCAAGAATTTTTTATGACTTGAATTCGAGAGCCAAAATCAATGAATCCAAAACTTTTTTGGCGTTCAACATAATCCCAAAGTAATTTTGAATCAGCATGTGTTTGCCAGAAAATATTAAATTAATGAAAAAATCCTTTAACCATTACTTTCATGATCCTTTTTATTCGACCTCAAAAAGGCCGCAATTTCTAAATTGATAAATAATCACTTAATTCATTGTTCACTTTTTCACGCTTCAATGCATCTGAGAGCTTTCAAAATCAAACTTTCCCTTCCCCTTATTTATATCACCTCTTGTCTCGGTTTCTATCAATCAGGTATGTCATTTCTATCTCCAATCTCTCTAAAAACTTTCCAGGTTATATCATCCGGGATCTTGAGTCATATACTGAAACACAGTTTAGCCAAGAGCTCACAGTATGGTTAGACGGATCTTTTGCTCCTGCAACCAACTATTGGACAGATTGCGGCTCGCTCTATCTACTTGGAGGCGATGGCTATGCGGCAAACAGTTATACATTTCAAAGAACATATGACAACCTTCCAACCCATCAAAGCATCATTGTTTCTTTCGAAGTTTATATGATTGACCCTGCTGCTGGAGCAACAAACAGCTTCTCGGTCGGAGCAGCCACTCCTTTGTTCGAACTGGCTGCTGCTCTCTCTCTAACAAACAATCTTTGTGGGACAGCAGCAAATGACTTGGTTGCAGCGACGATGTATGTAGTCGCTCAGCACACAGAGCCGACCCTGACATTTAATTTCCCAGTAAGTGGTGATAACACAGGAATCAGAAACATAAAGATTCTTTTGGGAGTAAATCCGATATCAACTCCCTCTTCTTGTGCTCTCACTGATTCTCCCTCAGTCTTTCAGTCTGGTGGTTGTTCTTGTTTTTTAGGTCAGTATTCTGCTTCTGGTACATGCACTCCTTGTGACAGCGCCTGTAAAGGCTGTTATGCTGGAGGCGCTAGCGGCTGCTACAGTTGCCAAAATGATTACTCTTTTGACGGAACCACTTGTTATAAATGTGATGAGAGTTGCGAAACCTGCTCTGGTCCTGGTTCAAGCGCCTGCTTGACGTGCCCGTGGGGTGATCCTGCTGATGCCAACTCCCAATGCATCCTTGTTTGTGATGAAGCTTGTTCCACATGTACAGGGACAACCCCCAACACCTGTTCTGCTTGTAATGATGGATATTATTTTGACGGATCTTCTTCATGCCTTGAATGCGACTCCTCTTGTAAAACCTGTTCAGCTGCCGGCCCAAATGCCTGCTTAATTTGTCCCTCAGGTGACCCCGCTGACGCAAATTCTCAGTGTTTAGTTCCGCCGCCCCCTGAAACTCCTGAACCTCTTCCACTCAAAGGTTCAACCAAGCAAATAACAGAGATAAAGACTGCAACTCAAAGTATAGTTGGAGCTGGCTTAATTGCTAATACAATTGCCAGATCTGGAAGTTCGAGTGCTATTCGAATGTCGATGCTTGCCCAGATGATTGATTATCTGAAATATTTGGATATCGACTATCCATATGATGTTCGATATGCCTTATCTACGTGGGATGGTGATTTCATCAACTTCAACAGTGATGATCTCGATCTTACTCCCAATAGTCTTGAAAATTACGGGTCCTCATATGGACCATTGCCCTCACCGATCACGATGTATGATTATGACATTGACTCGAGCTTCTTGATGAATTTCTGGGATCAACTTATTCCGTTGTTCATTCTTAGTGGGCTACTTATCTTTATGGTAATCTTTGAAGTAATTGCCTCAAAAACTGCCCAAGGGGAAGTCCCTAAAAAGATTTTCCGCCAGCTCAAAATTTGCATCCAATGGCTACTTATCACATTCCTGTATAATGATTTTGATGATATTTTCTTCTTTGCAATTCTGAGTTCTAGAACCACAAGAAAGGGTACAGTTCTTACAGTTACGAATATTATTGCTTCAATTTTGTTCATATTCCTCACTGTTGGAGCGCTCATTGGCCAAACTTGGCTCGTTAAAAAATATCAAACTCTCAAAAACAAAGAATTCCAAGAAGAATTCGAAAAGTTCAAATCAAAAATTGAAGGAGTCAAAATTCTTTGGAAAGACTTCAAGGACGAATCATTCCTCCAGATGAATGCTCTGTTATTTACTGTCATGCATAACATTCTATTTTGCATAATTCTTGCTACTTTAACCGAGCATCCACTTGTCCAAGTCATCCTGATCAACATTTTGAGCGTAGCTATCATCATCTTCGTGGTGCGGTTCCAGCCTTACAATGAGAAATTGGAGCTATTTCAAACGATTGCTTGTGAAGTTATTTTACTTGCAGTCAATATTTGCTTGCTCATTTTGATATTACTTGACTCCAATTCCAACTCAAGAGAGTCTGTGGGTGAAGTTCTATTGGCTTTAACCTTGGTGTTTAATTTTGTCTCTCTTGTTTGTTTGGTAATCACTGCAATAGTGATCATGAATAAAGCCTATCATGCCGTCAAGGCATATCTCTTGAAAAGAAAGCTCGAAAAACTCAAAAATTCTGGAGTGCATTTGAAGAAAACTCAGGTGGTACCGATTATAATTGAGCCCTCCAAAGATAATGCCAGTATCGGAAATCCTAGCCTGATGTCAATGAATTCTTCTGGTTTAGCTCAGAGGGAATCAGTTGGTATGAATTTACTTTTGGCGGACTCAGGATACCAAGGAAATCGTCTTCATTCTCCAACAGCATCACTGATGTTACATCTTGAAGGAGCTAGTGATCATGATGATCAGCTCTTAAAGGCTGGAGATATTGAAGATTCTTCTCTGAGTAAATTTTCGAGGGGCAGTCTGATTGGAAACCGTCAGCAAAATCTTTTAAGGAACCAGAGAGAATATTTAAAGAGTCGAAAATCAAATAAGGAACTAGAGCTTGAAGATGGATTGCAAGGAATTTCACATGATAGATGAAGATAGATTTTTTTTTAGTTGAATTCATTTGAGTTTCAAAAATTTATCAAGCTCTTTGGAAAAAACATTTATATATGAAACATGAAAAATTCTGAATTTCTTCTTCTTTTTTTGAGGATTGACAACTTCAACTGTATGAAAGAAATATTTTTCATACAGAATTTCTGGAAAGTCATTTTGTTTGATTTTGTTTTTTTTTTTAAAAAATCTTGCGAGAAAAACAATTTCCTTCGCATTAATTCCAAATGAATGACCCATTCTCAATTTGATTAAAGCTTTTGGGAGAAGAGAATCAAATGAGTCTCTCTTGAATTTTTCTTTCTGTGTTACAATCAGAGGCTTTTTGAAGAAACCTTTCACATTATTCTTGAGAAAAAGGTCATGAAAAACTTCAGTTTTTCAAACAGATCTTCATAGCCATCAAAATTCTTTTGAGACTCATCTTCATTTTGCACCTTCAATCGCAGGTTTTGTGTGAGAAAAAAGGTTTTTTTTAAAGCCTATTCTCTATTCTTGGGTAAAGCAACCTTATCTCCCATTTTTTTAAAAGAGGAATGTTGATATTGGAGGGCAAAAAAAAATGTTCAGATTTTCTTAATTTCTAAGCATCCCTTTTTGAGAGGGGAAACTGTATTTGATGAAGATCTACAATCATCAAAACTCATTGGATTTTCCCCGGCTCCCCAAACAAAGGACTAAAAACTGGGGGATGAAGCCAAAAGTTTTCTCTTTTCCTTTTCTCACCAGCCGACACTGGGATGGTTTCATCCAAAGGTTTCTCAAATGTGAAAAAACGACCAAGCGCCTTTTTAAGAGGCAAGAAGAGTCCGGAAAAAGAAAAGGCTTTTATAATTTCCTATTTATTCTTCTCATCCATTCAGGAGAGCGATTACACCCTCAATCTTCTTTGAAGAAGCTCCTCAGCTAAAAAATGCTTTTCTACTTTGCGATTCCTTGACGAGGAGTCTCCTGAAACCTTGACCAAATGTTGACTGATGGTTCTTTTTGATGAGACTACAAAAGCTTTATTGATTAATCGCTCCAATCATGTTCTTCCTTTTTTGAAATAAATCTTGGATCTCCGAAATCATTGAAAGTGAATTTTAATGGCATAAACACGAATTAATTTGGAACGATTTTGTCTGCGAAATAATGAACCCAGATTTTTTTTAATATAAACGAATTCTGAATCTCTTTGAAGCCTTTTCAAACTCGAGGATAATCATTCACTTAAATTAAAGGTTAAATTCAAACGTCACAACCACGCGAGAAACGTGCAAAATTTATCACATTCCTTCCTCAAAAGACCCTATGGGAACATCATTTTCTTCTAAATTCAAAGGAAAGCTTCAAACTAAAATGCAGATTTTAACTGAACACGAAATAGTTTTTCAAAAAATATTTCTAAAAATTTGGCGCTTCCAGCAAAATTGCTCAGTCTAAATGGCGGTATTGTCAAGCTGAACAAGGGTGTCCCATCCCAAATCCTGAGGAATTTTAGTCTTGTCCTTACAGATTTTCAGAAAAAGACCTATGACGAAGAAAAAGGATAGGTTTCAAACTTTTCTTTGCTTGCAATTTATCGCCGTTTTAGATTATCAAATAAACAAAACGCCTAATCAACTCATACTTTAATCAGCTCGCCAACAAATTAAATCAACCTCTATCCGTTTAAATTTTATTTTTCATTAAAAAGCCTTTCATCCTTTCCTCAAATACTTATCTCCAAAAATCCCTCTAAAATAAGAAAAACCAAACCTAGCTCCAGCCTTCTCTTAAAATTCAATCTTCTTCTTTCCTTTTCGAATTCTTCTTTGGAAAAAGCTCTCTCGAGCAATTTTTATTTCGAGAGTATCTCTCTTTAATGAAAGACATTCTCACTTTATAACCAAGGAATTTGGCATGCAAAAAACCAACTCTTTCGAAAGTCCAACTCAGAAAAAGTCTCAAATAAAGAGAATGTCTGAAAAAACCTTTTGATTTGATTTGAGACAAGAGCTTTCTCCAGAGTGAGCCAAAATTTTAATAATTTTATTTGGAGCAGTTTTTCATCAGTTCAATCTGATTCCAAATTCGAAGTTTCATTTGGTGGCGTTTACTAATCTAAAATTTATTGTTTAATGTACCTTAAACTATCATCCAATAAAAAAACATTTCAACCTTCATTTTAATATTCACAACCCTTTTAAGTTAAATAATCATTTTATTAAGCTTCGCTTTTCTGCAATTTTTGCCGCCATTAGCTTCAATGAAACTTCAAGTTCTTTTTATACTCTTGCTCCTGTTCATCAGCTCAAGCCTTTGTTTTTATCAATCAGGTTAGTTATCTCTTTATCCAATCTCCTAATATCTCTCCAAAGACTATGAAATTCGTGATCTGGAGTCAACAACACAAGCAGAATTTAGTCAAGAACTTGCAGCATGGATTGATGGGGTGGCTGATCCTGCAACCAACTATTGGACTGATTGTGGCTCAATCTACTTAATGGGAGGCTACGGCTATGCAATCAATAGTGCTTCATTTCAAAGAAAATATGAGAACCTCCCAGCCCATTCATATATTATTCTCACTTATGACGCTTATATTATTGATCCTGTTGGAGATGAATTGCCGGTTCAATCTGTTGGAACAGCTGCAAGTCCGACTGATTATCCTGTTTATCCTTTCTCCCTCGTTTCTATTCTAACTACTTTACCAAATGATTTTTGTGGGTCGGGAGCAATAAAAGATGCAGGCCCTATTACAGTCCTTCAAGTTGTTCCTCATTCAGACTCCATACTTTATTTCAATTGGGCTATGAACATCGCTAATCTGGGAATAAGAAACATCAAAATCGAAATTGTAGTTGCTGATCTCAGCAGTGTGGTAAGCTGTAGCATTATGGACCCTAGTTCACTTTTGTCTTTTGGTGGCTGTCCTTGCCCTCAAGGCCAATATATGAACACTGTATGCACTAATTGTGACGACGCCTGCGGCGACTGTTACGGCGGAGACGCTAGCAGCTGCTTTTCTACCAATGATGGATACTATTTTGATGGAACTACCTCCTATCAATGCGACTCTTCCTGTGGGACGTGCTCAGGTCCAGGTTCAAACGAGTGTATAACATGCCCTTGGGGTGATCCTGCTGATGCAAATAACGAGTGTATCTTTGTTTGTGATGCTGCCTGTGCTACCTGTTCTGGGCCATATTTTAATATGTGTAGTGTTTGTAACGATGGGTACTATTTTGATGGGACCTCCTCGTGCCTTGATTGCGACCCCACATGCGAAACCTGCTCTGGAGCGGGTTCAAGTGCGTGTTTGACCTGTCCCTGGGGTGATCCTGCAGATGCCAACTCTCAATGTATTCTTGTCTGTGATGCAACTTGTAACACTTGCTATGATACAGACGCAGGCAGCTGCTATACTTGTAATGATGGATATTATTTTGACGGAGTCTCATCATGTCTTGCATGTGATAATAGCTGTGAAACCTGTTCATCTGGAGGTCCAAACGGATGCTTGACTTGTCCATGGGGTGATCTTGCTGACGCCGATTCTGCATGTATCCTTGTTTGCGACTCTGCTTGCAAGACATGTTACGATACTGACCCCAACAGTTGTTATACCTGCAACGATGGGCACTATTTCGATGGAACTTCTTCATGTCTCAGTTGTGATTCAACTTGTAACACTTGCTCTGGAGCAGGCAGTTGTGATAGTTGTAAAAATGGATACTATTTTGATGGAACTTCCTCCTGTCTTGATTGTGACTCTAGCTGCAAAACATGTTCAGGTCCAGGCCCAAATGCATGTTTAATATGTCCTTGGGGCGATCCGGCTGATGCAAATTCAGAGTGTACTGAAGCTCCAGTTAAAACTTCGACCAAGAGAATAACAGATACTAAGAAGAAGATGCAGACTGCTGTTGGTGCAGGACTCATTCTCAATACTATGTTCAACCCTGGAAGTTCTGCAGCTATTCGCATATCAATGCTAGCTCAAATGATTCAGTATATTAAATATTTGGATATTAACTATCCCTACGATGTCCAATATGCCATTTCAAATTGGGATGATGACTTCATAAACTTTAGCAATGAAGATGCCGATATGACTCCTAATAGTCTTGAGGACTACGGATCTGCATATGGCTCATTGCCTTCTCCATTCACAATGTATGATGATGAAATAGACCCAAGCTTCTTGATTAATTTCTGGCAGCAACTTCTCACGCTGTTTATTGTGAGCGGCCTCTTGATCTTTATGGCAATTTTAAAAGTGATCGTGTCAAGAAAGACCTTTGGAGAAACCTCAAAAAAGCTCATACATCAGCTTAGAATTTGTTCTCAAGGCCTACTGATCACATTTCTGTACGATGACTTTGCAGACATTTTCTTTTTTGCAATCCTGAGTTATAGAACCACCAAAAAGGCCACGGCTCTGACAGTTATCAACATTATTGTTTCGGTTCTGTTCATTATAATCACTGTCGGAGCTCTCATTGCTCACAATTGGATTGTCAAAAAATATCAGAATGCCAAAATCAAAGATCAAGAGAAATTCGAAAAGTTTGACTCGAAACTCGAAGGAGCGAAAATCCTTTGGAAGGACTGCAAAGAAGATTCATTCCTCAAAATGAATGCTCTCTTCTTTGCCGTTCTTCATAATATTCTCTTTTGCTTCATTCTCGCTATGTTGTACGAGCATCCACTTGCTCAAGTCATCCTTATCAACATATTGAGTTTCGTCATGCTCTGCTACTTGCTTTGGTTTAGGCCTTTCGATGAAAAGCGAGAATTCATTCAAACGATAGTTTTAGAAACTATTTTATTTGCAGTGAATATTTGCTTGCTTATTCTGATGATACTGGACTCCAATTCCAACTCAAGAGACAGCGTAGGGGAAGCCATCCTGGTCCTGACCTTGATATTCAATTTTATTCCTATGATCTTTTTGGCAATCACTCTGATTTCAATAACGATCAAGATCTATCATGCCATGAAAGCTTATCAACTAAAAAGAACGCTTGAAAGGCTGAAGAAGTCTGGGGTACATATTAAGAAAAGTCAGGTTGCACCTGAGCCTGTCAAAGGTGATGTGAGTATTCATTTGAAAGACAACGTAAATTTTGAACTGACTCAAACAAATTCCCTTGTTTTGGCTCCTCAAAACTCCCACCCTACCAATTTATTCACTCCAGAATCAAAAGAACAATCGAATTTCCACTTCTCACCATCAAAACCTACGTTAAATTTTGTTGGATTGAGTGATAATGAGGATCAATTTCTGAAGCCCGAAGATTGTGCAGATTCAATGAGAAATTCCGCGAAATTTTCAAGGACGAGTCTGTTTGCAAATAATCAGCAAAAGATATTCAGAAAAAGAGCGCAGTTGAAGGTCCAAATAAACAATTCTGTCAACTTGGATTGTGAAAGTCAAAGTCTTGCTGAATAAGCATGGCATAGAAAAGATTTTCAAATTGGCTGAAAAGGACCCAGCTTCTTGTGATTGTCCGCTTTTAAAAGAAGAACCTGAACAGGCTTACTCCTTTCTCGTTGGTGATCTATTGTAGTCATCTAATCGTAAGTTATTTTGTAGTGGCCTCGCTATGTGGAAACTCAATACATTGATTGTAAGGAATATCGTAGCCACCAAAAAATTACCCGAGTGGAAAAAAAACGTTGGTAGCAGATTATACGATATAAAAAGGTTTCACTTGTGTGTTGTTGTCAAAATTTACGAATACACTTGTGAAAAAAATTAAATGTATAAAGATATTTTTCAAATACAGTATTTCTATAAAAGATCAAGGAGAAAAAATTATTTCATCCTTCTTCAATTTTTTCAAGTCCAAAAGAAAAATTCACAACGCTCCCTCTGAGATTTAGAAAACTTCACTATCTCAGATTTCAAAAAAATTAGAAAGAGAACAATAAACTTTCTTCATCCTTTTCAAATTTTTTTCAAAATAAAAGTTCCTCTCGCCCTTGACTCTTTTCGATTTATAATTTTTTCTTGATATCCGATGAAAAGACCTCCAGGAGTTCTGTTATAATTTTTTTATGAAGAAAGTTGGAGCTTTCACTTTGAAAAAATTTTTTAAAAACTTTTCATTTTCATCCAAAGTTTGGAATCCTCCTGATTTTCGAAAAGTCATCCAGAATTGGTGCTATGATTTAAAAAAAAAATCCCTATCATTTTCTCTATCTTTCTCTACAAAAAAAAAAATCGAAACAATTTTTTTTTACAGAAACTCTTAAAAAAAATTCAATTGAGTCTCTTGAATGAAATTTCTTCAATTTAAAGACAACCTATGAAAAGAATTCACCATTCAATGACCATTCTGACTCAAAATGTGACATCTATTTTTTTATGAAGATTTTTCTGAAAACTTGGAAACTCGAAAATTAGCAAAAGAAAGTCTCTCTTTTTTGGGAAATTTTTAATATAGGCTCCGGATTAATCCAGAAAATGGTCTGGATTTTCAAAATTCCAAATTCTGAACCCTGTCTTCGTCTCCAAAAGAAATCTTAACATGAAATATAAATAATCCTTTCTTGGTTTGTCTGAAAATAATTTTCAAGAAAACTTCTACCTTTACAAGGTTCAGACTGTTTGTTTTCTAAAAGAATTTCTGGAAGATTCTAACACTCAACCAAATTTAATTTCAGCAAATGACTCTATTACAGAACAAATTTATCTTTTATTCTCCCTATGTCTTAATAATATCTCACAAAGCTCCGGACCAGAGCTGAATCTCAAAAGAAAACTCTTCCCATACAGAAAATCATCTCATTTTAATTGAGAATGTCACAGGACAAACTTTTTTCCTTCAGTTCAAAAAACGAGTCTGCCTCTCGGCATCACGGGCATTGCCAATTCCCTCGCCTTGCCCAAACAGTACAACAGTTTGTTCTCCATTTGCACGCAATTAATCAACCAATATGGCAGTTTTTCAGGAGGGAAAAAGTTTTTTTTAATTTATCTGATTTTTACCTCGAAACTCTCCACTCTACAAGACAAATAATTTATTCTCCAAAGTCTATTACTTCCGCAACTAATTTACATCATAAAACTAACTAATGCATCATCACCTTTCTCAATTTCAGCCAAAGAGTTTTCCTTGAAATTTTTAAAGGCCACAACTCTCCTTTGACTTCTTCGAAATATTGGCGGAAAAGTCATTTCCTCCCTTTCCAAACAGAAAAAAAAACTCTCCATGGTGCTTATCTTTTCCTTCTTCCTTCAACTCTTTCCTCTCAAAAATTCGAATTTCAGGTCTAACTTTATTTCACTCAAAATAAGATTCCACTTTTTTATCCCATTCCATGTCCGATACAGTTGAATTTATTAATTAACGAACAAAATTTCACTACATTCCGCCCCGTGTAGATATAGACAAATTTCCCACTCACTTTATTAGCTAAAAAGTTAATTTTAAATCCCTCCTAAAGATGTTCTTCGAGACTCAACATCAAATTTTCACGCTTGCAAGCTTCACTTTCAATGCTCTCTCGCTTCTCAGCTGCATGTGGGTCTTTTATCTCTACGCTAAATCTCCCTCTCCTCGTACTGTACAATTCAAAATGCTCGTAAATCTCACTCTTTCCGACTTTCTCATTGCCATTACTGGTTTCCTTACCCATTTCCTCCCCAAAACTTACCATGCTTGTAATACCAGTGTCTTTCTTTCCCTTGTTGGATTCTGGTCTTCAGCTTTCTGGTCTGCTACTGTTGCTATCTTTTCTTACAAGAAA
>Ga0182738_1005987_pt1 | contig 12785 bp, 7 predicted proteins | sample eDN5th30CBELigMG_FD_128876 | JGI IMG/M metagenome (GOLD analysis project Ga0182738, IMG submission 128876) | Enriched Miracle-Growth compost microbial communities from Emeryville, California, USA - eDNA 5th pass 30_C BE-Lig MG (version 2)... ...
CGCCTCGGCTACATGCCCGTCGGCTTCGTGGACGATGACCCGCGCAAGACCGGGTTCTACATCCACGGCGTGGCGGTGCTCGGCACCACGGAAGCACTCCGGCAGATAGTGGAGAGCCATCCAGTCGATGAGTTGATCATCGCCATCCCGTCGGCGTCGCGCGATCAGGTGCAGAGGCTCGTGGATCGGTGCCTGGAGCTCAAGATCCCGTTCAAGATGCTCCCCGCCATCGCGGCGCTCACGGGGCACGTGCAGATGAGCCAACTGCGCGCGGTGCGTGTGGAAGACCTCCTGGGGCGCGACCCGGTGGACCTCGACACTTCCATGATACGCTCCGACATCGCCGGCCGCCGGGTGCTCATAACCGGCGCTGGAGGTTCGATCGGGTCGGAGCTGGCGCGTCAGGTGGCGAGCTACGGACCCAGCATGATAGGTCTGCTGGAGCGCGGCGAGAATCTGCTCTTCCTCATCGAGCAGGAGCTGAAGCGCGCGCACCCGGATCTCGAGGTTATGCCCATCATCTGCGATGTGCGGGACGAGGACGATGTCGAGCGCGCGTTCCGCATGCTGCGGCCCGAGCTCGTGTATCACGCGGCCGCCTTCAAGCACGTGCCGATGATGGAACTGCACGTTGCCCAGGCGGTGCACAACAACGTGTTCGGCACGCGCAACGCCGCATCCGCTGCGGCGGCCTTCGGTGCCAAGTTCGTGCTCATCTCCACCGACAAGGCGGTGAGCCCGAGCAACGTCATGGGCGCGACGAAGCGCCTGGCCGAGCTGCTCGTGCTCTCGCTGGATCCGGCGCGCACGCACCACTTCGTGGCCGTTCGCTTCGGCAACGTGCTCGGGAGCAACGGCTCCGTCGTACCGTTGTTCACGCAGCAGATCGCGGAGGGCGGGCCCGTGACGGTCACGCATCCGGATGTGACGCGCTACTTCATGACCATCCCGGAAGCGGTGCAGCTCGTGCTTCAGGCTTCGGTTCTCGAAGAGGCACGCAATCGGATCGTGATGCTCGAGATGGGCGAGCCCGTGAAGATCGTCTCGCTCGCGAAGAACCTGATCAGGCTTTCCGGACTGGAGCCCGACGTGGACATCCCGATCATCTTCACCGGATTGCGCCCGGGCGAGAAGCTGCACGAGCAGCTCACATCGGATACCGAGGAGACTCTCCCCACGCGGTACGAGAAGATCAGGATAGTCCGCACCGATGCGCCGCGTCCCGTGGAGCAGGCCATCGAGCAATTGTGGAATGCCGTGATGGGACGGGACGAGCGCGCGACGCTCAAGCGCCTGCAGGAGCTGGTCCCGGAATTCACGCCGCAGGCCTCGCTCCTCGCCAGCGTTCGCGACAGGATCCCGGCCACGGAGGAGCGGCGCGCCAGCCGCACCGCCGGTTGAAGAACGCCCGGAGCCGGATTCGCGCAGCGATCGTGGTCGCTGCGCTCGCCGTGACGGCGAAATCCGGTTCCGCACAGCATCCTCTCGCGTCGCTGCCGCTCGACGATCCCGCGTACCAGCAGCTCTCCGCTCTGGTGCGCCGCGGCTGCGGAGAAGCCCGGGTGTCGGCCTTCCGGCCGTTCACGATCGGCGACATCGGACGCGCGCTCCGCTCCGCGCGTGGCGTGGAGCGCTGCGCCGGTCCCGTACTGGATGCGCTTCTGGAGCGCTTCCAGGCGGCAGCGCCGAGCGATGGAGGCAGCGCCGGCGGGGCGCGCGGCAGCGATTCCACCACGGGGTTCGCGTTCGGCGCGGCTCTTCGACTTCGCGCCACTGCGCTCGAGAACGGCGAATTCCAGCCGATCTGGCGCGACATCCGTCCCACCTCCGAGGGGGATCCGCCACTGGTGGCGCGCGCAGACCTGCGCCTCGCATGGAGCGGAGGGCCGAAGATCATGGCGGTGGTCGACGCCTACGGACAGACGGACCGCCGCAACGATCCGACCATACGCGCGAAGCGATTTCGCAGCACTTCCGGCGTCATCGATTTCGCGGAAGCATACGCTTCGGGGCAGCTCGGACCCGTCGTGCTGTCGGTCGGGCGCGGACGCGAAGCGTGGCTTGGCGACGCGGGGGATCCGGCGGAGTCACTGGTACTCTCCGCCAACGGCCCGCCGCTCGATCGGGTCGTGCTGGACGCGGCGTGGACCCGCTTCGAGTTTCGCGCGCTCGTCGGCTCGGTGGACGACGTGGTTCTCACGTCCGCGCGTGACGCACTCCCCGACAGCGCGGCGAGCCAGCGCTGGCACCGCATGCTCATCGCGCACGCGCTGACGTTCCGTCCTTCGTCCAGCCTGGAGCTCACGATCGGAGAGACCGGCCTCATTCCGAGGGAGGGGGGCGGAGTGGATCTGGCATTCGCCAATCCGCTGATGGTGTATCAGGTGACGCAGAACGACGGAACGCCGGCTGCCGGACGAAACGGCGGTGTGAACCTCACGGCGTTCGGCTCGGTGCGGGCCAGCGTGGGGCGCGCCTCGCTGCAGGGCGAGCTTCTGGTGGATGACATCCAGATCGACTCGAAGGATCGGAAGGTGTTCCCGGACCTGCTCGCGTGGAACCTGGTCGGCTCGGTCGCCCTGCCGCTCTCGCTTCCCTCCAGCGTCGCCCTCCAGTACCGCCGGACGGGAAGCTTCACCTATCTGAGCTGGTCGTACGCGAACAGCTGGCAGCAGTACGGCCAGCCGATAGGCTCGGAGCTCGGTCCGGACGCGGACATCGCGCGCTTCAGCGGCGAAGTGTGGCCTTCCGGACGGCTTCGCCTGACAGGCGGAGTTTCACGCGCGCGGCGCGGCGCCAACCGGCTGGGCGAGCGGCCGGTGCCATCGAGAGAGGGACACTCCGGCGATCCGTTTCCGTCCACTACTGCTGCGCGCCCGGCGGTCCAGAGCTCCTGGGGAGCCGACGTGGGCGTCCAGTGGCTGGATGAGATTCTCCCCGTCACGCTTCGCCTCGAGGGAATCAGCGTGACGAACGTGAACGACGCGGAGGGGGGAGGCCCCGCGCGCCGCTATGCGCGGGCTTCGATGAGCGCGGCGTGGCGTTTTCGCTTCCCTTGAGCAGCGTCGGCGGCCACCGGCGGAGCACCGACCGGGAACGCGGAGCCGGCCGGTGGCCGGCGTGTCTCTTCCGTTCAGTATATTGCCCGATCTTCGGGCGCTGGATACCTTCACAGGCTGGACCGGCAGCGTTTCGACTGAACTCCTAACCCACCGTCTCACTTGCGAATTACTGTAGTTGGAACGGGATACGTCGGGCTGGTAGTAGGTGCATGCCTCGCGGAGACCGGCAACGACGTCATCTGCGCCGACCTTGACGAGCGCAAGATCGAGGGACTCCAGAGGAACGTTCTCCCGATCTACGAACCGGGTCTCGAGAGTCTGGTGGAGCGCAACCAGGGACAGAAGCGACTCACCTTCACCACCGATGTCGCTGCGGCCATAAAGGCCGCGGAAGTGGTGTTCATCGCGGTTGGGACTCCGCCCGATGAAGATGGCTCTGCGGATCTGCGCCACGTGCTGGCGGTGGCCGATCAGATCGGCCGCCACATGCAGCGCGAGCTGGTGGTCGTCACCAAGTCCACGGTACCGGTGGGGACCGCGAAGAAGGCGGCCGCCGCGGTCGCGGCGAACGCGCGCTTTCCGTTCCACATGTGCAGCAACCCCGAGTTCCTGAAGGAAGGAGCGGCGGTCGAAGACTTCATGCGTCCCGACCGCGTGGTGCTCGGTGTCGAGAGCGATCATGCGCGATCCGTGATGGCCGAGCTGTACGCGCCGTTCGTTCGCACCGGCAAGCCGATCATCTTCATGGACATCCCTTCGGCGGAGATGACCAAGTACGCGGCCAACGCGATGCTGGCCACGCGCATCTCCTTCATGAACGAGATCGCGTACCTCTGTGAGAAGGTGGGCGCCAACGTCGATCACGTTCGTAAGGGAGTCGGAAGCGACAATCGTATAGGTGCTTCCTTTCTCTTCCCGGGACCTGGCTACGGCGGGTCGTGCTTTCCGAAGGATGTGAAGGCGCTCCTGCGCACTGCGCGCGAGCGCTCCGTTCCGCTCTGCGTGCTCGACGCCGTGGAGACGGCGAACGAGAGGCAGAAGCACAGACTCTTCGAGAAGCTCCAGGAAGTACTCGACGGCGGAGTGGCCGGGGCGCGCGTCGCGCTCTGGGGGCTCGCGTTCAAGCCGCAGACCGATGACATGCGCGAGTCGCCTGCGCTCACTCTCATCGACGATCTGCTGAAGGCGGGCGCCTCCGTGGTCGCGCACGATCCGGTCGCGATGGAAGAGGCCCGCCGCCGGCTCGGCGACAGCATCGCCTATGCGGACACCAGCTACGCAGCCACCGACGGCGCCGACGCGCTGGTCGTGGTCACGGACTGGAACGAGTACCGGCATCCGGACTTCGCGCGCATCCACTCGTCGCTGAAGCGGCCGATTCTGATCGACGGCCGCAACCTCTACGATCCGGCGAAGCTCGGCGCGCTGGGCTTCACCTATCTGTCCATCGGACGGGCCGGGGGGAGGGGGGGGGCGGCCGCGTGAGAGTTCTCATAACCGGCGCCGCAGGATTCCTCGGCTCGCACCTCGTAGACCGTTTTCTGGCCGAGGGACATCGGGTGGTGGGACTCGACAACTTCATCACCGGCCATCCCGACAACATCGCGCATCTCACCGACAACCAGTCCTTCGAGTTCGTCCGGCACGACATATCGACGTTCACTTACATCCCGGGCGAGCTGGATGGCGTATTGCATTTCGCGTCGCCGGCGAGTCCGATCGACTACCTCGAGCATCCCATACCGACGCTCAAGGTCGGAGCGCTCGGTTCGCACAACGCTCTGGGACTCGCCAAGGCCAAGGGCGCACGCTTCTTCCTCGCCTCCACATCGGAAGTGTACGGCGATCCGCTCGTGCATCCCCAGCCGGAGGGATACTGGGGCAACGTGAATCCGGTCGGTCCGCGCGGCGTCTACGACGAGGCGAAGCGCTTCGCCGAAGCGATGACGATGGCTTACCACCGTTTTCACGGTGTGGATACCCGGATAGTCCGCATCTTCAACACGTACGGGCCGCGCATGCGTCCGCGCGACGGGCGCGTAGTCTCGAACTTCATCGTCCAGGCGCTCAATGGTGAGCCGCTGACGGTGTACGGAGATGGATCGCAGACACGCAGCTTCTGCTACGTGTCGGACGAGGTGGACGGCATCTACAGGCTGTTCATGTCCGGCGATTCCGATCCGACGAACATCGGCAACCCCGTCGAGTTCACGGTGCGCCAGCTTGCCGAGCTGGTGCTCGAGCTCACCGGCTCCGGAGCGCCGATAGTGGAGAAGCCTCTCCCCCAGGACGATCCGAAAGTGCGGCAGCCGGACATCACGCGCGCACGCCGCATGCTGGGGTGGGAGCCGAAGGTGACGTTGCGCGAGGGTCTCGAGCACTGCATCCGCTACTTCCGCGAGTTCGCCGCCGGGAACGCGGGGAAGCGTGTCTGAGCGCGCCGCCCATCCAGATCGCCCCGATCGCCCCGGCCGGGAACGCCGGCCCTCTGCCGCACCGTGAACAGTCAAGGATATAACGGGTATCAATACGGTCATGTCCGTGCCCGCTAACAAGCGCCATATAATCACGCTCGTCGCCATGCTCGCGCTGCTGGCGGGGGGGGGGTGCCACCGAAACAGGTTCGTCGCCGCGAATTATCGCTCGAACGACTTGCTCTTCGAGGCCTCGCTCACGCAGTTGCGCGACCATCACTGGGACAATGCCGTCAACGGCTTCCAGAGGTTGACGAATCAGCTCCCCGCGCGCGATCCGCTCCTTCCGCAGGCGTACTTCTACCTCGGCGAGGCCCACACCGGTCGCCACGAGTACATCCTCGCCGCGCAGGCCTACTCGCGAATCCCGGAGAGCTTTCCGGAGGACACGTTGTCCGCGGTCGCCACCTACGATGCCGGCATGTCGTACTCGCGACTCTGGCGCAAGCCGTCGCTCGACTCCGATTACGGACAGACTGCGCTCGCCACCCTCCAGAGCTTTCTCGCGGCGTATCCTGATTCTCCGCGCGTCGACAGCGCCCGGACGGAGATCAGGAAGCTGACCGAGTGGTTCGCCATCAAGAGCTACGACGCCGGGATGTTCTACATGAAGCGGAAGGCGTACGACTCGGCGATCATCTACTTCCACGACGTGGCCACGGACTACCCGGAAACCGAGCATGCGCGGATGGCGCTTCTGCGCCTCGTGGAGGCGTACGGCAAGATCGGCTACAAGGAGGAAGTGGCCGAGACCTGCGCGACGCTGCGCGAGAAGTACGCGGGCGATGCGGAGACGAAGGAGAGCTGCGCCGCCGTTCCAGCACCGCAGCACGCCGATTCCACCGCCGCGCCATCCCCGGGTCAGCCGCGGCCGACCTCGCCGGCGCGCGGGCGCTGAGGGAGAGTGCGGCTGGGAATCCTTGGCGGCAGCTTCGATCCGCCGCACGTCGGACACCTTCTCGCCGCCAGCGACGCATTCGAGCTTCTCGAGCTGGACCGGCTGCTGTTCATCCCTTCCGGCGTGCAGCCGTTCAAGCGGGGAAAGGCAAATGCGGACGCGGCACAGCGGCTGAGAATGGTGGAGCTGATGCTGGCGGGGGATCCCCGGTTCGAGGCCGACCCGGTGGAAATCGATAGAGAGGGATTATCTTACACAGTCGACACGCTGGAAGCTCTCGCGGATCGGTACCCGGGGGGGGGGGCGCGGCGTTTTCTGCTCATCGGCGATGATCTCTCCGGCGAGATCGCGACCTGGCGCGATGCGAAGCGCATCGCGTCGCTCGCCGAAGTCATCGTTCTGGCGCGGTCGGATGGCGATGCGAGCGGTAGCGAAGGTCAGGAGATCGTGCCCTTCAGGCGGATCAGCACGCGTCGCGTGGAAGTGTCGTCCACCGAGATCCGCGCGCGTGTACAGGCCGGGAAATCCATCCACGGATTCGTGACGGAGGCCGTCGCCGAATACATAGAGGCGACCGGTCTGTACGGACATAGAGGAACCACATGCTGAAGCCAATTCTCACATCCATATTCGGAACGAGACACGACCGCGAGCTGAAGCGCGTTCAGCCGATCGTGGCCGCGATCAATGCCGAGTACGAGCGCCTCCACGATGTATCGGACGATGAGCTGCGCGCCCAGACGGAGAAGCTCCGCGGCATCATCCGCGAGCGCACGCAGGAGCTGGAAGCGCAGGTCGCGGAGCTGAAGGAGCGGAAGAAGCAGACCGCCGACCCCGAGGAGCGCGACGGGATAGATGATGAGTTGAGCGGCAAGGATGGTCGCGGTGGCGTGGAGGGCGCCCTGCGCAAGGAGATCGCCGAGCTCCTCGACGAGATCCTTCCAGAGGCGTTTGCGACGGTGCGCGAGGCGGCGCGCCGGCTCATGGGCCAGACCATCACGGTGACGGGGCACGAGATGGAGTGGAACATGATCCACTACGACGTGCAGCTCATCGGCGGCATCCAGCTCCATCTCGGGCGGATCGCCGAGATGGCGACGGGTGAAGGAAAGACCCTCGTGGCCACGCTCCCGCTGTACCTCAACGCGCTCGCCGGTCGCGGTGCTCATCTGGTGACGGTGAACTCCTACCTCGCCCGCCGCGACTCGCAGTGGATGGGCTACCTCTACAGCTACCTCGGACTCACGGTCGGCTGCATCGATGATTCCGAGCCGGGCACGCCCGAGCGGCGTGCGGCGTACCTCTGCGACATCACGTACGGCACGAACAACGAGTTCGGCTTCGACTACCTGCGCGACAACATGGTCTCGCAGCTCGATCAGCGCGTTCAGCGGCCTCACTGGTACGCGATCGTCGACGAGGTGGACTCGGTTCTCATCGACGAGGCGCGGACGCCGCTCATCATCTCCGGTCCCGTGGGGAACGAAGGCGACGCGGCGTACCGCGAGCACAACGCATCGGTGGGGCGTCTGGTGCGGAAGCAGACGGAGCAGGCCAACCACCTGATCGCGGAAGCCGAAGAGATGCTCGCGCAGAACGAGGCGCGCGAGGCGGCGCTCAGGATGTACCAGGCGCAGCTCGGCGCGCCGAAGAACAAGCGGCTGCTCAAGCTTCTGCAGGAGCAGGGGAACAAGCAGGCCGTCCAGAAGATGGAGCTGGAACACATCGCGGATCGTCGTCAGCCGGCCAGCCGGCAGCAGTTCGCCGACATCGAGGACAACCTCCTGTACGTGCTGGACGAGAAGAACCACACGGTTCATCTCACGGATCGCGGCGTGGATTTCCTCTCGCCCGACGATCGCGACGCGTTCATTCTCCCCGACATCTCCGAGGCCGTGCATCTGATCGAGCGCGATCCGGAGCTGGACGCGAAGGAGAAGCTCGAGGCGCGCGCGGAGCTCGAGCGCAACTACGCGCTCAAGAGCGAAAAGCTCAACATCGTGCACCAGCTCCTGCGGGCGCACGCGCTCTACGAGAAGGACGTCAACTACGTGGTGCAGGATGGCCAGGTGCTCATCGTCGACGAGTTCACCGGCCGCACGATGCCCGGCCGTCGCTGGTCGGAGGGACTCCACCAGGCGGTGGAGGCGAAGGAGGGAGTGCAGGTCAAGGGCGAGACACAGACGCTCGCCACGATCACCATCCAGAACTACTTCCGACTCTACGAGAAACTCGCCGGCATGACCGGTACGGCGGAGACGGAGGAGACCGAGTTCCATCAGATCTACAAGCTCGAGGTCTCCGTGATCCCCACGAACAAGCCGGTGATCCGCGACGACCGCCAGGACCTGATCTACAAGACGCGTCGCGAGAAGTACGCGGCCATCGTCGCCGAAACCGAGCGGCTCCACAAGCTCGGCTTTCCCGTGCTGGTGGGTACGGTGAACGTGGACGTGTCGGAGACGCTCTCGCGCATGTTCCAGCGCGCCGGCATCCGCCACAACGTGCTCAACGCGAAGTACCACCAGCGCGAGGCGGAGATCGTGGCCGAGGCGGGGCAGCCCGGCGCGGTGACGATCGCGACGAACATGGCCGGCCGCGGAACGGACATCAAGCTCGGGGCGGGCGTCACGGAGTCGAAGGAATCGGAGGTCGAAGATGCCGACGGCAAGCCGCGTTCGATCGAGGAGATCGGCGGACTGCACATCGTCGGCTCTGAGCGGCACGAGTCGAGACGAATCGATCGCCAGCTCCGCGGCCGCGCCGGACGTCAGGGCGATCCGGGTGCATCCCAGTTCTTCCTGTCGCTCGAAGATGACCTGATGCGCATCTTCGGGTCCGAGCGGATCGCGAAGCTGATGGATCGGATGGGCGCTCAGGAGGGCGAGGTGCTCACGCACCCGCTCATCACGCGCTCGATCGAGCAGGCGCAGAAGCGCGTCGAGATTCAGAACTTCGAGCAGCGCAAGCGACTGCTGGACTACGACGACGTGATGAACCAGCAGCGCGAGGTCATCTACTCGCTGCGCTCGTTCGCGCTGGAGGGGGGCGAGGAGCTGAAGGGCGAGGCGGTGAAGATGGTGGAGAAGGCAGTCGCGCGTCGCGTGGAGCAGGCGCTGGAGGGGTTCGAGAACGCGGAGGACTGGGACTTCGCGCTCCTGCGCCAGGATCTGCTGATGCACTATCTGCTGATAGTGCCGCAGTTCGAAGAGAGAGCGGAAGAGGTTCCCGAAACGATTCCCGATGCACAGGAAGCGGCGCAGGAGGTGGGACGGGCCGCGTTCGACGCGAAGCTCACGAGTCTGAACGAATTCGGCGACCGGCTGCTCTCGCTGGTCATGCTGCAGGTGCTCGACGAGAAGTGGAAGGATCACCTCTACGACCTCGACCAGTTGCGTGCCGCCATCGGCTACCGCTCCTGGGGTCAGAACGATCCGCTCATCGAGTACAAGAAGGAGGCGTACAACATGTTCGTCGATCTCATGGCGGACGTGTACAACACCTTCACGGAGCGCTTCCTCCGCGTGCAGCTCGTGTTCGAACCGCCGCCGCTCCCGGCGCAGGGGGGGGGAGGCGGCGGTGCCCGCGGAGCGCGCGGTGGCGGCGGCGGAGCGCCGGCGGGTTCCGGTGGAAATCGTCCCACCAGGCGCTACAACGCGCTCGGCGTTCTCGAGGATGTGCCTCCGGAGGGGGAAGTGGACGGGAACGGGACTGTCGAGGACATTGGCCCCGAGGAGGAGCCACCGGTGCCGGCGCGGCGCACGGTTCGGAAACCGGAACCCACTGTGGTGGGCGCCGGCAGAACGCGCACTCTCACGCAGGAGGCGCCTGCGAGCGCCGACTGGTCGCACGTGGGTCGCAACGATCCATGCCCCTGCGGCTCCGGGAAGAAGTTCAAGAAGTGCCACGGAGCCAAGGTGTAGCCAGACGCAGTGGAATGATGGCAGCTCCGGAGGCGGGTGGGGGTATACTTGCTCCATACCCGCAACGGGAGGCGCACCGTGTCCACGAAAGCTGGTCTGGAACCTCGTAAGACGTTGTCTATTAGAGAGATGCCCAGATCCGAACAACCGCGCGAGCGGCTTCGGACTCTGGGCGCTCACACCTTGAGCGTGAGCGAGCTGCTCGCCATCGTCATCGGCTCCGGATCGAGCGGGCGATCGGCTATCACGGTGGGTTACGAAATGCTGCAGAGGTCGGGCGGCTCGTTGCGCAAAATAGCGTCGGAGCCCGTGGCGCTCCTGACGGGGATGCGTGGCGTGGGGCAGGCGAGGGCGGTCTCCGTGCATGCCGCGCTGGAGCTTGGGAGAAGGATGGCGAGCGAGTTGCGCGAGGACGGCGTGCCCCTTCTTTCTCCTCGCGACGTGTACGTGAGCTACGCCGATCGCCTGCAGGACCTTCCGGCCGAGGAGTTCCACGTGGCGGTACTGGACACGCAGCATCACCTCGAGCGCGATATCACCGTTACCCGGGGGATTCTCAACTCCTCGCTGGTGCACGCCAGGGAGGTCTTTCGCGAGGCGATCGTGGAGCGCGCAGCCGCCATCATCCTCATCCACAACCACCCGAGCGGCGACCCGACGCCCTCGTCCGATGACCGCCTCGTGACCGAGCAACTGGTGGGGGCGGGAAGATTGCTCGATATTCCAGTACACGACCACATCATCATCGGTCGTGGGCGCTACACCAGCTTCGCGGAGGCAGGGCTGCTTTGACCGCACCGGCGCTGAACACCGTCATCCCCGGATGGAACCTCGCTGAAGATCCGCTCGCCGAGCGGCTCGACACCGAGCTGCTCACGCGTGCCTTTCGCTTCGGCCAGGCCGCGCACATGGGGCAGAAGCGTTCCAGCGGGGATGACTATGTCTCGCACTGTGTGGAAGTAGCCAAGATTCTGGCGGAGCTGCATCTCGATTCGGTCACGATCGCGAGCGGCCTGATCCACGATGTGGTCGAGGACACTGCGGTCACCGTGGCCGACATCGAAGCCGAGTTCGGGAAGGAGATCGCGCAGATCGTCGACGGCGTGACGAAGATCGGCAACATCTCCTTCCGATCGCGGCAGGAGCGGCAGGTCGAGAACTACCGCAAGCTCCTTCTGTCGGTTGCGAAGGATGTGCGGGTGATCCTCATCAAGCTGGCGGATCGCCTGCATAACATGCGTACGCTCGACTACCTCCCGGAGGACAAGCGGCGTCGCATCGCGCAGGAGACGATGGACCTCTACGCCCCGCTCGCGCACCGCTTCGGTATGGCGCGCATGCGCTGGGAGCTCGAGGACCTCGCCTTCAAGCATCTGGAGCCGGTGGAGTACCGCAAGCTCGCGCGACTCGTCGCGCAGAAGCGCGGCGAACGTGAGCGCCTCATCGCGCAGATGGCGCAGCCGCTCGAGAAGGAGCTCCATCGCGCGATGATCCAGAGCTTCGACGTCACCGGACGTCCGAAGCATCTCTGGTCGATCTACAAGAAGATGAAGCAGCGCGAGAAGCCGTACGAGGAGATCTACGACCTCCTCGCGATCCGCGTGCTCGTGAACACGGTCCCGGACTGCTACCACGCCCTGGGCGTCATCCATGACGGGTGGACGCCGCTCCAGGAGCGGATCAAGGACTACATCGCGCAGCCGAAGTCGAACGGCTACCAGTCGCTGCACACCACGGTCTTCGGACCGGGGCGCCAGCTTTTCGAGGTGCAGATCCGCACCTTCGACATGCATCGTACCGCGGAGTACGGCATCGCGGCGCATTGGCTGTACAAGGAGAACGCCAAGAGCGCCGACGAGCTGGATCGCGCGCTCGGCTGGTTCCGTCAGGTGCTGGAGCTGCAGCTCGACGCGAAGACGCCGGACGAGTTCCTCGAGTTCCTGAAGCTCGACCTCTATCAGGACGAGATCTTCGTCTTCACTCCCACCGGCGACGTGATCCAGCTCCCGAAGGGAGCGACGCCAATCGATTTCGCCTTCGCGGTGCACACCGAGGTCGGCATCCATTGCCAGGGCGCGAGGGTCAACGGGAGGATCGCGCCACTCTCCCGGCAACTGCGCAACTCCGACACCGTGGAGATCATCACCTCCCCCGGTTCGAAGCCGAGTCGCGACTGGCTCTCGCACGTGCGCACCGGTCGCTCGCGTCACAAGATCCGCCAGTGGATCCGCCAGGAGGAGCAGAGCACCTCCGCACGCCTCGGGCGCGAGATGCTCGACCGCGAGCTGCGCAGGCGCAACCTCGCCAGACCGGATGACGCCGCGCTCACCGTGGCCGCGAAGACGTTGAACCTGAACGACGCGAAGCATCTCATAGCCTCGATCGGTCAGGGCGACGTCCACGTCGCGCAGGCGTTGCGCGCGATCTA
>Ga0182738_1005989_pt1 | contig 12782 bp, 12 predicted proteins | sample eDN5th30CBELigMG_FD_128876 | JGI IMG/M metagenome (GOLD analysis project Ga0182738, IMG submission 128876) | Enriched Miracle-Growth compost microbial communities from Emeryville, California, USA - eDNA 5th pass 30_C BE-Lig MG (version 2)... ...
CGGAACGTCCGTCCAGTCCCTTCCGATCCTACAAAGCGAGAAATACTGCGAAGGCCGCATAGACGCTGGCGAATGCCACGTATGCATACCGCGGCTTACACCCGTATTGGATCGCTCGCATGAGAACTCACCTTGCTTCTGCTGTCGCGACTTCAGGATCTATCAGAATTCATTGGTTCTGGGAATTCTGGGGCGAACTCGCGCGGTCGCGGTCGCGGTCGGCCGTGGCGGTGGCGTCGAAGGGGGCGGTCTGGGGCTGGCCCTTGTCATCGACCCCTTCGAGGAGGGCGATGGTGCGTTCGGCTCCTTCGAGGAGCCCCTGGCAGCGGCCCAGAAGCTGGATGCCTCGCTCGTACTTGGCGAGTGCTTCGGCCAGGGTGGGCTCGCCAACTTCGAGGTCATCCACGATCGTTTCGAGCTCGGCCAGGGCGACTTCAAAGGAAGGGGTGGTGTTCGTGGAGGCCGTGGATAAGGTGTTGTTCTTCTTGGCCATGGGTCGTCATGCACTCCCTTCGACACGGCTGATGATGGAGGGGCCAGATCCGAGCTTGGTCTGGATGAGGTCGCCGGGTTTCACGTCCTCGGCCGATCGGACGAGGGTGGCCCCGTCCGCCTGGAAGGTCAAAGTATAGCCGCGGGCCAGAACCGATAGAGGACTGAGGGCCTCGAGCGCGACAGCCAGGCGAGCGACCTGATTCCGTCTGCCGTCGAGGTCGTGGCGCATGGCCAGGCCGATCCCCTTCGCCGCTTGTTCGAGCCGGCTCTTGGCTTCCTGGATACGGATTCGGCTTGACAAGGCGATTCGTTCCGCGAGCCGTTGCAGCGTCCGGCGCACCTCGACGGCGTCGGGAACGCAGAGCTCGCCGGCCTCGCTGGGGGTCAAGGCGCGTCGGTCGGCGGCCAGGTCGGCGATGGTCAGGTCCACCTCGTGGCCGATGGCGGTCATCACGGGGAGTCTTGAGCCGACGATCGCCCGCGCGACCACCTCTTCATTGAAGGGCCAGAGGTCTTCGAGACTTCCTCCGCCCCGGGCCAGGATGATCAGGTCGGCCTCGGCCACGCGGTTGGCCAGGGTAATGGCGGCCGCCACTTCCTCCGCCGCGCCGAGCCCTTGCACGCGCGAGGGGGCGATCAGGAGGTCGGTTCCGCGCCAACGTCGGCCGATGACCTGGAGCAGGTCGCGCACCGCCGCGCCGGTGGGGCTGGTGACCACCACGATCCGCCTGGGGAACCGGGGGATCGGCCGTTTGCGCGAGGGGTCGAAAAGGCCTTCGGCGGCGAGCCGGGCGACGGTCTGGCGGAACGCCAGCTCCAGGGCCCCGATTCCCTCGGGCTCGATCTTGCGGATGGTAACCTGGTACTCACCGCGAGGCGCATAGACCGACAGCCGCCCCCAGACGGTGACGGCGAGGCCGTCTTCCAGCTCGAAAGGAAGGCGCTGGGCTTCGGTTTTCCAGATCACCGCGCGGACCTGGGCACCGTCGTCCTTGAGCACGAGATAAACGTGCCCCGACCTCGGCCGCGCGACGTTGGAAACTTCGGCCCGAAGAGCCACGTCGGCGAACTTCCGCTCGAGCGCCGACTTGATCCGCGCGGTGAGCTCGGAAATCGTCTCGAGCTCAAGCTCCGGCTCGATCGGCTCCTCGTTCATATCAAAGAGCGACATGCTGCTCATGAAAGACGTCCCCGGGCTGATCGAGCACGCGAAGTCGTGCCCGGCCCGGTTCCCTTTGCGATCGCCGTATCCAATTCTGGCGGCCTCCCTTGGCCCACTCTATCGCCGTTGAAGCGGCCCCTGGCGTTCCGTTGCCTCGTCCGAGCTCCTTGCCTGCCAAGAGGCGTGGGCGTCGAACCCATTTAAGGACAACGGCTATCTTACCTGGACCCAACCAAGGGAGCAATTCCGCCAGGTCGTTTGAGTGTCGCGGAACAGGCAGCGGCTGGGATTCCGCGGAGGATGCTGGGTTTGGGAGGGGATTCAAGCAGTGGGTTTTAAGCTGCGCGAGGGGAATCCGACGAAATTCTCATTGTCTGGGCGAGATGGAACGTGTCATGATCGATCAATCAGCACCAACTGGGATATGACATATTTTGGAATCGCATGACATCTGGAAAGGATGAGCCACGATGGCCGCGACCTCTTTGTTGATTGCGGTGGCGATACTCTGCCAGACCCCCACGTCGAAGGAACCAGCCAAAACCAGCCCAAGCGTTAAGCCATTCGTGAAGTCGAGCCCGGTCTCATCTCAACGCCAGGCGGAGCTCAAGGCCGTGGCGGAGAAGCGCAAGGCCCGAAGTCAGAAGAAGGCGATGCAGCGCCAGTTACGGGCTAACCTGGCGCGTCAGGCTGCCAATGCGGCCGCCGCTCAAGGGACGCGATCCGCTCTCGATCAGTCCCGGCTCGAATCCGATCTTCTCGATCGCCAGCGGAAAGCCCTTGAACTGCAAGTTGCGCGCGAGCAACTCAACACGATGGCCAATGTGAACCGATCGCTCCGGCGCAATGAGCTGTTCCAGCAAGAGCTTTTATATGGTCCGGCCAGTCAGACGGCGAACGGGCCGTTGATTTACCAGCGTGGGCCGCTTGGCTCTTACAGCACGGCGATCCCCATGCTGACGAACCCCTCCCCTTCGCCGCTGGCCACCCCGGTTCCCTGAGCTCGGAACCCTGGTTTGGTCGCGTCGGCCGGCCCGCCGTCCGCTTAAAATAAGGTGTAGATGAACGGGGCGGCGGCCGTGGAGGAGAGAATGAGCAGGATGCCGAAGAGGCCAAGGACCAGGAAGATGGGGACGAGCCACCACTTCTTATTGGTCCCAAGAAATTCCCAGAGCTCAACCAGCAGACCAGGAGAAGGGCCTTCCGGTAACTCGTCGAGCCATTCAGGGGCAGTCTTCTTTGGCGTCTCGTTGGCCATGGGCGTTAAGCTTTGAAGGAAAAGTCGAAGTCATGGGAAGCGGGTGGGATCAAGACAATCGTTCGGGCGGGGGACGTTAACCTAAAACGTTTTTAGATATTCGTGAACGCCCTCTCTGGATGGGATGGGCTCCCAGTACGAGGCCCGTCCCCGGTCAAACTGTTTTTCGAAGGCTTGTCTTCCCCAGAGCCGAAGTCCGAGCGCAATCGGAGTGATCACGGCCAGGTAAATGACCAGGAGAGCCGTGAGCGAGACGGCCATCCCGATCGGCCGGGTTACCAGGCAGAGGCCGACGTAGAACGGCCGAAGAGCGGTCGGTCTTACCAGGCCGGTCAGTCGGCAGGCGACGGCGCCTAGCCAGAGAAAGAGGGCCAGGGTCGTCCTCGCGCGCAGGTAAGCCCAGGGGGCCGCAACCATGCCCAGAGCGAACAGGGCCACTTCGGAAAACCCGGCCAACTTCTCGGCGGAAGGGTGCCAGTCATCCGGGTCGATCAACGTCATGCTAGGTCGGTTCCCTCAGTCGGGCGGAAACTGGGCGAGGTGAGCGTTGACCTCTGCCTCAGTGATAGGGCGCCGGCCCGCTTTTCGCAAGAGGTAAGGCCCGATTGCAAGAATGTCAATATGTGTTTTCTCGTAGCCTCGGTAAGCATCGGCCGGGGTACGGACGATCGGCTCGCCTCGAACGTTGAAGCTGGTATTGATCAGGGCTGGGCACCCCGTCCTGCGTTCGAAGGCGGTCAAGAGCAGGTGGAACAGGGGGGAGCGCGCGGGGTCAACGGTCTGTACCCGCGCGCTTCGGTCGAGATGGGTCACGGCGGGGAGTTCCTTGCCGGGCCGGGCGGCGAAGGTGAGGAGCATGTAGGGGCTCTCCTGGCCTTCGTCGATCTCATAAAGTTCCGAAGCTCGGTCAAGAAGGACGGCGGGGGCGAACGGGCGGAACGATTCGCGGAACTTGACCTTGAGGTTCAGGACCGCTTGCATCTCGGGCCGGCGCGGGTCGGCGAGCAAGCTTCGAGCCCCCAGCGCACGCGGCCCGAACTCCATGCGCCCCTGGAACCAACCCACGACCAGGCCTTCGGCAAGACACTCCGCGACCGACTCACATAGGGCCTCATCCGTGTCGAACCGCTGGTACTCCGCCTTCCGCGATTGGAGGAACCGCTCGATGGCGGCGTTGGAGTACCCTGGACCAAGCAACGACCCGCGCTGGGAATCACGGTCGAGTGGAACTCGTGGTCGGCCGAGCAGTTGGTGCTCGATGAAGAGGGCGATTCCGAGTGCGCCGCCGGCATCGCCGGACGCAGGCTGAATCCAGATCTCGTCGAAGGGGCCTTCCCGCAAGACGCGACCATTGGCGACGCAGTTCAGGGCCACGCCGCCGGCGAGGCAGAGGCGGCGAGCCTTGGTGAGCTTGTGGGCCTGGCGGGCCATGCGCAGAACCACCTCCTCGGTCACGGCCTGAATGGAGGCGGCCAGGTCCATCTCGCGCTGGGTGATCGGCGCTTCGGGAGAGCGAGGAGGACCGCCGAAAAGCTTGTGAAACTTCGGCGAGGTCATCGTCAACCCCTGAGCATAGCGGAAATAGGACATGTCGAGATGAAAAGATCCGTCTTCTTTCAAGTCGAGCAGCTTCTCCCGCATGACCGAAGCATGGATGGGTTTCCCGTGGGGAGCGAGGCCCATCACCTTATATTCGCCGCTATTGACGCGAAAGCCCGTGTAATAGGTCAGAGCGGAGTAAAGGAGCCCGAGCGAATGTGGGAAGCGGAGCGACTGAGTCAGGTCGATACGATTCCCTCGGCCCAGGCCCAGGCTGGCGGTGCTCCACTCGCCGACGCCGTCCATGGTGAGGATCGCCGCTTCCTCGAACGGGGATGGAAAGAACGCGCTGGCCGCATGCGACTCGTGATGTTCGGCGAACACGAACCGGTGCGCGTATCCCGGCAGTTCCCTGGCCATCACTCGAGGTAGAAAGAGCTTGGTACGGAGCCAACCGGGGATCGCCTGGCGAAACGACCTGAACCCAACGGGGGCGTAGGCCAGATAGGTCTCGAGCAGTCGGTCGAACTTGAGCAAGGGCTTTTCGTAGAACCCCACCCAGTCCAGCTCGCTCGGCTCGATGCCCCCTTCTTTCAGGCAATACGCCACGGCTTGCCTGGGGAATCCGGCGTCGTGCTTCCATCTCGAGAACCGCTCCTCCTGCGCCGCGGCGATCATCTGGCCGTCCACCACCAGGGCCGCGGCCGAGTCGTGATAGAACCCCGAAAGGCCAAGGATCGCCGTCATGAGCTTTGATGAAACCAAAAGAGTGTGCGCGCGGACTGGGGCCTTAGCCTGGGTCGGCCCCACTCATTCGCTTCAGTTGGACGCGATCGCAACGAAAGGCGTGTTCCACCCGAAACTGTACCACGATCCCAGGCTGGGATGAACGCTCGAGACCCACGGTTTTCCGAACGAGGTGACGCACGGACCAGGGAGGCGCTCAGTTCAGTAGGGACAGCCCGAGAACATCTCATCCGGAGCGCCCGTCACATCAATGGTCTTTACCTTGATTTGAGAGAGTTGCGCGAGCTGTTCATTGGCTTCCGTGAGCATCCCAACGGAATAGCCTGGCCAGTACTTCTCGATGGTACCTTCACGCGAGATGATCGTGAAGTAAGCGGAGTTCGCGGCCTTGTACTTGCGAACGATGCGTAGGTCTGGGTCGCGGAGAATGGGGAATAGGAGAGCGTTTGCAGGTTTCATGGAATTCCTTTTTTTCTCTTCCACAAGCCCGAAGCGCGAGCGAGTGAATCGTCTTTACAAGCCCGAAGCGCAAGCGAGTGAATCTCTGATTCCTATAAACCAGATGAGTGAAAATGTAAACTTGTATAATGTGGTCCAGTTCACGTGAGACAATGCGATTCACTCGCTGACGCTTCGGGCTTGTAGAAAGAGAGTGACGAAACCGCGTTGATCCTGTACAAGCCCGAAGCGCGAGCGAGTGAATGGATTTTGGTTTTCAAGAATATTTACGCGATAACGGTTCGTGCTAGCCGTGAAAAAATCGAAGAGATTCACTCGCTTGCGCTTCGGGCTTGTAGAAAGAGAGTGACGAAACCGCGTTGGTCCTCTACAAGCCCGAAGCGCGAGCGAGTGAATGGATTTTGGTTTTCAAGAATATTTACACGCTAACGGTTCGTGCTAGCCGTGAAAAAAAACGAAGAGATTCACTCGCTTGCGCTTCGGGCTTGTAAAGAAATATCCCTGTCACGCGAGCCAGGCTCGCGTGACAGGGGTATTGTTGTCGAGTCAGGGTTCTCTTATGAGGTGGAGCCGTTCGCTCGCTTTACTTCGCGTTCGAGCCAGGGCGGGCGGCTTGCCAGCCGGACTTCGATTGTTCGAGGAGACGGGCGACCAGGTCTTTGTTGGCGGGGTCGTTCGCGATGTTGTGGTTTTCCTGGGGATCGGCTTCGTGGTCGTAGAGCTCCAGGGCCACCGTCTCAGTCGGGTTACGGCGCTCGACCCAGCGAGTGAAGCGGTAGCGGTCGGTTCGCATTGAGTAGCCCATGAGTTGCCGGCCGTCCGCGGCACGGGGGTACTGACTGAATACGGCGGGTTTCCAGGTTCGGTTGGGACTTTCCAGGACCGGGAGGAAGCTGGTCCCTTCCAGGTGAGCAGGGCGGTCGAGGCCCGCGTACTCGGCCAGGGAGGGATAAATATCGACGAACTCGACCAGGGCCCTGGAACGCGTGCCGGGCTGGGTTTTGCCGGGCGCGGCCACGATCAAGGGGACGCGGGTATCGAGCTCCACGTTCGAATGCTTGCACCAGGCCCCATGCTCGCCGAGCTTCCAGCCGTGGTCGCCCCAGAAGACGACCAGGGTATTGTCGCTCAGCTTGAGCCGGTCGAGCTCGTCGAGAACCTTGCCGAGCTGGGCGTCCATGTAGCTGATCGAGGCGTAATACCCGTGCTTGAGCGTGCGCGCGAGGTCGTCTGGGATCGGCCCTTTCGGGATGTGGGCATAGGATCGGAGCTCGCCACCGTCGAGGACGGCGAACTCGGGCGAGCCTTCGGCCCGGTGCGGGTTCGGAGCGAGCTCGATTTGGCTCGGGTCGTACAGATCCCAGTAGCGTTTGGGGGAGATGAACGGGAGGTGGGGCCGGGCGAAGCCAACGGCCAGGAAGAAGGGCTCCTCTTTCTGCTTGAGCGTTTTGAGGGCATCAACGGCCAGTTCGGCCACCGCGCCATCAAGATAGGTGTTGTCGGGCACGTCGGCCGACTCGAAAGCGGGACCGCGGCTTCCTTTCTTGGCGACCCCCTTCAACTGGGCTTTGCCTTGAACCTTGGCCTTGGCGACGGCGGCTCGATTGTTCTTGCGCTGGAGGGCCTGATTTTGGTCGAGCGCGTAGGGCTTGGCCAGGGGCTTTCCGGTCTGCCAAGGGACCGACCAGGAGGGGATGTCGTCGAAGCCGGAGTGATAGATTTTACCGATCCCCTGCACGAAATATCCGTTCTGCTTGAAGTGCTGAGGGAGCGTGACCACGTCGGGGATGGCCTTGCGGAAGTGCGTGACGAGGTCCCAGACCTTGGTCGTATCGGGTCGGGCGCCGGTGAGGAGGCTGGTTCGCGAGGGGGAGCAAACCGCCTGCTGGCAGTAGGCTCGCTCGAAGGTTAGCCCGCGAGCGGCGAGCCGGTCGATGTTTGGGGTCTTGACGACTTTGCTTCCGTAGGCGCCGAACTCGGGACGAAGGTCGTCCACGGCAATGAACAAGATGTTTGGCTTGCTCGATGGTTTGCTCGGCGCGGTTTGGGCCGACGCGTCGGTCGAGGTCAGCAAGGCCAGGGCACCGAGTCCCAGCGCCGCGAGGGTTGAAATGGGGTGTCGCATCATCATCTGAGAAGCTCGAATGACAAAGGTTGTGGTGTGGAGCGACCGTTCGCCTGAGTGGTCGAATTCCGGTGAAATCGATAAGGGGGGAGTCGCCGCTTCCTTCCTGTTCCTCGTGGCACGTCACGGGAACGTGCGATGGTGGAGCAGGGGAGGGCGGATTGCAAGAATTTTCGATCTCAGGAGACGGCTGCCGCGCGGCGGCTCGGACGGCTTGATGTCGTGCCTGAGGCGGAGAGGGAGGCAGAGCCATAGCACGGCCAGAGCAGGTGAGCCACCGCGTCGGCCGGTTGAGCCTTGATCTGGCTTTCGAGCAGATCGAGGTAACGCGCGAGCGCCGCGCTCTCTTCACCCGCGGAGATCCGCCAAGGGGGTTCGATGTGGAGCCGGTAACGTCCCCCCGGCTGATGAGTGCAGAAGAGAACGAAGACCGGAACACGGGTTAGAACCGCCAGGTCGGCCCAGACCGAAAGGAACGAACGGGGCCGGCCCAGGAGGTGCCCGGTTCGCGTGTTCGATCCGTTCCAGGGAATATCCCCGGAGAGGTAGACCACTTTGCCTTCGCGCAAGGCCGAGCGTGCCAGCAAGAGACGCTCGGTCGCGAGGCTCGGCGTGAGATCCCTGCGCAGGAAGAAGCTCGACTGGGGATAAGGGAGATCCCGATCGAACTGACGGTTCAACTCCTTCGAGACGTGCCGGGGTCGCTGGACCAAGAGTCGCAAGGGGACCTGCTTGCGATAGAGCCAGTGCAGGCCGGCGATGTGCCCCCCCAGGTGGCTCCCCAGCACGATGGCTCCCTGGCCGGTGCTCAGGCGTTCTTGAAGGGCGTCGAACCCCTGGACTTCGAACCGGGCGAGAATTTCCTCGTCCGGGGCCGCGTCGAGCGGATAGTCGCGAGCGGAGAACCGAAGGGCATTGCTCGCCAGGGCCGAGCGGACTGCCCGCTGGTCCCAGCCTGCGCTGAGGACGCCATCGGCGGACGTGATCGCCCGAGAGAGTTGCTTGCGCCAGGGAGGCCAGGCCGAGGCGGCCACCAGGCCAAGCAGCCCGAGCGCGGCATCGCACCGTTCGGGCCCCAGGCGCCGAAGGCCGGGCAAGAGCCCCTCGTAGAAAAGTGTCTTCCAACTCAGGAGATGGCGGAAAGTCACGGTTGCTCCGTTGCAGAGAGGAAGACAGCAGGTGCGTTGGAGGCTCTAGGTTTGTAGGGTGGGCACTGTCCACCGTCTTTCAGACGAGGCGTGTTGATCGACCCGGGGCCTTGGAAATCGTCCTGGGATGGTGCTCTACGAGTCATTTCAAATGGCCTGGATCCGCGGGGAGTTTCAGGACAAAGGTCGCTTTCCTGGGAGCGTGGCATCTTGCCCGCTCTTCGTATTTCCCATTCCATTGCGGGCGGGACGCCCGCGCTCCCAGGAAAAGAACCATTTCTGGGGAGCGTGGCATCTTGCCCGCTCTTCGTGTTTCCCATTCCATTGCGGGCGGGACGCCCGCGCTCCCAGGGAAAATATCTCGTAGCCTACAACCCAATCCGGGTGTCCCGCTAGGCCTCCACCGCGTCGAGTCGCTTGAGCCGCTGGTAATCGACCTTGTCAGTCGAGGTGGTAGGCAGGGCTGGGACGAAGGTGATCGAGTCGGGCACCATGTAGTGGGGCAGGTAGTTGGTGCAGTGGCGCTTCATGGCGATGATCGACTTCTTGTGCGTCGGTTTCAGCGCGACGAAAGCCGCGATCGAAACGCCCTCATCGTCCGACCTGGCGATCACCGCCGCGCGATCGACGCCGTCGTGGCGATAGAGAGCCGACTCGATCTCGCCCAGCTCAATCCGGTAGCCCCGCTTCTTCACCATCCGGTCGCGCCGGCCGTGGTAGGCGAAGCACCCCTGACCGTCATCGACCACAAGGTCGCCGGTGTGATACCAGGCCGTACCGTCCTCCTCGTGGAGGAACGCCTGCGCTGTGAGGTCGGGCTGGCCGAAGTACCCGTGCATGACGCCGGGGCCGCTGATGACCAGCTCGCCGATGGACCCTTGGGCGACATCGACCCCTTCCTCATTCACCACGCGAGCCCGTAGCGGCGGGCAGACCTTGCCGATCGGGAAGGGGCCCATCTGCTCGTCGGGGATGACCGAGGGGACGGGGTGAGCTGTGCAGACGTTGGTTTCGGTCGGCCCGTACAGGTTCCAGAGGGTGGCGTTCGGCCAGGCCGTTCGCAGTTGGCGCAACGGGGCGATGGGGAAGACCTCGCCAGCGAACAAGACGACCCGAGGCGCGGGGTATCCTGCCTGGTCGATCCCGCCATGGCGGACCAATAACGTCAGGATCGAAGGGGCGGAGTACCAGACGCTGATCTTACGCTCGGCGATGAACGCCCCCAGGCGAACGGGTTCCTTGCCTAGCGCCTCCCCGATGACGACCAGCGTCGCCGCGTCTCGGCACGACACGAAGAGGTCGAAGACCGAGAGATCGAAGTGGAAGGGAGCGTGCGAGGAAAACCGGTCGTCGGTCCGGGTGCCCAGGGCCTCGCCGCACCAGTCGAGAAAGGTGAACGCATTACGATGCGTGAGCATGACCCCCTTCGGCTGGCCCGTCGACCCCGACGTGTAAAGGACGTAGGCCAGGTCGTCGGTATCGCGCGTGGGGGGGAGGGGAGTTGGTGTGTCGTCGCTCAGCACCTCGTCCCAGGCGGCGTCGGTCGGGTCGGCGGTTTCCGCGCAGGCCCCGACAACGATCAGGCGAGGCAGGGGGCCTGGTCCGGGCCAGGCCTCTCGGAGTCCGTTGGCCAGGTCGGCGGCGACCACCACGGCCTTGACGCCACTACTGGCGAAGATCCCCGCGCCTCGCACGGCCGGTGCGTTCGGGTCGACGGGGACGTAAGCCGAGCCGGCGCGGAGGATGCCGTGGATCGCGGAGACGGCTTCGAGGCTTTTGGGTAGGTAGAGGCCCACGCGGTCGCCGCGTCCCACCCCCCAGCGAGCGAGCCGGGTGGCGAGGCGGTCGGCGGCCTGGTCCATCTGTCGGTATGTGATCGCTTGGCCGTTCTCGTCCTCGACGGCGAGGTGATCGGGGCGCCGGGCGACGGCGTCGGTCAGGAGCTGGCTGAGGTGTTTTCCATCCATGGTCGTGCTCGAAGTCGTTCAGGCCTGGTCGCCATCAACATCCTCTAGGAGAGGCGTTGGCTGCCCCCGCGGTGCTGGCTGGACCGAGCTGATTGGGGGGGCCGGAGACCTTGCCGTATCGAAGAGGGTCTCGTAAAGGGAATCCTGTACCAGGTTTTGCGCCAGGGCCCGGAAGAGACGATGGTGCCCCAGAGCATTCGGGTGGTCATCCTGGGGGCCGATCTCCAGGTCGGCCGAGTCCAAATCGTCGAAAGCGTCGGATAAGTCGAAAATCGCGACGGTGTGAAGCTGGAGCATGCTCTTGAGCCGGGCGACCGTGCCGGCTCGGGCGCTGGGGGCGTCGGCCTTGCCCACGCGGGGAATGATCAGGCCGGCCAGGGGGATGCCCGCCGACTGACAGTCGCCGGACAGAGTACTCATCGCATCGTTGTAAATGGTCCAGTAATGCGGGCGGAGCTTCTTCTTGAGCTGGTCCTTGTTCCGTAACTTCTCGTCGTGATTCAACTGGAGATCATTTGAGTTGACCCCCGACTTTTCAACGGTGTTATTAAGGAATGGGTAAGTGGTGATGTCGACACGTTGCTGGAGCATGTCGCAGATATGGATTTCGATAAGTCGAGTGTCGAGTGTCGTGGCGGAATAAAGCACGAGGTCAGGACTGAAGAGAAGGGCCTTGCGCCGGAATGACTCGAGGCGTTGGATTGGGCTGTACGCGGGGGCCGCGAAGTTCAAGACCTCGAATCGGCGCGTGAGCCCGAGCTTGGCCGCGTGAGTATTGAGCCAGGCCTCCAACTCATTGGCATACATCTGGTTGGTGCCGATTCCCCACCCCATGTCGATCGACGAGCCCAGGAGAGCGATTCGGAACGTGTCGGGCGGTTTCTGGAGGGGGTAGGGGCGATCTCGCATGCCGTAATCATTCGTGATGAATGGCTCGTTGTTGAGAAGCTGATTGACGTTGGGCTTGAGCTCGAACATCAAGATGTCGTTTTCAAGCGACTGTTTGATGTTTTCGGCGAAGGGCCGGCCCACGCCTCTCGGTTTGCCGAGGAGTCGGATGGCCAGTTCGCTCATCCCCTCGTCCTGATGGTCGACGCCGATCAGCCCCTGGTAATAGCCCCCTGAACTGGCTTCGCGATCGACCCGGTTCAACTCGTTCGAGCGCAAGCTGTCCTGCAAGGAGCGCGACCAGACCCAGGCGGTGGGAATGGGGGCGAGGCCCAGCAAGAGTACGGCGATGGTCAGCAGAAACTGGTTTCGAGAGGTTTGATACTTCATGTCAGGGAGACTCATTGCCCATCCCCCCCTGGTTTGGCGGATCGGCTCAGGGCCAGCGACCAGCACGATGCCAACTGCTCGGAGAAAGCCGCGTGAAGTCTCATCGCGAGCATCTCATGGCCTTTGGCGTTGGGGTGGTAATCCTTGGGGCCCACGGCCAGCGACGCGGGGGGTAAGTTGCGATAGGTGTCCGAGAGGTCGAGAATCGAGTGGAACCGGGCGCGCTGAGCCATCTCGGTCAGATGGCGCACTTCCATGGCTTCCGCCGGTTTTCCAACACGGGGAATAATCACCAGGGCCACGGGAACACCTCGGGCTTCACAGTCGGCTCCCGCCGCTCGCATCACGCCCGCGGCGAATTGCTCGCGGTAGGGACGAAGAACTCGCTTGTAAGAATCCAGGCTGCCCCGACGTGGGGGCCGCGCCCGATCCAGCACGTCCTTGTACATGGGGGAGTCCCACCCAATCCCGCGAGGGAGGAGTCCTCGAAGGCGCCGTTCGTCCCAGCCGAGGTCGGCCTGCGTGGATTCAAAAAGGATGAGGTCAGGTTCGTACTTCCAGCCGACCCGGTTGAAGTGCTCCCAACGCTGGCCAGGGCCATGTC
>Ga0182738_1005990_pt1 | contig 12781 bp, 7 predicted proteins | sample eDN5th30CBELigMG_FD_128876 | JGI IMG/M metagenome (GOLD analysis project Ga0182738, IMG submission 128876) | Enriched Miracle-Growth compost microbial communities from Emeryville, California, USA - eDNA 5th pass 30_C BE-Lig MG (version 2)... ...
TGGTTTTTGGGGGTGTATTTGGGGGGGGGGGGAGTGAAAAATGGAATGGGTTGATTTTTGGGGGGGGGGGGGGGGGGATTTTTAGGGGGACTTACGGTAGTTGTCCGAAAGGGGTCCGATATTTCTAGAACTGATAAATCGGAGGTTTTTTTTTTGAAAATATCGGGATCGGAAAAGAAAATAGGGAGGCAGAATTGGTATCGGTGAAGAGAATTGGGAGACAGGATTGGTATCGGTGGAAAAAACCTGGAAGAAGAACCGGCAATAAAATCGATCTGATTTTCATATTGGACTATTTTGTATAAAATTTCCCGATATTTTCCTCGATCTTCAACCATCGATTTTTTTCATTCACTCCGACCTCTGATTCCCAGTTTTTTATCCAATCCGATTTTTTGGTTCGATGCGATACTCAATTACCGATCTTTTTATCCGCTTTTATATTCATTTTCTTGATTGATCCGATCCCCGATTCTCTTTCTTGAACCCATCTCTGGTAATTGCCTTCGTCAGTTTTGTATTCTTTCTCAGCTCATTGTGTCTTATTAACAAGACATTTTATATTTATAGCAGTTTTTCTTTTCAAGGCTCAAAGAGAGATTTTTTTGGTGCTCCTTCTTCCATTACAAAATCTCCGACAAAAATAAAGTCTAACTTTCAAATATTTCATCATTTATTCAGAAGTAAAATAAAGTTTACGGAAAGGATAATGCACTTTTTCAGACTCAAATAAGATTGCATTTCAAAAATATCGAAAACAGAGCTCTTTCGCTGATTTTGAAGGCTCCTCTCATTTCTAAATTTCCACAAAACTGCTAGTCAAGGCTACATCTTCGAGAATAACCTTGTTGACTGATTTCTTTTGAAATTCAACGATTTTTTTTTCGGATTTGATGAGAATACTTTGGAGCGTTTTGCTCTTGATTATTCGCTAACTTCACTTCTTTTAACTATGGTTCATGAGTTGATGAGGAGGAATCCATACTTACGATTTGAATTTTTATGAATTGATTATTTTTCAAACGATGAACTTTTCTTCACAAATTTTTTCATAAAATTTTGGTTCTCGAATGCAAAGAGAGTTTTAGAAAAAAAATTTGTCTAAATGAATGTTCGAGTTTTATTTGAGACCCAGAAACTTTCTTGGAATCGGACTCTGGGATACTCGAAGGCCGGTTTGGCGTCACTTTCTGGACAAAGTAACCCGCGGACGCTAAAATCGGGGGGTTTTAACAACCCTGATTTAAAATTCAATCTCAATTCTTCAAAATTTGGAAAGATATGAGGTTAAAATTTAAATTCAAACTACTTTTGACATTTTTCGAAAGAAAAATAACTCAGAGTGAAAAGAAGCGTTTCAATAAAAGAGAAGAAAAAGAATAGTCATGCGTTTTTTGGACATATTTATTATTTTGAAAAGAGACAGTTTTGGGTTAAGTCGAAATTTTTCAGAATTAAACGCAAGTTTATGCAAGCAGTTGAATTTAGATGAGCATAAAGTTTATACATATTAAGTATTCAAATTATCATAATCTAAAAAGGTTTTTCATTTATTTATACATTTGAATCAAGTAGAGTGAATTATGTTAATTAATTAATTCTCTTTTGAAACTTTATCCAATTTTTCATTATTGGAATAAGTTTGAATTTTGGGCAACATGGGTTTGAACTCTTTGAATCGATGCAAGAAACAAATTACTTTCGTTTCTTAAGGATAAAAGAGCCCCATTGATTCTTGCTAAAGAGGATTCCACCTGATCTCGTTCATGTGCTTGCTGCAAGGCTTGTCTTCTTGCTCTTTCGTGTTCAGTACGTAATTTAGTAATAGAATCCATCATTTCTTGAAGCTTTCTTTCCAAAACCTCTATTTGGTTTTGGCCTTCATTTTCTTCCAAAGCAATTTCTAAATAGAGTCAAAATTTGATCTTAAATAACTATAACCGTTTCGTTAAGCCCGAATGTCAGACTCTAATTGCAGACGAGTACTCAGTACTGTCGTAATTTCAGCAATCGCTTCATTAGTTCTTTGGTTGATAATTTCTGGATCCATGTTAAAGATCGAGTTTCAAAATCTATTGAGCTTTTAACTTTTATGATGATAATGATTATTATTTCTTCAAGATTAAAAACCATATAAAGAGTATAAATTTCAAAAAACTGACTTTTTCAAACAAACTAAAAAATGGATTAAACATGTAAATGAATGAAAATTTTCACAAATGCGTTTTCAGATTTCTTCTCGTCCAGAAATGTTACACTTGACAAATTAAAAAAAAAAAAGAAAATAGGATAATCCTGGGGACCTTTGAAACATATTTTGATCCAAGCTACTTGTTTCAGGCTTTCGGAGGAATCTTTCCTCAAAAACCTGAACTTTTGAAGAGGATATTTGACTGTTTTGAGGCATAGCTTAGCCTAGGAGCTGAAGAAAATAAACCTATTTCTTTGCATTTTCTCCTCAGAATAAGACACGGAAAAATAAAATTGTGTGCTAAATTTAGATATTAGTCCAAATTCCTCTTTCCAAATACTAACAATAATATTTCTTTTTTTTAAATCTCAAAATTTTCAATGGAAAACAGATTCAGAAGTTGAATTCCTTTGGGCCTTGAGGTTGATCTCGAATTTTTGAAAAAGAAAGTTGAAGAAATTTAGGCCTGTTGAGGAGAGGTTTTATTGAGGCCTGAAATAGAAAATTTGAGCCTTTTGAGCAGAGAGGGAGACACTTTTAATTAAACAGTTTTTGAGTTTTTTTTTTTGTTAATTAGTTAAATCCTAGATACAGTTGTCTACTTACTTAATTTATTAGAATTTTTTTCAACGGCATACTCAAATTAAATTAAATACTCACCAATTTAAACAATGGAAGATGGTTTAAAAAGATTAAGAGAAGAGAATAGACCATTACAGACAGTAGAGAACCAAGGAAGTAGTAAATCCTTAATATACTTACCTTTTTTTAATGATGAAAAGATGGGCTCAGACCGTTTCAAGAGATTCTGGATGAGTTTACTGAGCTGCAAACTAACATAACAGCTAAAGAGGAAAAAATCAGAAGAGCTCAAGCAGAGGTTGACAAATTCCTTGCAATAGATCATACTCCTTTTGATTTTGAAAGACTATGGACAAATTTTGAATCTGCTAGTAAAATTCATTCCAAATAAGGCATAATCTTCTATTTAGAGGATCTTCTAAAAGTTAAATACGATCCATTCGAAAAAGTGGATGCGAGTTGGGATCAAGAGAACCAAAGGGGACAAGTAAAAAATTTCGTTTTGTGCTTTATTTTATGGTGCCAAGTCTGGAGAAAGCCGAGGAGATCCTGGGCGTGCCGTTCAGCAACCAGATACAGGAGTACAGACAGAAATTCGGGCACCAATTCAGATATTGGCGGAGGAAGTTGTGCAGGCAGGAGTCCAGGTACCAACGCAGATAGGAGTTCAGACATCATTTCAGGAAAGAGTGATGGAAGAGAGAACAGGATTCGAGGTGGAGAATCCTCATGCATAAGTACTCGAATGATATGTGTTTCCTGAAGAGTTATCTGGAATAATTTACTTCATATTTTTATAAAAATAGTGTAAATGAACATGATTCCTATTTCCTGATTAAGAATCTAATTGTGAGATTTCCCGTATTTTATAAGGAAAGTTACGGATTTGATGCGAAATTTCATTTGAAACTTTTATTTTCTCAGGAATTCGATCCTGGCTTTCTCTGTTTGGCCTGGACAAAATTCTCTAGATTTTTAAAGCAAGTAAAGCAGAGATTGAGAAGCTTGAAATTGACAAAAAGTCTGGTTCTCGATGAGACTTTGAAACTGAGGAGTTTGAGTGGCTGGAAACTCAAATTTCTAAGAGAGCTTCTTTCTTTTTCAAATCCAAGCCATGATATTTTCCTTTTCTATTCGAAAAAAATTAGAGAAGAGGATTGATAATTTTTCAGCAGAAGGTATTCCTGGTCTTTTAAATTCTGTTAAGCCTCGATCAAGAGATCTGATTTATCAATGAGAGTTGAAATTACTCGAAGGACTCCAGAAATTTGTGAGAACCAAAGTAGACCAGTTTGAAACAGTTTTTTCAAGACATGTCTGCTCTTTCTTTTCAATCCGAAAAAAATCTTCAACTGAAGAATGGGATCTGGTTTGTCCTGCTTCGATCTCTAATAAAATGGAGGTTGGTTCCAGAACAAAGAATGGATTTGCTTTACCACAATCAATCAATGAGAAGGGGCAAAAATCAGTATACTGGAAACTTAGATTACAATTCCAAAGTTCAAGGGGTGAATTCCAAAAAGGAACTGAAAACTCGATTTGAAATTCAATAATTGAATCTAAAACTTAAAAGGAAGCCAAGAGTGAAAAAAATTATCATTTGAAAAGTAAGAATCAGATTAAATGCTAAGTGAAGAAATCAATAAATCTGAACAAGAAGTAATTTCCTTGAAGCAAGTGCTTGGAAGATCCGTCTCAGGATTTCGACTTATTGTCTCTATGAAGCTCTTGGAAGAGTTAGACTTTGAGCAGAAACCGATCGTAGGGCTAAGTGAACTGAACCATGAGAGTTTGAAAAAACGCTCTAAATACATCATTTTAACAAAATATTCAGAATATTGTTTGTCTTTGTGAATGATTCAGAATGACTGATTCAAAACACATCAAAGATCGAGAAAGAATCAAAAGACAAATTACTGAGTTAAGCGCAGAAGGATTTAAAGGAGAATCTTTCTAGAGCCCTCAAACCTCTTCGAAGAAGGGGAGAGGAAAAAGAAATCAAACAAGAAATGGGCTAGATTTGCAAATACATTCAACTCTTTAACTCAGCCAACAAAATTGAACTTTTTTTGTTTGAGAAAGTCGAAAAATATTTTGAAAGAAAACAATTCTAAAACTTCAGAGTTTATCTTCATTCTCAGAAAAAAAAAAGAATTTCATTCATTTTCATTAAATTTTCTCAATTTACGAAATCTGGAGATCTTCTGTCCTGCTTTTGATCAGAGAAAGACAGCGCGCAGAAAAAATTTTAAAGCTACGATTTTTAATTCTTCCTGTTTCTTTAGGAAAATATTGATTTTTATTTTATAATACCTCTTAAATTTCAAGCTATTTTCTTTCATACAACATGACAAAGCTTCACATACAGGATTATGTAAGATACAAAATTTATTTGTTTTTACAATTTTCAAAATTAGCTTAGAAAAGCTTTTCACTAAAGAGAGCATAGTCTTTGATGAAACTGACAAGAACGTCCTGAGGAAAGCGACAACTGGGATCTGGGGTACAACAAAGCATGATAACGAAGTACATATATTGCATGAGATATTGAGGTCCTTGGAAATTTAACCAGTTCACAATGGGAAGTAATTTATAAGTCTTTTTCTTGTATTTTTGTCTGACTTTATTTTCAGAGCTTCTCTTGAAACCAACCATTAATTTTCCTCCAATTAGTTCATAGGCGATATGAGCAAACGAAAAGACATCGCTTTCATATCCAATGCCATCAATATTTTCTAATAGAGACTCTGGAGAACTGAAGGGCATGGTGGTAGCTCTTTTTTCATTTTTAAAGTCTTTTTCATCTTTTATAATTGACTCAGCAAAATCAATGACTTTAAGGAAAAAGTTCTTGGCCACGACGATATTGCTTGGCTTCAAATCGATGTGGACAATTTTATTCTTTTCAAAATAGACCAGGACATGGGCGAGCTGGTAAAGCCAAGAAAGCTTTGTGCCCATACTGAGATCTTTTCGTGCGTTGAATTCATGTAAATTTTGGGGCATATAGTTTTCCATGTAGAGCATAGGTCTTTGATATTCGTCAGTCCAATCGTCGTAATATCTTGCAATGTGCTGGAAGCATTTATCTTTAGGGTAACTTATGACTCTTCTTTCCACATTTATTCTGTTATCTGGTTCTTTGTGACGGCCTTCTGCAATATCCATGACGTATTCCCTATCTTTTTAAAAGTAAATAAAAAGAACATTTTAAAAGAAAATTACCTGGTTTCTTGTTTCCAGAAGCTTGTCTTGGAACTTTGACCAAGAAATATTTGTCTTTGAAGATTGTTTTGTTTTGTTCTTCAAGCTCCATAACTGCTTTCACGACGTGAATAGCACCATATCCTCCAACTGTTAATCTCCCGTGGTAATTGACACTTTTAACCTTGACTCTTTGGTAGAAAGGATAAACGTATTTGGGGAGCTCATCGGCTTTGGAGGGCTCTTTAGCTCCTGAGACTTTTCTGGTTATTCCATCAAGAATGAGATTTTTCAGCTTTTCTTGATCGTCGTGGAAAAATTTGGGTAATTGTCTGATCGAAGTTCCTTGAACAGAAACGACGCTATTGTATTTTTCTTTATCGATAATTTCAGTCATGATGAGCAATTTTGTCATATTGACCTTCAAAGTGGACATTGTGGTGGCCAAGCTGATTTTCATCCATTTTTCGATATCTTCTTTGCTCTTCATAGCAAGGTGAGCGTTGGTTTCATAGTTCCAGAGAAGATGGAATTTAATTAATCCAATGTCATCAACTGAGAATGAGCCAAATCTGAGGAGGGAATTTAATTTAAGAATGTGTCTTCTGGTGAGAAATTTAGTGTTGGGATTCTTTATACAGACTGGCGTAAAATCAGCATTCACCAAGAAAGTGTCGAAGGTGAATTTATAAGGGCGATTTCGAATGTAGTAAGCAATTCTTCCAACAAAGATATAATCGTCCAAGAAATCTGCTAACTTGAAGATGATTTCGTATTTATAAGAGCCTGATTCTTTGTGAATAATCTCCTCACTTCCAATTGATATATTCCAGAAACTATATATGCCCTGGATGTCTTTAATAATGCCCTCAATTTTTTGGTTCACGAAAGGCGTATTTGGAGACACTTGGGTGGCGAGTTTTATCAATTTTTCATGATCCATGTTTAGGTGTTAGATTCGAGGTGTGTCTTGTTTAGTTCAATGTCAAGTAATAAAACCACTTGGCAGTTTTGGTATTCCAGAATGCTGAGAGGATGTTGAAAGGAAAAGCCTCGAATATTATTTATGAAGATTTTTTTATTTAATTATTAAAATCTGATTTAATTACAGAAGAGCCAAAATTGAGCAATTTTGTATTTCTTAGAAAGTCCTTTCAAAAGGATAGACTCAAAAAACTTTTCGGTCTCAAACTATCTCTGGTCAACCTTTGTAGACTCGCAATTCTCTTGAAAGAATCTGTTTGAATTGAAACAGAAACAAACAGTTGAAATGCAGAAATGAGAAAATGATGAAATGAGGGAAAAAAGTTTATAACTTCTTTTTTGTCGTCTACTTTTTATAAGTTGAGAGGTCTATCGGCGTTTAGAAAATTATGTTTAAACTGATAAGATCCAATTTTTAAACACAAAAACAATTTCACAATCAAATATTCGGCCATTAAAAGCTCTGTATGTTTAAATACGTCCTTTCAAATTAAAATTCTGTTATGCTGATTATTGGGAACATTTTAACAATGCCATTTGCCAACCCTTGTCAATTCAAAGCAAGAAGTATTTTACTTCTCTAAACTCGCATGGAAATTGGCTTCACATAGCAATACAAGCTTAGATTAGTCTTAAAAAAAATCTAAATTTTGAAATTTAATCATTTTGCAAAGACAGACAGATTCACAAGATGGCGAGTGATGAAATGAAACAAGAGTATTTAAATTTCAATTTTGACTCAAATCCTGAGTTTCAAAATTACCTTCGAACTCTTGATCCTATTCCAGAAGGCAAGCTTTTAGAAAAGAAGAAGAGAATATGGTTCAGGAACAAAATCAATCCAAGCTTCGACGTGTTTTTCGATGCTGATGAAAAACCGACGACTATCAATGAAGAACCATCTTCCGAGCAATCTAATGCTCAAAGTTCTTCTGAAAAGCCCTCATTTACAGTTCCACCCAATATGCAGCAACCAATGCCCAATTTCAATGCAACAGAAAAAGTCAAGGAAGAAATTTACAATATGGAAGGATACTTAAAGCTTGGTTTCTTTGCCGCTTTACTTATTCCAATGCTGCCAAAGAATCTCGCACAAGTGGCTGGCTTTATTGCTTGTGTGCTTGGCCTGCTGCGTCAAAATTTGTCAATAAGCCTCTCAAAAGCTTATTTCCTGAAGCTGATTTCTAATGAGTTTTTATTGAATTTGCTGTATATTGGATGTGTGTGGATGCTTGATAATAAGCAAAGCGTGTTTTTCATGCTCCCTGTCGCCATGTATTTATTGCTCGGAGCTGCTGAATTTTTGACGAGAAACACTGCAAAATTCAGCATTATCATGTCAAGACCCCAGTTTAGCAATCTGATCAATATTATTAAAGCAAGCAGATCAACAATTATGGAGTGCAAATATCAAATGGAATTATTTATTTTGGCTTACTTGTTAGTGTTGGTGATCCTCAAACAATCTAGTCCTTTCAATTTCGCATTATATGTTGTAACTTTTATCTTTAAATTTACTCAAAGTCCTACCTTGCGTAAAGTCATTGTGGATATTAGAGGTTTGATCAGATAAAGAGAAATGTATTTCCATGTCTTTAATGTTATTATTGTCGGTAAATCCGTCTAATGTTCTAAAGAATGTGAAGATCAAAGATTTAAAATAAAAATTTTACCTTTCCTTAAATAAATTACACAAGAATTTTGCAGACACAATGAATCCACACGTTTCTTTCTTGGATACTTTTTCAAACATGTTTAACAAGAGGGATTCTCAAATCCAAGCTGACAACCAAAGAAAAATCGCAGGCGTCAATAATATTCTCCACTCCCTTGGAGGTTGATTTTATCATTCAGAATAATGTTTTGCTAAAAATTTACAGAAGTCGAGATCCCAGTTGACCACCTTCAAGCTGAAAATATCCACATTTATGCCCACAACAAGGGCTACTATGAGCCTGAACTTCAGTTCTTGAGAGTAAGAGAATAAGTTGAAAGAGGTCTAATTAGATAAAGGCAGCTTTTAATATCTTGAACATAAAGCATGAATATCATGAGATTCCTTACCCAAATATTGGTTATGGTGAATTGCCATTATTGAGAATAGAATATATGATTTTCACAAAGCAACATTTTGTGGATGTTGTTTTCAGATTGTTGTTTAATGGATCAGACATCTTGGAAGATTTGTCAAATAATGGTGTTCTCTTGTTAATCAAAGAATTGCACAAAGTCACTGTACGATTTACGATGTGAGAGAAATATTTATTAATTTGAAAGAATTATTACATGTGGGCAACTGATACAATTCACTACAAATACAGAAACAGACGCTGGCTTTTGTTCCAACCTATTTGGAGAACTCAAGAACTCTACGGAAATTACAAGAAGAGAATTGCCCTTGCTCAAGATGGCATCGATTCCAACATCTTTGTAATCTATTGAGAGGGGTGTGAGAACTAATTTATATTTTTAGGCTATTGAGAAAGCAAAGGAAATTCTTGCTCAACTTGAAAAGGTTCAGACTAAATTCCATGGTTTCTATGCTGGCGATAAACAAAATAACATTCTCAAGTAAGTCCTTCGAGGAGATTGATTTCCTAATAATTTCTAATCCAGATCACAAATCATGGATTTGTTGGTTTACACTTATTTACAAGAACTTATTAGAAATACCGTTGAAAGCGATCTCGTAAAGATTATTTTTTCAGTTCATTGCTAACCTCTAATTCATAGTATAATTTGTTGATCGAAAAGCACTCAGAATTAAAGAGATTTACTGAAGAATTTGAAAGAGTTCTTCCAACTTTATTTGAACAAAGACTTGTGGCTCCAGCAACCAAAGTGAAGCTTCAGAAACCAGATTTGACTCACACTTATCAATCAAGATATAGAACTGCTGAAGAAATCAAGAAACAACATACCAACAGTATTTTCCTCAGTGTCACTTCTGTTTCCTTATTATTATATGTCTATTTCTATTATAAAGGTTAAATGTGAATATTTTATTCAATTTGTATTTGAATGGGAGTAAAAAATTCAGATGATTAATAAATAACTAAAATAAGTAATAAAAATGAAAGGGTTACAGATGACTACTGTGATTAAAGAAATACCTTATGAAATGAATTATTTTATGTGAAACTCTATCTATTTATTTACAAAAAATTTTTGTTTTAAATGGAAGTCATATAATCTTTAATTCTGGTAAAGTCGTTATCATTCATGAGGTTCAAGTTGAATTCTGATTTTTGAGAGATTAGAGAAGGTCCATTATTTTTGAATTTAATAAATGGAATAGTCTTGGTTCTAGTGGGAGCAAACTTGACATTTTTGCTATTGTTGGCAACTTGCTCAATTTTGATGTTATTCAGCATGAAAAGACCTTTAGGAAAACTCTTTTCTCCCAAGAATTTAACTATGAAACAGATGGGTCCAGCAAAATACATTAAATACTCCTTGATATTTTCCTTCTTTTTCTTGGATTGTCTTTGAGATCTGACGAGGAATTTGACAGTTTTGAAGGAGAATTTAGGGCGATTATTTGCTCCAGCATGACCAACATATTTTATGAGTTTTTCTCTTTGGATTTCTTCAAAAATATTGTTGATGAAATATTGGCTAAAGTTTTCACCGTCATTGATACCAGCCAAATTATTATGTAATTCTCTTCTGATTTGGTCAAGGTCAACATCTTCATCTTCTGGTTTTCTTTCTGAGTGATGGAGTTCAATATCGAGCATAACTGTGGTAAATGCAAGCATGCGGATAGCCTCAACAGTATCGAACTTTTGATTATCAGGAAGAATCTGTTGAGTCTTTACTTTTCTTCTAATCATTCTGTAGTATTGTTTAGCAAATCCACGAAGAATCCAATCGATTTTTTCTGGGTCATTTTCTATAACAAAGCTTGAGAGATATGTTTGTAAGCTTTCAATGAATCCAAGATCTTCAAAATGGAAGAATGAAGAGTATTGTTGGAGGATCTCGTAACATTCTTTCAATTGAAGATTGCCAAGGAAATTCGTTCTTTCTTGAAGACTCTTTTTGATGGAGCCTTGGGTTTCTTCTGAATATAAGAAGAGGGCGATATCTTTCATATTTGGACGGATGAATTTGAACAACATGAGGAAAGATATACCTAAAATGCCATCATAATTAAAGAGCTCAATCCCCATATTATAGACAAGATCGCAGTATTTTTGATCAACCTTAAATTCAGCGAGATCCAATAGGTGAGACAAATCAACGCTGACAGGAACAGTTTCATTTTCAAGGTTAGTAAAGTTGATTTCACGAGGATCTTTCATAAAGAGTCTATGAACACTGTGTGTTTGGTTCATTAAAAGCATCAAGCTCATATTGCTTCTGTCCATTTTGCTGACTGATGGCATTTGGATAATAGAGTTATTAACAGAACTTTTATTCAAGAAATAATGCTGTAATTGGCCTTGTGACTTGTTGATATTTCCTGGAACAAGCATCTTTGAGACTTTAGGACCAGGACTCAGATGCTTCAATGAGTCGAGGATAGATTCTCTATTTTTCATGGTCAGTGTAGGAAGCTGATGATCTGTGATATAGCTGTTGTTTTTACTCGCATAGAGGTCATCAGGGCCAAGGTCTGGCATTCTGATGCTGGATTTTCTAGTAAATGGTGTAGGTGCCCACTCTTGAACTCCAGATTGTTCACCGCCTGCTCCTTCTTCATCATATGAAGAATCACTATTCAAAGTATTCAGAACATCTTTGTTTTCTCTGAAGTTGGATAAGTGTTGTGCTTTCATCTTCTTGAAATAGACATAGTATTTATGCTTTTTAGGTCCTGCAGAAGCACTAAAGTTTCGAGCTTCACTGTGTGTCTTGTGACCACTGTAAGGTTCTTCAGTCGTGGAAACAAATCTGTTGTGTCGAGAATGGAAAGTGTTTTGTGTAACATTGACTTCAACGAGATTTTTGAGGTTGTCTTCAGGAGATTTAATTTCGTCATTTTCCTTTGCGGATTTGTTAAATCTGTGGCCTCCTTTTGGGGTGTTCATATCTCTAATTTCGATTTCATGTCTTGTACGGCAAGTGATTTCCTTTGGTCTATACTCTGAAAGTGATAAATATTCATCATGTAAATCAGCACAAGGATCTTCTCTTTTCAGGTTGCTCATTCTTCGAAGTTCTGTTCTATCGAAATGGATGAAAAATATTTCTTCAGTGCTTTTTTCTCTGACCATATCCCACGATGTCTCTCCTTGTCTTGTCATTAAATAAGGGTCAGCACTCTTTTTGAGGAGTAAATGACAAATCAAAGGCCTTTGATGGAATGCTGCTACGTGCAATGGGGTCCAGCCAGCCATATCAGCCATGTTTACGGTTGCTCCTGAATTGATTAATTCTTCAACGACTTGAAGACTTCCGCTTCTGCAAGCAACATGTAACGGGCTCGTTCTATCTTCATCAAGTAGATTTACGTTAACTCCCTTTTTAGTAAAGTATCTGAGAGCACTAACATTGCGGCCTGCACATGCTTTGAGAAAGCTGATTTCTTCTTTTTGGAGGAAAGCAATAGATCCCATGGAGATTTTTCCCATTGGAACCATTTCATGGTTATGTGTCTGAAGTTCAGCATAATCGACATTATAGCCTGTTCCATGTGGATTTGGGAAACATCCAATGCAGCCGAGATTAGGGCCACTGTTTGTATTTTGGCGACTTATGAGATTATGCTCATATGTTTGGCCTAAAGCTGGTTCGGCGGTACAGTTGTTACCCATATTTTTCGTTTGGAACTTTAATTATATAACTACAAAGATTTTCCAAAAGTAGAAAAAA
>Ga0182738_1005992_pt1 | contig 12779 bp, 13 predicted proteins | sample eDN5th30CBELigMG_FD_128876 | JGI IMG/M metagenome (GOLD analysis project Ga0182738, IMG submission 128876) | Enriched Miracle-Growth compost microbial communities from Emeryville, California, USA - eDNA 5th pass 30_C BE-Lig MG (version 2)... ...
ACGGGCTCCGGCGGCCCTCAAGTGCGCCTTAAGCTTGGCGAAGGCCATCTCGATCGGGTTGAGGTCGGGCGAGTAGGCGGGCAGGAAGCGGAACCATGCGCCGCGCGCTTTGAGCATGGACGCGGCTTTCTGCGAGGCGTATCGCCCGACTGCAAGGTCGGTGCGAGCTGTGTCTCGATGTAAAGATCGAAGGCGATGCGATCCATTGCACCTTCGATCAGCCAGGGCGCGGTGAGGCCGTTGCAGCGCAGCGCGGCGATAAACGCTGGCTCTGCCAATGGCCGAACGGCACGGCACCGGGCCGCGTTCGCCGATGGGGGATCGGCCTCTGAGCCGTGTGAGCTTGGTGCTCGTCGACGTCTCGTCGATGAAGACGAGCCGATGCGGCATGGTTCGCGTGATCGCCAGCCGCTTCGTAACCCACACGTCGCGAGCCTTGGCAACGTCAGCCCTTCCCTTCTCGCACGCAGCGGCGCTTTTTAATCTCGATCGAACCTTTGCCGATGTCCTGACAGTGCAGGAAGTGGTGGCGTATATCGCACGTTTGAGCGGCTAATAGATGGTCAACGTCTGGAATTTGGCGGACCGCTCAAAATCGCACGGTGCACCGCAGACTGAGCCGTTCTAGTCGAGTTGCTTTATTCATCTCGTCGAAGGCGCTGCATGGATCCGAGCTGATTTGTCATTGCGCATATCAGGTCGGTGAGGTCGTTCTCAAAATCAAAGTTCAGGAGGGCCGCTTTCGTTCCGCGCAACTCGCGTCTTGTGAGCAGTGATCAGCGACTTCACCACGCTTCCCCAGCTCTACTTTTCTGCTGTGGCCCTTTTGAGATAAGCAATCACGTCAGCCCTGGAAACGACATCGCCATACTTGGCGTTGATGTCGAAAAGATTAGCGTCGTGCGGCGCATCGTGCCGATCGCCAACGCACTCGCGCGGCACAATCACGCGATGACCGTATTGAATCGCGTCGATGGCCGTTGCCCTTACGCAGCCGCTCGTCGAGCATCCGGTCAGGATCAGTGTGTCGATCCCTTGCGATGTGAGCGTTGAGGCGAGAGACGTGCCAAAGAAGCAGCTAGGATAATTCTTCACGATCACCAGATCATCTGCGATTGGGCGGATCTTCGAATCGATCTCGGCAAGCGGCTCGCCAGGCACCAGCATCCGCAACGCGGGAACCTTCTTTACGAACAGACCGCCGTCCATGCCGGATGGATGATAGAGAACCTTCGAGTATATGATCGGTACGCCAGCTTGCCGGGCGGCCATCAGCAGGTCGACTGTTGCATCCACGGCATCGACAACGCCTTGCCCGAAGAATGGAGCACCTTTCAGCGTGTAGGCGCGGATGAAGTCAATAACAATAATAGCCGGCCGCTCTCCGAATCCCAGGCGATTGTCGAACACGCCGGAATAGTTTTCTTCTCTGGTGACAGTCATTGTGGCCTCATGGATTTTCCGTGTCGATCAATGGCCCGCCTGCTTCAAGTCAAGGATTTCCCTGGCCTCGTCCGGTCCCGCGATGTCCTTTCCCACAAGATTCGCCATGCGAACGGTTTCGCGGACGAGCTCCGCATTCTTCGGATTGCCGAGCTCCGGGTAGTCGGATCGCGGCCTATCTCGTCGGCGGTCCAAGGCACATTGGGATTACCATCCCGGAATGCGTACTCGTTAATGCGAACTTCGATGATGAGCTTTTTCATTTCGGCGCCGGAAGGCTCACTTTCGTCAGCCCGTCATAGCGCCCGTCGAAGTGGCAAGCCACTTGATGGCTGGCTTCGACATCGGCCAGCACAGGATCTTGTTCGACGCAGCGCCTGGGTATGGCGTGCTCACCGAAGGGTTGCGCCTCGGCGGGAAAGGCTGCCGCAATCAAGCGCGCTCGAAAGCAGCGTGGATGGAATCGACAACCCGATGGAATGGCCGTGCCCGAGCTGATCTCCCCATGCACGGGAATACGCTGTCGAACGCGTTCCAACTTCGGATTCGCTGCTGGCACCGCCGAAAGCAACGAGATTGTGTAGGGGTGGCGTGGCTGATCGTAGAGTTGATCGCGGGAGCTGATCTCGACGATACGCCCCAGATACATTACCGCTACACGGTCGCTAACGTGACGCACCACGGCGAGATCGTGGGCAACAAACAGATAGGTTACGCCCGTTCGACGCTGAATTTCACGCAGGAGGTTGAGAATCTGCGCTTGTATCGAGACGTCCAACGCTGACACTGGCTCATCAAGGACAAGAAGCTTTGGCGCGAGTGCCATAGCGCGTGCAATTCCAATGCGTTGCCGTTGCCCTCCGGAGAATTGATGAGGAAAGCGATGTGCGACGCGCGAATCGAGACCGACCAGATTCATGATCTCGGCTACCCGGCGAGGTATCTCGGCTCGCGGTTGACCGTGCACGATCATTGGCTCCGCGATCAGGTCACCGACGCTCATTCGCGGGTCCAGGGAACCGTAGGGATCCTGAAAAACCATTTGGATGTCCGAGCGCATGCGACGAACTTCGACGGTCGTCTTCGCTGTAAAGTCGTCTCCGTCGAAGATAATCCGCCCGGAAGTGGGTTCGATCAGACGCAGAATCAAACGTCCGAGGGTACTCTTTCCGCTCCCGGTCTCGCCAACTAAGCCGAGTGTCTCGCCAGCCTTCAGCTCGAAGGAGATACCATCGACAGCCCTGACCGATGAACGACCTCGTCCGAGCCAGGACCTGCTGGCTTCAAAGGTCTTGGTGATGGCTTTGACGCTCAGAAGCGAGCGCTCCATATCGCTCGCGATGCTCATGGTGTCGCCCCGCACACGTCGTCAAGATCGCGCCATCGCCAGCATCGCGTGAAACGTTCGCCTGAACTTATTGCCTCCAGAGGAGGCGGCTTTGATGCGCAGAGTTGATCCTCATGGCCAACGAAGCAGCGCGGTTCGAAAGCGCATCCTTGCGGCGGCGCTGCGGGGTTGGGTGGTTGGCCTTCGATGGGCGTCAGGTTACTGCCCGCAGGAGTATCGAGGTGTGGAATGGACTTGAATAGCGCTGACGTATAGGGGTGCCGCGGCTGGTCGAACACATGGTCCGCTGAGCCAAGCTCCACTACACGCCCAGAGTAAAGCACGGCCACACGATCTGCATAGCGGGCAACAACACCGAGATCGTGCGTGATCAGGATAAGTCCCATGCCGGTCTCTTGCTTCAGGTCACGAAGCAATTCTAGCACTTGTGCTTGCACCGTCACGTCCAAGGCAGTTGTCGGCTCATCGGCGATGAGCACTTTCGGTTCCAAAGCGATGGCCATCGCAATCAAGGCCCGCTGGCGCATGCCCCCCGAGAACTGATGAGGAAAATCATCGACCCGGCGGTGAGGGTCGGGGATTTGAACACGGGCGAGAACCTCGATGGCTCGTTTGCGCGCCGCAGCTTTGCTGATGCGGGTGTGTGCACGCAACACTTCAACGATCTGATCGCCGATGGTGAAAACCGGATTGAGCGCGGTGAGAGGGTCCTGGAACACGATTGAAATTTCCGAACCGCGCTTCTTACGAAGCTCGTGGGGCGCAAGCCTCAGCAGATCAACACCATCCAACAGGGCTTGACCGCTCGCCACCCGACCCGGGTACGGTACGATCCCGAGAACCGAGTGAAACGTCATCGTTTTGCCTGAACCAGACTCACCGACGACTGCCAACGTCTCTCCCCGAGCAACGTCAAGCGACACATCATCGACGATAGGGAAGGTCCCATCGGCCCCTGGGAAGACGGTGGTCAAACCGCGGACTGCGAGAGCGGGAATCCGGCGTTGTGCTTCAACCTGGCCGGAATCTGGTTTCTCGCCTAGTGGCATGGCTGGGGCCCTCATCTTAAAGCAGGCCTCTTCCAGTCTGACGCCGCATCTGCGGATCGAGTGTGTCGCGTAATCCATCTCCCAGTAGGTTGAAAGCAATCACCGCCAGCGCAATGCACAATCCCGCAGAAAGAGAGATCCATGGATTGGTCGTTATGAGTGCATTGCCATCCGAAACGATATTGCCCCATGTGGGCGTAGGTGGTTGAACACCCAACCCTAAGAAAGACAGCCCTGCTTCGGCGAGAATGGCGGTTGCTGCGCTTACCGTTGCAACCACGATTACGGGTGGCAATGCATTTGGAATCACGTGACGCATCAAGACGCGAAGCTCGGTCATTCCAATGGCCCGGGACGCCTCAATGAACGGGCGAGGCTTAATCGTCAGGACGACGGATCGCATCACGGCTGCAACGCGGGGCGTGAATGCGATCGACACCGCTATGATAACTGACTCGAGTGATGACCCTCTTGCTGCGACCAGAGCCAGGGCCATGAGGAAGCCTGGAAAGGCGAGCAGAATGTCGATCACCACAAGCGTTATGCGCTCGACCCAGCCTCCTGCGAAGCCGGCCACAGCTCCGATAAAGGTGCCCGCTGTCAGCGAGAGGGCCACAACTGCGAAGGCAACTTGAAGCGAAACTTTGGTCCCCATGAGAATCCGCGAAAGGACATCTCGACCATACTGGTCGGTGCCGAGCCAATGCTCCGCCGAAAGAGGTGCGAGGGTCTTCGCCATGTCGGTTTTCAACGGAGAGTACGGCACCATCCACGGCGCTAGTACAGCAACAACCAGCAGGATGATCAGTAAACCTCCGCCAATCATCAAGCTGCGATGCCGAAGGAGTGCTTGCAGATGCGACACGTCGGTCTCCAGAAATGTGCGCCTAATCACCACAACCGCTTGGGTCGCATCATGCAGTGCGCAGTCGCGGGTCAATTAAACCATAGAGCACGTCTAACAGCGCATTCGTGATCACCACGCCTGCCGCGAGGGCCAATACACCTGCTTGCACCAGTTGATAGTCTCGCGCCAGGATCGCCTTAAGGATGGTAGAGCCTACACCGGGCCGACTGAACACTGCCTCTATCAGGATGGCGTTCCCGAGTGACCATGCGAATGTCACACCGATGACCGCCAAGATAGGAACCAGAGCATTCCTAAGAGCGAGACGATAAACGATCCGACGCTCGCTCACGCCCATGGCCCGCGCCACCCGCACATAGTCCTGGCCAAGTACTTCCAGCATTGCCGAGCGGGTCAGCCGCGCGATGTACGCCGCGACCGAGAACCCTAAGACTGCGGCAGGCAGAATGAGATGCAGAAGTTGATCAACAAGGTTTGGCGAACTGGTCGAGCCAAGAGCAGGCAGCAAATCGAGATGATGCGCAAACAGCAGAATCGCGGCCAGACCCAGCCAGAACACCGGAAATGAAATACCACCGAGCGCAATCAGCATAATGGCAACGTCAAACCAGCTGCCTTGCCGAACGGCGGCCGCAATTCCGGCGGGTACTCCGAGAGCAATTGCGATCAGAAGACCTGCGATGGCGAGCACTGCCGACGGTGGCAAGCTTGCTGTAATCTCGTTCAGCGCAGGCTGTCCCGTTACAGTTGACGTGCCGAAGTCACCCATCGCCGCGCGGCTGATGAAGATGACATACTGCTCCGTTATCGAACGATCGAGGCCGAGTTGCGAACGTAATACAGCGAGCGCTTCGGGCGTGGCGTAGTCGCCAAGAATATATTCCGCCGGGTCGCCAGGAATTGCTCTCATAAGGAAGAACGCCACCGTCACGATACCCAGGATCGTGACGGCGAGGTGTATCAGGCAGCGCCCCAGATATTCGAGCACGACCTCAGCCCTTTAGTTGAACGGGATAGGTATAAACCGTAAAGAGCGAGTTCTGCACCAATCCCTGAACTCTGTCGGTGTGAGCCAGAAACAGCTTGTCGGCATAGAGCGGTATCACCGGTATGTCCGACATGGTTTTCTGCAGGATTGCCTTGTATGCAGCGGCCCGCGCCTCCGCTCCACTTGCCGTCTGCGCTTTGGCAAGCAAATCTTCCACCCCATCGTAACGTGCGGTGTTGAGTCCGGGCGGGAACGACTTCTTTGCATATAGCGTCACGAGTGGGGAATCCGGGTCGGGCGGACCGACTACGCCGGTGATGCAGGATTGGACGCGACCGCTATTTCGAGCTTGAGTGTAGGCGCCCCGCTCCAACACCCTGATCACCGCATTGATTCCGACGGCCTTGAGGTCCTCGGCCATCGGCACGACAATCTTGTCATAGGGGGAGAATCCAGGCGCCGTCATCTCAAATTTGAACGCCGATACTCCGGCTTCTTTGAGCAGGACCTTTGCTTTTTCTGGATTGTAATCGTAGTGAGGTACATCCTCGGTAAACTCGGCGAACGATCGTGTAAGAACGGACTGAGCTTCTGCCTTCGTGCCCTGGAAGTATCCGTCAATGAGCCCTTTGCGGTTCAACGCATGAGCGATCGCTCGACGCACGCGCACGTCGTTGAGGGGCTTGATGCTCGTATTCAAAACGAGTTCGATCGTGTGATTGGCATCCCGTGACAGGACTTTGATGTTGGGTGCCTTGCGCAATCTCTCGATCATCTCGGGCTGTTGGAGAGCGTAAAAAATATCGATCTCGCCCTTTTCCAAGGCAATTGCCGCGGCCGTCTCCTCTCGTATAACCCGTAGTTGGAGGACATCGAACTTGGGAGCGCCTTCGAAGTAGTCTTTATTGGCCGAAAGCCGAACCTCAGCTCCCGGCGACCATCTGTCGAATGCGAACGGGCCCGTGCCGATTGGATTCAGTTTGAATTTGTCTCCGAGTTCCTGAACCGCCTTCTTCGATACGATCCAACCCTGATTGAACGCCGTCAGCTTATGCAAGAAGCCGCCGCTCGGCTTATCGAGTGTCAACACGATTGTCTGCGGGTCCGGCGTTTCAATTTTGGTCAGTCCCGCAAGCTGTGCGGTGTACTTGCTGCCACCTTTCGGATCCAGAACACGCTCAAGCGTGAACTTCACATCTTCCGAGCTCAGCGCTCCATAATTCTTATGGAACTTTATCCCCTCACGGAGCTTGAATGTGTAAACGGTGCCGTCGGGAGATACGGTGTGCTCCGAGGCAAGGTCGGGAATTATTTTATTTGTGGCTTGATCATATTTCACGAGCCCGTTGAAGATGTGGCAGGCGACCGTCTGGTTCTCGACCTGAAAAATCTGCGCAGGATCGAGTACCGATATATCGGAGCCGAGGCGGACGCGGAGCGTTGTCGCCCCTTGCGCCAGGGCCAAGCGGGACAGATCGAGCGGTAGAAGCGCTCCTGCAACACCACCAAGAACGATCAGAGCATTGCGTCGCGTCAATGCGGAGTAAGGTGCATCATGTCCTGACATGCGGTGCATTCCTTTCCTAGTTCTGCCTCAGTGGGTTGATGCTGGCCAAGTCCGATCTGTTGTGGGGGTGCCAATTAGCGCTTTCGCTGGTTTGGCTTGGGGTGATGGCCATGATGCATGGCTCAAACGGACAACAGTTTTACATTGTCCGCTTGCAACGGTCGGGCCGCTCGTATGGCGTAACGGCCTTGTCAGGAGGCCGGGGCAAAGTGCGCCCAAGGTCGGCAACGTAGACCGCAAGCTCAGCCATTCGGTCCAAGTGCTCGGGCGAAAGCTTGTCGAGCCTATGCCGCTCAGCGAAGCATCGTATCTCATCTGCACTTGGCTTGACACTCGAGGTCATTTGAACTCTCCATGTTCATTCAAAGAACAGGACGACGGTCTCGCCACGATGTGGCGCTCTCGTACGCTGAAGCGAGAGCAAGTGCCGAAGCCTCGCCGCCGCGATGGCCGACGATCTGCCAAGACAATGGTAGTCCGTCACTCGAGAAGCCTGTGCATTGGACCATGGCCGGATGGCCAGAAAGATTGAATGGTGTCAGGCAGGTTTCGACGGTAAATGCCGTCATTTCCGGTTCGATCCCGAGCCGAGGCGCAACGTGCAGTGGTCCGTAGGTAACGATGGCATCAAACGATCCGAGAAGTCTGTCGACCCTTTCGCTTATCAGCCTGCGCTGACGCAATGCATGAATGTAATCCACCGCGCGCACTAACGATCCGGCGAGCAGCTTGTCGCGTAGCGCAAACCCCATATCGTGTGGCCGCTCCCTCAACTCTCGCTCGTGGATCGCGGCTGACTCTGTGGGACCGATCAACCGAGTTACGTCGAAGCACTCCGAAACGGGCATTGGAAAACTTGCGTCATGAATGACGGTACCCAAGCCGCCAATCGTTCGCACAGCTTGCTCGAAAGCGTCCGCCATAGCACGGTCAGGCTCGGGAAACCGGCCAAGAGGCCCCCGTAGCACGCCGATCTTCATGCCTGCGATCGGTCGTCCGATAGATCGTCGATAGCTGACCGCTGGATTGACGAGAACATCCAGCACCATGGCTGCATCTTCGACGGTCCATGTCAGTGGACCTGGAACGTCCAGCGAATAGCAGTTCGGCAGTAAACCTTCGCCGCTCAATTGTCCTTGAGGCAGGATCATGCCGACCAAGCCGCAAGCTGCGGCCGGCAGTCGAACCGAGCCCGTCGTATCGGAGCCGAGGGCAAATGCTATCGTGCCCGCTGCAACGCCCGCACCAGAGCCGGTTGATGACCCACCAGTAAACCGCTCGGGATTCCATGGATTGCGCGCAGGCGGGAAGGGTAAGTCGAAATACTCACCTCCATTGCCTGTCCCGTATTCCCATGTCGAAAGCTTGCCAAGTAAAACGGCACCAGCCTCTTCGAGCCGTCTGACAAGAGGTGACGTGACAGTTGGGACGTGGTCCAGTCGCAGCCGTGAACCGGAGGTTGCCGGCATTCCAGCGACGTCGTAATTATCTTTCACTGCGAAAGGAATGCCGTCCAATAGCGACCGTGGCATCCTCGTGGTTAGGGCATCGTTGGATCTCGTAGCACTGGCCCGTGCCCGTGCTTCAGCAACATGGATGAAGGAGTGTATCCGGACGTCAACTTCGGAGATGCGATTGAGATATGCATCCAAAACCTGGATCGGTTCCACGTCTCCGTGCTGCAGCAGGCGAGAGAGCGTCGAGGCAGATAACGACCAAAGCGGCGCGCCAGTCTGCAGATCTCCATTGGGCATGTCGCCCGACATTATATCTCTCCCTTGCGACGGCCACCTAGTGGCTGATCACTATTGGAACGTCGGCGGCTTGCGGTCGGGCCAGCAGCTCTCTCTTTCATAGGCAGCAGCCAGCTTGAGTAGGGCAGCTTCGGCAAAAGGGCGTCCGATCAATTGGAAACCAACTGGCAATCCATTTCGAGTGAACCCGCCAGGAACGGACAGACCAGGAAGCCCCAGGTAGTTCATCGGCCATGTACAATGATTGATCGAATTCAGAACCTCATTCATGTTCTCGCCGTCGCGGACGTCGACATCGGCGATTTTTGGTACAGGGAAGCGGAGAACCGGAAGAAAAAGCGCGTCTGCGGATCCAAACACATCGTCGACGAACGCCTTGGCGATGCGAGGTCTAACTTGCACGGCTTTCAGATATTCCACGGCCGTATAGGCGTAGCCGTGCTTCATGCGAGCCGGAATGAGCGGAGCGTACTTATCATGCTGCGTGCGGAGCCACTCGTCGTGGAGGGTGCAAAACTCGGATGCAATGACAATGCTTCCTAGTCCCCGCAGCTCGTTGTGATAGGGGACCTCTCTGCGTGTTATACTGGCTCCCAACTTTGCAAGACATGCAAGTGCGTCCTCGAGCAAATCGCCGACCTCCGCACTCATCCCGTCCCAGTAGTGGTTAGTGGCAACCGCTACGCGCACCCCGGCGGCCCCGCCACCGAGATCAGCCTCGTAATCGTCGACCGGGATTGCCGCGCTGGTAGCATCATTTGGATCTGCACCAGCCACTACTTTCAATACACGCGCACAGTCCCGTACTGTGCGTGCCAGCGGGCCGATACAATCCAATGAGAATGACAATCCCATAGCACCGTACCGCGGAACACGACCCTGAGTCGGTTTCATGCCGTAGATGCCACAGATGCTCGCCGGCAAACGGATCGAACCGCCAGTGTCAGAGCCCAACGAAGCGTAGGTCAATCGGCCGGCAACGGCTGTCCCCGATCCGGACGATGAGCCTCCCGTCATGTGCTCTGGGTTCCAGGGGTTGCGCGTGGCTCCGAAATGAACATTCACGCCTGTCGGGCCATTTGCGAACTCCGACATGTTCAAAGCGCCAATGCTTGTTGCGCCAGCGCCATCAAGACGTGCTAGCACTGTCGCCAGATAGTCCGGGACGAAATTGCGCCGGATCGCCGAGCCGCACGTGACGGGCACGCCAGGGCGGTAGAACATGTCCTTGTGGTCGAGCGGCACGCCGTGTAACGGGCCGATCTTCTGACCGGAAGCGAGAACGCTGTCCGCTGCCTTAGCTGATACTCGCGCGGAGTCTTCATCAATCCGAATATACGCATTGAGTTTGGGTTGCGAGCTCTTGATGCTCTTGAGCATGGCCTCGCAGACCTCGACTGCAGATACTCTGCGGGAGGCGATTGCATCGGCCGTCTCGACGAGTGACCAATCAGCGATGGGCTTCATCGGCCGACCTCCGAAGTCTGCGTAGCTCTACCTCGAACGTCTGGGGTTCGGTGTCGAACAGAGAACCCGACACTGCTTGATTAAGCGACCCAAGCGCCGCGGCGACTGTCGCTGTCACCTTCTTCTCGTCAGAGGCAGAGACGGTCACCCCCGCCTCGCGGATAAGTTCGACACGCTTCATTTCAGACCTCTCGACCATCGGATCCGCAGACCGCGCATCATGGTTTATCGCGAGCGTACTCGCCGACTGTCCTATTGTCGACAAAAGAGTGTACAGATGCTCCGCTACATAGATTGGGTCTCAATCTACCGGCGAGTTGGCTGAAGTCTCGCCGCCGTGCAACTGAGCACTATGCTGATCTGTATTCAGATCGTAGGGAACATCTACGAGCAAGAAGTTAGGCATTCCTCACTGCGAAACGTGTGAGACGATGGATCTGGATGTGAAAACGATCGATTGGGCCGTGCAACCGCAAAGATCGCTTCCGGAAGCGATTGCCGAGCGGATAACCGAAGCAATACGCATTGGCGCTCTCCGACCTGGCGAGCGCATCGTCGAAAACACTCTTGCCAAGGAGCTCAAGGTGAGCCGAGGACCATTGCGGGAAGCATTGAAGTCGCTCGAGGCCAATCATCTTATCGAGATTCGTCGCAGTCGCGGCACCTACGTCGCCGAACCCACGCATACGCAGCTCCAAGCGATGATTTCCGTTCGCGCCGCACTCGAGGGTTGGGCTGCACGACTGGTAGCCGCCAGTCCAACGCCCGAAGCGATCTCCGAATTAGAGCGACAGCACAAGGCAATTCGGAGGGAGGCTGCGAATGGAGAGACAGACCGCTGGCGGGATCTCGATTGGAATTTCCACGAAACAGTTTGCAGGTTGTCGGGTAACGCATTCCTCCTGAACGCTTGGCGACAGCATAGCAACCTTATTCGCCTTTTCCTGCATAGCCACGATGCCTATCATCGCAATGTCCAAAGCGTGCTGAATAATCACGAGGCCTTTATAAAAGTATTATCGTCGAAAAAGCCGGATGAAGCCGAGAGGGTGTTTCGGGCGGCAATTCTCAAGAGCGGTTATGCGGGCCTGAACGCAGAGCTACCGGTGGCGTTCTCCACTATCGTTGAAAGCGATCGATCGCATCGGTGTCGTTCCCCCACCGGGAACGCGGTGACACGGAAAAAGAAAATGCGCTGACACTCGAGGTTCCCGATCGAGTGCCGGCGGAACACTCCAGTCTCGCAGTACAAGCCATAAGAGAGAAGACTGATGGCAAAACCCGAACTCAGGATGCTACTTCACAGCAAATCGTTCGTTGGCGCACCCGGCGTTTTCGACATGATTTCGGCCAAATTGGCCGATCGATCCAAGGCGAAAGCGATCTACGTGACTGGATTTGGCACGGTCGCGTCGCACCTGGGTCTCCCCGACGCCGGTCTGGCAACTTATACCGACATGCTCGAACGGGTTGCACGCATCGCAGGAGCTGTATCAAAGCCCGTTATCGCAGATGCCGATACGGGTTATGGCGGATTAATCAATGTGCATCACACGGTGCGCGGCTATGAGCACGCTGGAGCGAGCGCCATTCAAATCGAAGATCAGGAGTTTCCGAAGAAGTGCGGACACACTCTGGGGCGCCGTGTCGTTCCTATGGAGGATATGGTGCGGAAGATAAAGGTAGCCTGCGACGCGCGCAGCTCTCCAGATTTCCTCATAGTGGCGCGAACCGATGCACGGACCGCACTTGGCCTGGACGAGGCTTTGCGACGTGGAGAGGCTTATTCAGCAGCCGGGGCAGATGTCTTGTTTATTGAATCTCCCGAAACCGAGGAAGAATTTGAACTTATCGGAAAGCATTTTGAGAAACCCCTTTTAGCTAATGTTGTCCACGGTGGCGGACGATCACCGACATTGCCTGCGCAGCGACTTCAGGAGCTTGGGTTCGCGATCGCGATTTATCCGTCAATAGGCTTTCTCGCGATGGCGGAGGCCCTGCGGCGCGGTTACGATGCAGTGGTGGAGGGCCATCCCGCCCCGGACGTGCCGCTATTCGACTTCAGCGAGTTCACGGACTTGATTGGCTTTCCGGAGGTTTGGGCGCTCGAGAAGCGGTACGCAGATCTGCCTTGATGTCGAGATATCAAGCTGCGCTCTTGGCCTTCGAGTGCCGGTAGGAGTTGCGTCGGGCTATCGTCGCATCGCGGCGCTGCTCAGGCGCGAGATGGCTCGCGAAAATGGCTCTTTGCGTAAGTCAGAGCGTCCAGCGATGCCGGAATAAGCCGCGACCTCG
>Ga0182738_1005998_pt1 | contig 12773 bp, 16 predicted proteins | sample eDN5th30CBELigMG_FD_128876 | JGI IMG/M metagenome (GOLD analysis project Ga0182738, IMG submission 128876) | Enriched Miracle-Growth compost microbial communities from Emeryville, California, USA - eDNA 5th pass 30_C BE-Lig MG (version 2)... ...
ACTAACACTATCTCGAGTTCTTCTAAGTCGAGAGGGGCTAGTCTTACTGAAGTTTAAGATTGGGATAAAAAGCTTATTCCAAGTAAAAAGACGAAGCTGTGACATAAGCATTTCAACTAATAAAAAACACGAACTTTCATGTAGTTAATATACATAAAAGTTCGTGTTTGTTGGTTTGGAATAAAGTTTAAAAAATGAAGTGGAATGGAGCGGAAGACACTCGACTCCTGCGGGAAATAGAGGAAAGGCTGAGACCCCGCAGTGCAGCGAGGTGGCCACTGAAAAAGTGAATTACCTGGTGAATCGGTAGTTACCAAACCATTCTAACTTAGTGTAGGTTTTTGTTTTCCGAGGCTTACCGCTCGCTTTCCACGGGGCGAGCGCCGAGCCGCTTCGTCGCTACGCTCCTGCAGGGTCTCGGACTTTCTCGCATGTCCCGTAGGAGTCGAGCGGACGCCTCTCCAAACCAACTTATTATTCACTTTCAAATAAATAAAACCTCATTTTATTTGGAGAACTAGACTTTTTCAGTGCCCTCGCAGCGAGGAGGCTTAGCTTCCTCCCCGGCGCATCGTGTGTCTGTAGCGCAATGGAACGACTTAGTTTTACACTTGACTATATTTAAAACATAGCTATTAATCATGAGTAAGTAGCTATATTTAAGAGCTGAATTAGAGATTGTTCGTCTTTAAAGATTAGTTATTTAGTTTTGTCCCAGCCTCGTCTTTTTTCTATTTCTTCTTTATAGCACCACATGCAATTCTTTCACCAGAATCACCGGCTGGTTGTGTCATTCCATCATCCTGTTGTTCTGTAATAACAATAGAAGTTCCTTCCTTTGAAAACAATGATGTTTTACCATCTCTAAGTGTTACTTGTGGCGCCATTAGCTCTGCTTTTACTGTGCCATCTTCTTTCACCAAAATATTAGGTAAATCACCTGCATGGGCACCTTCTGGATGTAGCAATCCATGCTCTTTATTGTCTGGATTAAAATGATTTCCTGCAGATTTAAAATCAGGGGCATCACATTTATTTGTCTCATGAATATGAATACCGTGAATCCCTGGAGTTAGGCCTTTTAAATCAAGTGCTAACTTCACTCCTGCCGATTGTTCTTGTAGCTCGATTGTTCCTAAAGAATCGCCCACATCATTATACATGACTACTTTTACTTTTGTAACTTCACCTGCCGCACAACCGGATAGGAAAAGGGGAATAATCGCCAATAAACACAGTTTTTTCATCTTTCTTCCTCCATAGACGGTTTGGTATTAGTATTTGAAAAAACTTCACTAATATGCAGTTATTCTCGTTTATCAAAAAAAGATTATTTATGATACTATAAAAGGAAATAGCAGATGGAGGGATTTTCTTGTCAGAACTACCTATCGGTTCTATCGTGACCGCCTTTTATAAAACGGGAAAATATATAGGGGAAATAACAGATATACGACCACAAAGTTATTTAGTGCGTGTACTTGCTGTATTAAAACATCCAATGCAGGGAGATTTACATCATCCTAAAGAAGCAATGGTAGAGATTTTTCATGAACGAAAAGCACTTTCCTATCGGGAACAAATGAATGCTCCCAAAAAGATGGTTAAGCTATATTCGGAGGAAACAATCCCCGCTTATAACCAATCCTTGCAAGTAGCCTTAGAAAAAATGCGTCAAGAGCTTCTAAAAGACGATTCAGAATTTGCTGCGCTAAGCTTGAAAAACTTAGAAATACTTAATGCAGAATTTTATAAGTTATCTTAAGCATTACAATAGAAGTTCAAATAAAAAAAGACGAGGAATGATATCTTCGTCTTTTTTAAGCAAACTTATTAAGTAATTTGGACATGTCAATTAAATCTCCTATTGTTGGTGGATTGGACTTCCCCATATATTTTTTATCTTGTTCCACAAGTTTGAAAATATGGTATGTGGTTAATGCATCATCTAGCGCACGATGATGTTTTCCTGTTCCTTCCCTCCCATACTCCCTAACTGCTTTCCATAAGCCCGTTTGGTTTTTATCTCCAAAAAAGCGCTTATATTCCATGGACAAATCTACTTCCTTACAATGAAGCGTAAATGGAATGTGTGCTTTCTGACAATTATCCTTCAGCACTTTCATATCCATATTTCCCCATGTAACAATGGTATTTTGATATCCTGCGCAAACTTTCTCCAGTTTTTTCATTAAACCATTGAAAGAAATCCCATTATTTACTTGTTCTTGTGAAATATGTAGAAAAGATTTGCATCTTCTTGAGAGTGTTGAAAACTTACGGGGTGCTACATAAGAAGAAAACTGTTCCCTTATTGAATCATCTACAACGGCTACGATACCAACCTCAATAATTTCAGGATAAAACCCCTTAAACTTAATACTTTTCTCTGGCATGGTGAATTCAAAGTCAATAAATAAATACTGTTGCTTTTCCATTCTTTCACCTTCTTTTTCATCGATATTTCACATGAATCGTGCGTCTTTAGCAGTTCTTCCTTTTTGAAGAATATCCCCATTTTTTGTTTATCCTTAAGCTGATTCCGATATTTATCTACTTATTATTATAACAGAATATCACTTAACCTTTTTAATTTTCTGTATTTTTTCGAGAGTTTTTTTCAAGACTTTTTATACCAGTTCACGCAGCAATTATTTCCTCGCGAATGACCCATTAAAAAATCTTCTTCCTACACATATTTTTTTAGGCAATGTAAAACATAAAAGAGGGACACCCCTGATATTAAGGCTGTCCCTCTTATTTAAAGCTTTATTCTACTGCTATTTTGCGTATATATTCTCTTGGTTGAAAGGGAACCATCGTTTCTTCTAGAAAAAGGGAGTCTTCATCTTCTAGAAGTAAGAGCTCATCTAATGAATAAAATTCTCTTTTTTGAAAGCTATTCAAGAAAATCCCTACTAAGAGGCAAAAAGAAAATATACAAATGGAAATACATATTTTTGGTTTTATATTCATCTATTTAACCACCTCTCCATTAGTTTGAGCAAAAAGGTGGGTGTTTTACACAAAAAAACAAAAAAATTTTTTTGCAGTTTTAGACCTGTTTCTTCCTATTTAATAGCAAAGTTAATTGTCCAATAATTTTCAAGTTTCCTATGTGCATAGCGGTTTTTTTTGCGTTATACTTTATCATGTTCATTCATTTTCAAAGTCATTTTATTTAGATTTTGTTTAAGGAGGGTTTAATTTGTCTATTCTTCACTGGGTTGTACTTTCACCATTTTTATACACTCTATTGATTCCTATTGCATATAAATTGATGAAAAAAGTACATACGGGATGGTTTGTATTACCACTGCCCATTCTACTGTTTATTTATTTCTGTAGCAATATTGGAGCGACGTCCAATTTACAGGCAAAAACAGAATCGATTGCATGGATCCCATCATTAGGTATTGACTTTTCAGTAAAATTAGATGGTCTTGGAATGCTATTTTCTCTTTTAATATCTGGAATTGGCGCACTTGTCATTCTTTATTCCATCTATTATTTGGATAAAAACAAAGAAAAGATTAATCAATTCTACGTGTATCTTCTCTTATTTATGGGGGCTATGCTTGGAGTTGTATTATCAGATAATTTAATTGCTCTGTATATGTTCTGGGAAATTACAAGTATTTCTTCTTTTCTTCTAATCGGTTTTTGGAATAATCGAAGTAATTCTCGTTATGGGGCTATTAAATCAATGGCAATTACGGTATTTGGAGGACTTTCTTTATTAGCTGGAATAATCCTGCTTTATATTATGACCGGGTCATTTACCATTTCAGAAATTATTACTATCGTCCAACAAGAATCTATCATTTCCCATCCGTTATTCATATTGGCTATGATTTGTATCTTACTTGGTGCTTTTACAAAATCTGCACAATTCCCATTCCACATTTGGCTACCAGACGCCATGGAAGCTCCAACTCCAGTCAGCAGCTACTTGCACTCCGCTACGATGGTAAAGGCTGGGATATATCTTGTAGCACGCTTAAGCCCTGTATTTGCAGTTTCTGGTTATTGGATTTGGATTGTATCACTTGTCGGGATTATCACCCTTTTGTACGGTTCATTCTTTGCTGTAAAGCAAGTGGACTTAAAAGGACTTCTTGCCTATTCAACAATTAGTCAGCTTGGTATGATTATGTCTTTATTAGGAATTGGTGCTGCTGGAGCACATTATAATAATGATAGTGTTTATTATGTTGCAACGGCAGCGGCAGTCTTCCATCTTGTCAACCATGCCACATTTAAAGGTAGTTTGTTTATGATGGTTGGTATTGTTGATCATGAAACCGGGACAAGAGATATTCGTCGTTTAGGTGGACTAATGAAAATAATGCCAATCACATTTGCCATTGCTTTGATTGGCTCGTTATCCATGGCTGGAATTCCTCCATTTAACGGATTTCTAAGCAAGGAGATGTTTTTTGCGAGCATGTTGAACATTCGTGAATTCAATATGTTTCAATTAGATACTTGGGGAGTTCTGTTACCCATTATCGCATGGATCGGTAGCATCTTTACATTCGTGTATAGTATGATTCTAGTCTTTAAAACCTTTACAGGGAGATATCAACCGGAAAAATTATCTACTAAGCCACATGAAGCACCAATGGGTATGCTAATTTCACCAATTGTATTAGTATCTCTTGTTCTAGTATTCGGACTGTTCCCAGGGTTACTAGCAAATACCATTCTATCCCCTGCTATAACTTCCATTTATGGCGGAGGCGTATATGATCTTCATATCTATCATTGGCATGGTTTCGAACCAGAACTATTTATGACGATTGGTGTCATTGTATTTGGGACAATCCTTTATTTAACTGTTAGAAAATGGGCTGTTATTTATCAATCTATTCCTGTTATATGGAATTCGATATATGATAAATTATTTGGGGAAACAGAAAATCTATTTAGTAGGATGACAAACAGATATATGACTGGTTCCCTTCGAACCTATTTATTTTATATCTTCACCTTTTTTATCCTTATCCTATCCTATACTTTATTTGCAAAGGATGGATTTACAATTGATACGCTTCGACTTGCGCCAATTGGAGGCTATGAAGTAGTTTTGTCACTTGTTCTTGTTGTTTCAGCTATTTCTATTTTATTCTCTAAATCACGGTTAACTTCTATTATTCTTTTAGGTGCAGTCGGATATACGGTTTCTTTATTCTATGTAGTATTTCGGGCACCAGATCTTGCATTGACACAATTGGTAATTGAAACAGTATCAGTCGCCTTATTTTTACTATGTTTTTATCATTTACCACGGAACGCACGAAAAAAAGAAAGTATTCCTTTTAAATTGTCCAATGCAGTAATTTCTGTGTTAGTAGGACTCGTTATTATGCTTATTGCAATTGCTTCCTATAGCACAAAACTATTCGATTCCATTTCTCAATATTATGTGGAAAATACGTATTTAAAAGCGGCAGGAGAAAATATGGTAAATGTAATCTTAGTTGATTTCAGGGGATTTGATACGCTCTTTGAAATAGCGGTGCTTTCCATTGCTGCAATTGGTATTTATTCCATGATAACCTTGAGAATGGGGGGAAAGAAAAATGAAAATAAATAATTTAGTTTTACAAACCATCACAAAAGTCATTGTTTTTCTGATACTCCTATACTCTGTTGATCTCTTTTTTGCTGGGCATTATACACCAGGTGGAGGATTTATAGGTGGATTAATGGCAAGTGGAGCAATCGTTCTATTACTTATTACTTATGATATAAAATTTGTGAAGAAAATCTTCCCGATAAATTTTATCTATGTTACTGCAATTGGCCTGTTAATAAGTACCTTAACAGGTATGATTGCAGTATTATTTAACAAACCATTTTTAACGCATTTTTTTAATAAACATGCGCATTTGCCTTTATTAGGAGAAACGTCTCTTCATACTGCTGCGTTATTTGATCTCGGTGTTTTTTTAGTAGTAGTAGGCGTTACAATGACCATTATTCAAACGATTGGAGAGGATGACTAATGGAATTCTTAATGGCATTTATAATCGGAATTTTGTTTATGTGTGCGACTTATTTAATTCTTTCTAAGAGTCTATTGCGCATTATTATTGGAACAGGACTTCTTAGTCATGGGGTTCATTTATTATTATTAACAATGGGCGGACTTAAAAAAGGTGCTGCCCCTCTATTGGGACAGCACGCAGAAAGTTATGCTGATCCCTTACCTCAAGCGTTAATATTAACAGCCATAGTTATTAGCTTTGGTGTTACTTCTTTCTTATTAGTGCTTGCTTACAGAACTTATCAAGAATTAGGGACAGATAATATGGAGAAATTGAGAGGGAAAAAGTATGAGTAATTTAATTCTATTTCCAATTTTAATTCCTTTATTAACGGGAATTATTTTGATTTTCTTCTATAAGAAAATCATTTTACAACGCATTTTTTCCTTATTAAGCATTAGTGTTTCCATTATTGTTACATTATCTATGATAGAACAAATTAAAAATGCTGGAATTCAAACAGTAAATTTAAGTAATTGGGATGCTCCTTTTGGAATAACCATTGTTTCAGATATGGTATCTGCACTACTTGTGTTAACTACAAACATTATTGCATTTTGTTGCATCATTTATTCCTTTAAAGGAATCGAGAAAGAAAGGGAATCTTACTTTTATTACTCCATTATTCAATTTCTTTTAGTTGGCGTTATTGGAGCGTTCTCAACTGGCGATATCTTTAATCTATTTGTATTCTTTGAAGTAATGTTAATGGCTTCCTATGTACTACTCGTTCTTGGAAATACAAAAGTCCAGTTAAGAGAAACAGTAAAATATATAATTGTAAATGTTGTTGCATCTGCACTCTTTGTTATAGCTGTTGCCTACCTTTATTCTGTTGTTGGTACATTAAATATGGCTTTTATCTCAGAGCGCATTAGCGAAGTAGGAGGAGCTGGAATATTAACAGTGATTGCTGTCCTTTTCCTAATCGTATTCGGATTAAAAGGAGCTATTTTTCCATTATTTTTCTGGCTTCCCGGCTCTTATAATGCAGCGCCAATTCCTATTCTTGCATTATTTGGAGCATTATTAACAAAGGTAGGAGTCTATTCCATTGTCCGAACTTACTCCTTATTCTTTTATGAAGATTCTTACGTCTTTTCGCTATTAGGCATTCTTTCCCTTATAACCATAATTTTAGGGGCTATTGGATCTATTGCTTATAACGACGTAAAAAAAATTATTATCTATAATATCGTTACTGCAATTGGGGTAATCTTGTTTGGATTCTCCACCTTTAATGCTGTTTCCCTTACCGGATCCATTTTTTATCTTTTACATGACATGATTATAAAAGGAGCGCTCTTCTTATTAATTGGCGTCATGATTTATATTACTGGTACTAGCAATTTAAAATACATGGGTGGGTTAATGAAAAAATATCCTCTCCTAGCTTGGACCTTTTTCCTTGCAGCACTAGGTCTAGCAGGGATTCCACCACTAAGTGGCTTTGTCGGAAAATTACTTATTATACAAGGAGCATTTGAAGCAAGTAATTATATTGGAAGCTTTATTGTCGTTCTATCAAGTCTCTTTGTATTACTTTCTGTCATTAAAATATTTGTAAAAGGGTTTTGGGGAGAAGAATCAGATAATGTGATGAAAAAGCCTGTAAGAACACTTTTATTACCCGGCTGTATACTAGTTCTTCTTTCTGTCTTTATCGGAATTGGGGCAGAGGTGCTTTCACCCTATATTTCTTTAGCTGCTGAGAATCTGCTTCAGCCTGAAAACTATATACATGCTGTATTAAAGGAGTGATAACGATGGCATTTCAATTATTATTAAATTTTCTTATCAGTTTTATTTGGATGTTTCTGAAAGGCTCCTTCGCTCCAGATACGTTTCTAATCGGGTTCATAATTGGCTTGATTCTTATCTATATTACAAGAAGATTTTTCTCAGATAAGTTTTATTTATACCGGGTTGTCTCCATTTTAAAGCTTTTAGGTATCTTCTTGAGAGAGCTAATCCTTTCTAATATTGAAGTATTAAAGGTTATTCTACAGCCAAAGCTGAAGGTAACACCGGGAATTTTTGCATTGGAAACGGAATTAACGAAGGATTGGGAAATAACTGTACTTTGTAATCTAATTACCCTAACACCTGGAACACTTGTAGTGGATATTTCAGAGGATAATAAAATTCTCTATATTCATGCCATGGATATTAGTGATAAAGAGGCAACGATTAGTAGTATCAAACATAACTTTGAAAAAGCCATACAAGAGGTGAGTATTTGATGTTCCAAACTATCATGAACATATCCTTATTTATCGTCTCCATCTCAACCATTTTATTTATTTATCGGGTTGTAAAGGGACCAACCACTCCTGATAGAGTGGTTGCTCTTGATGCAATCGGAATAAATCTGGTAGCTATTACTGCTATTTTATCAGTAGTATTAAAAACTTCAGCCTTTTTGGAAGTTATTCTTCTCATCGGTATTTTAGCTTTTATCGGGACAGTAGCTTTTTCTAAATATCTGGAGAAAGGAGAAATTATCGAAAATGACCGAGACAATCATTAACATTATTATCGCTGTTCTTATTCTCCTGGGAGCCCTGTTAAGCCTTGTTGCAAGCATTGGAGTATTGCGCCTTCCAGATGTTTACACAAGAAGCCATGCAGCGTCCAAATCAGCAACTCTAGGGGTAATGTGTATCCTTCTTGGTGTATGCCTTTATTTTTTTCAGGCAGAACAAATTTTTAATTCTCGCTTAATTCTTGCGATTGCCTTTATTTTCTTAACTTCTCCAGTTGCAGGACAGCTTATTATTCGTGCTGCATATAATAGTAAAATACCAATGGCGGATGTAACAATTAGAGATGATTTAAAACAGGCAAAAGAGGCAGCCGCAAGGGAAAAATGAGTCCATCATTTCCCATTATTAACTGTTGCTTAGGATAGGGTAAACAATGAATTAATGGCGAATAATAATCAAGTCCTTCTTAGGACCAAAACCATTAGAGGAGCGCCACAAAATGAAGAATATTCGTGAAGGATTAATCCCTACTGTCCTTGGAACAGCTGTTACAACAGCCGGAATGGTAATGAAGCAAAATCGAAAAATTGATTCAATGATCTCCAATACAGTGTTCGGTTTTGGACTAGCCCACATCGTGCTAGGAACAATTGACCTAATCGAACACCGCCACAACTTTTAAGTAAAACGTATCGCGTGGAATTAGCTTTCCTAAGATTATAGGAAGCAATGTTTAATCCATGATTGCCTTATCCATAGGGAACAAGCATATAATTATACCATGATTATATGAAAAGACTATATAAAGACTTGAAATCATGAACGGTTACTTTAACCTGTAAATGATCTCAAGTCTTTATTTTTCTCTCGATACATATTTTACTTCTATTAAGAATACGCTTTAAGAAGTGAAATGATTGATTATTCTGTACGAAAGGAATGTCCATTATGTACCAAGCCCTTTTTTATCACCGCAATACGTACACTCCTGCAGCATTCCATCCATATCTTCATTATCCTATCTATTTTCGTGAACTTCCTGAAGTAAATCCTGCTAAGTTTATTGATTCTGCTAAAGACACATTAAATCTTTTATCCGATGCCGAAGCCTGTTTAAAGCAGTTAGCTAATTCCTATGAATTTTCTAAAAATGTAATGAGTGCAGCCCAATTATCTAAGACAGATACAATGGAACAATTATTTAAATCCATTGGTATAAAGGAAATTCCTAAAATTTCCTATAATCCAGATGGTATAACATTAAACTTTGATCATAAAAATAGTCCTCCCCATTGCTGCTTTTTATCTGTTCAATTAAGATGGCGGTAAAAAATTTTAGCTAGTGGATTCTTTCAGACTGCTTATAGGTGCAGACTGAAAGAATCAAAAACCAGGTTACTCTTTATCGTCTTTACAAACATTTATGAAATTTCAAATTCACTTTTTAGTAATAAGGATACGGTCCATAAGGCACTTGGCCATACGGAACAGGTCCATATGGTACTGGACCATAGAACGGTCTAGGTCTTACTAAAGCTCCTCCTAAAACTCCTCCTAATAAGCCACCCACAAAAGGTGCTGCAAACCAAACTCTTGAATCTTGTTGCGGATATTGATATCGATATGGATATGGATAACCGTGCATCATTCGCAATTACCTCCACTCTTTTTATACTTTTTTCTCTCTACTCTATTTTCTATGCGAATGTCCCCTTTTTGGACTGGGCTATTGCCTTTAACAGCTAAATTTATAATAAGAAGATGCGGGATTATTTCTTCTAACAAGAATTCTCTCTAATTTAACTAAATCATGTACACGAACATTTAAAGTGAGATACAGGTTAGGCATAGGTAAATCCATCAATTTATTCACCCTTAGGACATTGCTTGTCTATACTATATGGAATAGATGTAGCAGGAGGAATGGTAAATAAAATGAATTCACTATTTGATTTGACGAATCAAACAGCAATCATTACTGGAGGTAGTCGAGGGTTAGGAGAACAAATGGCAGACACATTAGGAAATGCAGGGGCAAATATCGTCATTTGTTCAAGAAATGTAGAGCAATGTGCAAAAACAGCTGCTAAATTACAGGATAAAGGAATTAATGTGTTAGCCCTGTCTTGCGATGTTTCCCAAAAAGAGGATATTGAACTGGTTATTAGTAAAACAATCGAGAAATTCGGAACAATTGATATCTTAGTTAATAACAGTGGCACTTCTTGGATTGCGCCTTTTTTAGATTACCCTGAAGACAAATGGGACAAAGTACTCGATGTAAATGTTAAAGGGGCTTTTTTATTTTCACAGGCAGTCGCTAAAAAAATGGCAGAACAAAAACACGGCAAAATCATTAATATTTCCTCTGTTACGGCATTTAGCGGGACACCACCGCAGTTATTAGACGCGATAGCATATAACACTAGTAAAGGGGCTCTTATTACGTTAACAAAAGAATTAGCAATTAAATTAGCACCATACAATATTCAAGTAAATGCGATTGCCCCAGGATTTTTCCCAACAAAAATAACGACAGCATTCGAAAATCATAAAAAGCTAATTAGTGCAAAAATTCCAGCAGGACGTTTAGGTGAATTGAATGATTTAGACGGAATCGTTCTTCTTTTATCAGGAGAGGCATCTAATTATATCACTGGACAAATTATCGCTATTGATGGTGGACTTTCTTCCATACTGTAAAAAGGTTTTGTAGATATTCACAAAAAAAAGAAAAGAAAGAGGGATAAGAAAATGGCTCATGTTACAATCGACTTTTATGAGTTATTAAAAAAAGGTGGAAACCTACTGCAATATCGGATAAATAACCGAATCAAAAATAGTTTAAATCAAATGTCTATCATTGATTTTACAAGTACAAAAACAAACCCATTAACAAACAAGCTTGATCAGATTCAAAACTACTCAGAACAATTAAGTAATTATATCAATCTTCCTACCAAAACAGATTTAGCAAATGCTACCCAATTAATTATTCAATCAGAAGAGAAAATTGATAATCTTGATGATCAATTGTATGAATTGACTAATATGATGAGAGAAGTAAAGCAATTAATAGAGCAATTAAGCTTTAGTCCATCCGATGATTATTCCTTACAGTTATCAAATAAAATGACAGAACAGGAACAAAGAATTTCCACACTGCAATATGAATTATCACAAGCAAAACAACAATTGGAATTACAAAAAGATGAAATCAGCCACTCCACTTTTCCTAATCAGGCGATATAATTATGGCAAAAAAAAATCTAGCAAATTTTATTCATACATTATCATACGACCCAGTTGTTGGACAAACAGAAAGGTATGCAATATGGAAAAAAAATAAAGCGACATTATGGTACTACCCTTCCAAAAAAAGAAAATTCAAAGAATCTATCTACCTTATTTATTCTATTGTCAATAAACCATATATTCTCGACTTAGGTCCTTCGATGAGTTTAATTGAGGCATTTAACAATGCAGGATATGATGCATATTTAATTGATTTTGGGATACCAGCATATGAAGATCGCCATCTAACAATTGATGATTATATAACAAAGTATATTCAACCAGGATTTAATCGGGCAATGCGACATGCAGACTCAGATTCCTTCACCGTCATTGGTTTTTGTCTAGGAGGTACACTTGCTACTATATTCTCAGCATTAGATAATGCTAATATAAAAAATCTCGTCCTTGCCGTTTCTCCAATCGATTTTTCCGCTTTTCCAGATTACGATAATTGGCTAAAAGCACTTCGCGAAGAGGAATTACACTTTGATGAACTTATTGATAAATTGGGAGTTATTCCTCCAGAATCGGTAAAATACGGGACTAGACTGCTTGTGGCACCTGTGTCCTTTAGTCATTATTTAGCACTTCTAAATCGCTCTGGAGAGAAAAACTACACGGAAAAATGGGCAAGGATGAATAAATGGACACTGGATCACATTCCAGTTGCCGGAACAACACTTAAGCAGCTTATGAATGACTTTATAAGGGACAATAAAATGGTTGAAGGCGGATTAACCATTCATGGAGAGGAAGTTAATTTATCAAAAATCGAGTCCAATCTCCTCGTATTTTCGACAAAGAATGATCCCCTTGTTCCAAGTTCCCTCTGTGAACCAATCATGGATCTTGTCTCAAGCAAAGATAAATCCTTTGTTTTATTTGAAGGAGGTCATGCAGGTCTCGTTGCAAATTCACATATGCCAGAACCAATGGA
>Ga0182738_1005999_pt1 | contig 12771 bp, 7 predicted proteins | sample eDN5th30CBELigMG_FD_128876 | JGI IMG/M metagenome (GOLD analysis project Ga0182738, IMG submission 128876) | Enriched Miracle-Growth compost microbial communities from Emeryville, California, USA - eDNA 5th pass 30_C BE-Lig MG (version 2)... ...
AATATTCTTTGTAAGCAGTTAGTTTGAACACTTTCTCAATAATCACATTACTTTTTCAAAAGTGCCAGCGTTGAATTTGATCAATCTTGACAAATCTTCATAATTCTTTCTGAAATATACAATAAACTGTTCCCCGCCTTCTGTCTCCCCTCTCAAAGCAATTGGCACTAATTCATTTAACTATTTGTCCCTCATCATAAATTTTTTACTGACATAATTCCAAATGCCTCTGAATCCTCCAGCGATAGTCGAAGCCGTCTCTTTAAAAGAGTCTCCCATTCCCTTTTCTATAGAAATTCATCATTTTTTATCACAACCAATCCCCTCATACCTTCTTCTGCTATTTCTTTTCTTCGTAAGTATTTTTTATATTGGATGTGTAAATCATTTCCTTGGTTAAGTTGGTTTCTTGCAGGCTCTGGTTGAACTTGCCCAAAATCTTGACCTCCAAAATCATCGACTAATCTCAAATAAACAACACTTCCACGCTAAAATTCTTACAATAATCAGCAGGAGTAGCGTTCATTCCGCCAGTTCCTCTGTCAAAATATCTTTGAGCAGCACGCTTTTCATATTAAAATCAAGTAAATAAAAAGATGTTCACATTGATATCATAGTTTGCGTCAATATAGTACTGAGCTGCGACATTTCCATCAGCAATATCAGTTACGGCCATTAATTGATAGACCTCGAGCTGTTGGGGTTCAGTTAAAGTCTCTAAAAGTCCAGGGTTTCCTTGCATAGTTGTTGGAAAATAAGAATGAGCAATTATATAAAAATAGGCAAAATTAATTTATTAAGAAAAATTCCTCAATCTCTTGATTCGAAAAAAGAAAGAAATTTGTTGTCAAATGGGGGAGCCTGAGAAGTCGAAATTAACAGTGTTGGGACGAAGATTTTGAACAAAGACGGGATCTAAAGAGAAGAAAAATCAGAAGAGACAACTCTCTAGGTTTTGTTTGAAAGATAAGAGTGTTTATCTGTATGAGCTGATTGAGTGAGTGTTGTTCGGTTTCTTTCTTCAAATAAAAATAAAATCATTAGACTCAAATTTACTATATGTGAATAAATTTCGTGTCTTACTTTGAAAAAGAAATAATCGAGAGACATCAGTAGGAATTAAAATCTTTTTGGGTTCTCATTTCTGTCAATTATATTTGCTCTCTTTTTTGAGAAGTTTTCACAAACAAATTCAATAAACTCAGAAATCTGTTGATTTTATAAAATCGAGAGAAAGGAAAATCTTTGTCATTTCTCGATAGTAAAATCTCATTTTTCAACATCATTCCGAGAAAATATAAGATCGAACGACATAGAACATTTATCATTTGGTAAATACTGGAAATGATAATCGCTACAAAAATGAGTAGAAATATGTAGTTACAAAAAAAAATTCAAAAATCCTTCACTTAAACTCTGGAGTATCTTTTTGAAGATTTCAACTTTCTGAACTTGTGATTTTCTCTCTAGAGCAATTTCTTCTCTCAAGGCTGCTCTTCGAAGTTCGCCTTCCTTCTGCTTTAAATCGACAAGCTTGCTTGCCAATACTTTCATAGCAGATTTAATCGTCTCCCCGCTTTTTGCAGAGACTTCAAAAAACATCATATTATGCTTTTCGGCAAACTCTCTTCCTTCTTCATAACTTACTTTTCTCTCTTCTTCCAGATCACAGCAATTTCTCAGTAAAACATATTCTGCAGTGGGAGAAGCACCAGCTTTGGATCTTTCAAGCCACGATGCTAGATTTAGAAAGGATTCTCTCTTTGTGATATCATAAGTTAACAAAAAGCCATTTACTCTTGAATAGTATTTAGCAATAAAAGCCCGAAATCTTTCATGGCCTGAAGCATCCAAGGTATGGAACCGAAGACTTTTGTCATAAGAATTTTGATATGGACTTTGATATGCAATGCAAGGATCCACTCCAATCGTTGGTCTTGTATTCGAGTTCCATTGAAAATTGAGACTAGGATTCAACCTTGTGAAAACGCCGCTCTTCCCAACTCCTGTGTCTCCGATGAGCATTATGGTCAATAAGAAGGTGTATTCATATTGTTGACTCATCTAAATGAAAATAATTTAATGTTTTTGAGACTGAGAGAGAGCGAAATGAAAGTAAAAGTATTTACAGTCTGGATATTCAAAAATTATAAAAATTAATTTCAGCCAGGATCAGATGGGGAAAAAATATGAACTTGATCCTCGAGAGAATTCATTAAACTAATCTCTACATTTTGAAAAGTGACAGAAATCACAATTTCAATAATTATTCGATATGGGCTAGTCTCAAATTCTTGTTTTAAATGGAAAAACGAAGAGAAAATCTGAAGAACTTAGAGAAAAAGGGATCTTTAAAAGCTGCAGGAAACCTCTTGATTACTCAAGCATCTCATATAAAACATTGATTATTTACAAATGGTCATAAGAGGATCGATGCAGAACTGCGTCAAAGAACACTGTTATCACGAAAATAAAATCAGACAAAATTTCACTTAAACCTCTTAGTATCTTTCTCAAGCTTCCAACTTTCCCTTGAGACTTTTTCTGCAAAGTCATTTTTTCTCTCTCAGCGGCGGCTTTTTGAGCCTTTTCTTCTTCTTGTCTCCGCCTTGAATCGATCATTTTCTTTGCTAGCTTTTTCATAGCAGAAGGGATATTTTCTCCAGTTTTTGCAGAAATTTCAAGAAATATAAGGTTGTGTTTTTCTGCAAACTCTCTTCCTTCTTCATAACTTACCTCTCTTTCTTCTTCCAAATCACACCAATTTCCAAGTAAAACATATTCTACAGTGGGAGAAGCCCAGGCTTTGGACATTTCAAGCCATTCTGTGAGATTTTGAAAGGATTTCCTCTTCGTAATATCATATGCTAGCAGAATGCCATTAACATTATAGAAATATCTATATATCAGAACCGTACGCCGAAACTCCTCTTGACTGCCGCCATCACGTACTTTGAAGCGATTCCTTTTGCCATCGAAATTCAGATATATTGTCCCGTATTCTTCTATTATTGGCAATCTTGGCCTTGAGCTCCACTTGAAATTTGTATCATCAAGTATTCTTAAGAAAATGCAGCTTTTGCCAACACTAGCGTCTCCAATGATTACGACGTGAAATGGATTATCATCTGTCTGAGGCATAAAGTAGAGAGAATTTAATGTTTTTGAGTTGATTATAGAGTAGACGAAGGAAATTATAAATTTGCTGACTTTCTGATAATAATAAGTCGAAAAAAATAATTTGTGAAACTTCAATCAGATCAATTCCGGAAACAATTTTGGTTTTTCATCTGGCTTCCTTCACATCAAAAAAAGTTGAATTTTTCTTATTGGTAATCTTTATGATAGGAAAAAATTATCTGATTCCTCTCTGAAATTAAGCTTGGTTTTGGCCCCCAAAAAAATAAATATGAGAGAATGTGGTCAAAGAAAATACCTTTTGACTCGAAAATTACTGGAAGATGAATGCCCAGGTCAAAAGAGTCAAAGAAAATCCCCTCAAATATCCTCTTTTTCGAAAGTCTCTTTTCCTCAACTATTTCCGACAACTAGGAAGTTTTTCCCAAAAGAAATTTAAAGAAGGTTATGCAAGAAGATTCCTGTTGCGTCTTTTGATTTTCATACTTTTTTGGAGTTTTCACGTTTTCGAAAGTTCATCCTTGTTGGGCAAAATTGCTCGGATGGGCATCAAAATCAAAATCCTCAACAGTACTCGTAAAAAGTTTCATTACATTCTGAATATGCTCCCATGATGATTTTTCTAGTCTTTTTTTCTTTCAAGGGAACAAAATTTGGTTAAATTCGGGAAAAGAGAGAATTTCATAGGATTTGAGTGTTTCATAGCGCTTATAAAAAATTACTCAAAATAACTAGACAAAACTCAAACAATCAATCAATAATGCAGTATTTAAAATAAAAGAGAAAGCATATCTTGACTTCCAAAATTATTTGTTTACAAACAACGCATTATAAATTTCCAAAAGCCTCGAATCAATTTTTGTTTTCTTCGCTTTCAATCGAATATTATCAAAAGATTGTCTCACTTGTTCCTGCTTTTCATCAATTTCGATAAACGTTGACTTTTTCAAAATCCTTCCTGAGAATGCTTTTGAGTTCTTTGCCTCATCTGCGCTCACCAGAGTTGTGTTCGCTTTAATTTCAGCTTTTGGGATCGCATTGAACAAAACCAGCTGGTCCTCTTCCAACAGCAACACCTTTAACTTGTCAAACTCTCTGAACTTCTTCATAATATTCAGGATATCCATTCTTTCTCTCACATTCTTCATTCCTTTATCAAGGACCTCAAACTTCTCTTTCGATTTCTCAGTCTTCTTGACAAATGACAAGATAAACTCCCAAATCGATATATCAATCTTTGCTGACTCATACTTTGGAGAATCCTCACTTTCCTGGCCTTTATTCATTTCTTCTGCCTGTGATTCTTTCACATCACCATTATTTCCTTCTAAATCTATCATTTCCACTGAAATCATCCCATCATGTTTTTTCTCACTGACTTGACTTTGAGGATTCACTGGACTTATGATTCTTTCTTCAGAATGTTTTTGATGATTTTTTCCCTGCTCTGCCTTTCTATCTCCTTCAAAGGAATTTTCATTTTCCTCTCTGCTGGAAAACTCAGATATTTTCCTTGGACTATCAGGACCATCACTGACTACATCAGACAATGCTTGCAACTTTATTTGTTCAGGCTTCTCAACTGCTAAATTGACTCCTTTATAAGATTTCCTTGCTTGAGTATTGGCTTGCTCTTTCAAAGTCTGAGGTGGCTTTTGATAATATGGAAGTCCTGGTGGCAAATCAGTCTCGTTTTCAATCGCGTGTAGCAATCTTTTTAAAAATTATTTTCTCTTATTCAAAAATTCTTACGTTTTAAATGATTGAACCGCGTCTTGTTTATTTGTTGGTGTTAAAATGTTCTCAGGGGATCTTTCTTCTTCATATTTATTACTTATGCTGAGAAGAGCTCTTTCACTTGTTAGCCTCTCCATATTTTTCCGATCACTAAAGCTATTTGGAGATTTTACATCATTGATTGGGACATGTTCTTTGGTTTGAACCTTTGAATTCTGTTTCTGCATATTTAATCCTTCTTCTTTTGTTTTATTCTTACCCAAACTTTTCCCTCTTTTCTTCCCTTGATGATTTCTCTTTTTCATTTTTACATCGAACAATTCATTGATCAAAGTTTCATTGAATTTCACTTGGGAATATGGCTGAAGGACGACTACAAGGATCAAAATGACAGTGGCTGCGGAACCTTGAATTTGAGCAAGCACAGTCTGCAATTTTGTATATTTTCTTTCGTAGGTTGTCACTATTTGGCTGATTTCAAAAACGCCATTCCAAAGGAATCCATACTCTGATGGTGTTAAATCTAAATACTCCGTTGGAGCATTCATTTTTACATAGTTTTGGACCTTATCCGTCTCAAAAAGCCATCCATCATCTGAGATGACATTTAGATGATTTAACTTGGTTATAGCAGACTTATAAAGGTCAGGGCTCACCATTGATACAAAGCTTGTCCTAAATCTTTGATTAGGATGAGTGAAGTTCTGGGGGTTGATGGCTGATTGTGTGTAGAAAATACTCAGCCAAGCTCCAGTTAGCTTGTAATCAATCTCACCATCAGTTTTACAGGAAAAGTCTGTTGTTGTATTTTGACATTTGACAATAGCAAGATTGAAAGCCTGTGAGTCGGTATAATCTGTGATACCCTTGATGATGATTTTGTCAAGGTTTGACTGATTAGGTTTGATGCAATATAACATGTCAAGTGGAAGATCAGTAAAGCCAGGCCAGGCGTCTCCAAAGTGCTCCAATCGACAAGCCTCCACGTCAATATCGATCAAATCACGTGTCTTAGTGACACTGCCATCACTTTCTTTGGTAATGGTGAAGACAACCAGTTTCACATCTGGCTTGTAAACCCTCTCATCTTTGAAGAAAGTTAAGCCTTGCATAATTGGAAGTTGTAAGCCAAAGGCAAAAGGAAATGTATCTTTGTTGAGTTCCATTGGAATGGGAGTATCGACAAAGCTGTCATAATTGATAGTATTGGGGTTCTTCTTTGCAAAGAGTTCGTGGCCGAGATTGTAAACAGACCAGATGAGAAAGCCTGCAAAAAGAATGGTGATTAAAATTCCATGTCTTGAGTTTGCCTTTTTTTTGCCTTCATGAGTGAGTGAAACGGGAACAGCAAATAAATCGACCTGCCACTCTTTGATTTTACGTAACATTTCTTCTTTACTTTAAAAAGACTTTGCTAAGTTTGTTAAAAATTTATCGAAAAAATCTAAAATTCGCTTAAGGATTCAAGCACCGGAAAATTTGTGTCAGTTTGGAAGCTGGAATAGATTACCAGCTTTTAATATTTTAAAATTCTTTATGATCAACCAAATTCATTCCTTTTTTCTTTATGAGTTTCCATGAAATTGTCCTCAGTCTTTTTGCTCCCTAGTATCTCAACCCTTGCTTCGAATATCCAGAAAACTTGATTCCTCAAGAGATTGTCTCCTAATCAACTTTCTTACCACAGAAAGACACAATTTACATCTTTTTATCCTTATTCTCCTTTTGATTCAATCCTTTCACATCTTGGTCATATACTTGAAATCTCCTGAATTCATGTTATTAAGCTTATTTTCATTAAAGTGAAAGCGAATTCATTGAATCTCCAAGAATCCCTTGTCAAGCCTTCAATAAAAAAAAACAAACCTGATTCTTTCATCTTGCTTTTAGAAGTCAGTTTTCTTTTCAAAGATCCTTATAAATTTCGGGTTTCAAGATCCTCAACCTATTTGAGATATGAAGAAGTGCAGTAAGTACTTGTCGGTTTTTAATTAAAATGATAAAATTACGTTCGTAGTAGTCACCCTCTAGAGATTTCACAGGTTTGGCTCAAAATAGAAAATTCGAAAATCAATTTCAACTCAAGATAAAAGGATGCAAAATTGCCCAACTCTATTCTTTCATAACCTCTGAGGGTCTGTAAATTACACAAAAGTTAAGAATCCCTCATCTTTGACCTGGCCCTTGAAGACAAAGAGGAGAAGAGTGTTGAAATTTATGCATATCTATCATTCTCAGTAAACAATAAGGAAGTCTCCAGCACTCCTCCTCCATTTCATCACAGTGTTCAGGGTTAAAATTACTCTCAAGTTGAGAGAAGGTTCAAGGTCCAACGGTTTTCTAAATAGAGAAGGAGAAATTTAGACCTAAACGGATTCAGAAAAATAGAAAAAGAAAAGGATTGTTTCAAAAATGAAGCTTCTCCAGATGAAAAAGAAATCTTTGAAGAAACATTTTTTGAGAGAAAAATCAAAGAAAGAAAATTTACTATTATCAAGACTCCAAGGCTGAAGAGTCCAGATACAGAGACGATTTGAAATCCTCTGAAATACCCAAATCGTTCACGCATGATTTTTTGAGGGTTTGAACAGCACTGAAATGATTTAAGACACAAAAAAAAATTTTTCATTTTCTACGTTCCAAAAACTACAGGAAAACCTTTTGGAAAAAATTTCGAGCGTTTTTCCAGAGAGTTTTTTTCCGTTTGCTTCGAAATTTTTCCTTTGGAACACTTTACTCAAATCCGATGTCCAACAGATAGAATCTTTGAGAGTCCAACAAAGAACCTTGGAATGTTTTTGTTAACATTTTTTCTAAATTTGACTGAACGAAACAAAACCCTGAAAATTCTTTCAAAAAGTTTCTTCAACTTTCTTATGAAAGAAAACTTCATTCTTTCTATTTTTTTTGTATTTGCTGACAAATCAAGTCTGAGTTTTTAAAAATCTACCTCCTGCCTTGGAGTTTTCTTCCTCATAAAATCATCCAAATCGATCTCATTATTTTTTCAAAGATTTTCAAGATCTTCTCAAGTTAAAAAATTTTTTTCCCTTCAATCTTTTTCACAATTCAGAAAATCCCCTGAAAGATTTTCAGAATTTTTGTGAGATCTGCTCGAAATTTTGTCGACTCAATTTTCTCAAAAATTTTTCTAAAAAAAAAAATAATTTTGAGGTGAAGTCAAATTAAAAAAAAAACTCTTTTGTTTGACAATTCAGAAACATTTTGGTTTCCCTAGATTTTAAAAAAATTTGTTTCTGTTTACCCTGAAGAAAATCACTGACCTTATTTCTCCCTTTTGATATCTTTGCGAAAAATTAATTTCAATTTTTTTCTTGATTTTTCTTCTTCTAGTTGAACAATTATAAAAAAAAACTTTTGAAGTGCCGAAATATCGCATAAGCATTTTTTAACTCAGGCTATTCACCACAGTTCCCTAAAATTTCCTGGAAAAACTTCGGGGATCTTTCAAGGGGGAGAAAGAGCAAAGATTTAACAAGATTTAATAGCTTGGTATCAGAGAGAACTTTTACTTTTCGGAAATGGAGACAGCACTGAGAAAAAACTATTTAAAATAATCTAGCTGCAATCCAACACTCAAAAGATCGGTGTTTCATGTTAATCATTACTATATTTCACAACAACAACAACGACAAAAAAAGAAAAGCAAAGTTCATAATAAGGGTGCACTTACTAAAAATATTATTGATTATTTATTAAACAATAATTCATTATAAATTTCTAAAAGTCGAGAATCAATTTTAGATTTCTTCATTTTGAGTTGAATATTGTCATACGATTTTCTCACTTGCTCTTGCCTTTCATTTATGTCAATAAATGTTGATTTCTTCAAGATCCTTCCTGAAAATGTTTTTGATTTCATCAGGTCATCTGAGCTCATCATAGTTTGCACTGTAGACCCACTCGCTTTAATTTCAGCCTTTGGAATTGCATTAAACAAAACAAGCTGATCCTCTTCCAACAACAGCGCCTTCAGCTTATCAAACTCTCTAAACTTCTTCATGATATTAAGGATATCCATTCTCTCTCTAACATTCTTCATTCCCTTGTTGAGCACTTCAAATTTCTCTTTTGTTCTCTCATTTTTCCTGATATAAGACAGGAAAAATTCCCAAATTGAGATATCTATTTTTGAAGATTCATAATTTCTAGAATCTTCATAATTTCTAGAATCTTCATTCTCATTTTCTCCATTACCCCCGAGGCTTCCAGCTGGCGATTCTTTCTCATCATCCTTATTCTCTCCTCCTTCTAAATCAATCATTTCTACAGAAACAACACCATCCTCTTGCTTCTCATGGTCTTTATTCAGAAGGCCGCCTTGTGGACTGACTGGGGAGGTCATGATTTCTTCAGGACCCTTGTGATAAATTTTTACAAAGTCTCCTTTTCTATCTTCTTCAGAAGAATTTTCATTTTCTTCTCGACTTGAAAGTTCAGATATCTTTCTAGGAGAGTCAGGACCATCACTGACAACATCGGATAGTGCAGGCAATTTAACTCTTTCAGGTTTATCCACTGTTAAGCTTAATCCTTTATTGGATTTTTTTATAGTTCCTGACTTGGTTTCTTGATTCTTTGCTTGCTCTATCAAAGTCTGAGGTGGCTTTTGATAGTATGGAATCCCTGGTGAATCATTCTCATTCTCAATTGAACATAACAACCTTCGAAAAATTATTTTCTTTTCTTCAAAAACCTCTTACGTTTTAAATGATTGGATTGTACCAATCTTGTTTGCTGTCAGAATTTTATCAGGACATCTTTCTTCTTCATATTTATTTCTTGTAGTTACCAAAGCCCTTGAACTCATCAGCCCCTCCTCCATATTTGGCAACTTGATCTCAATTCCATGATTCATTGGCGTCCTTTGCTTAGCTCTAATCCTTGTCTTCTGTTTCTGTATCTTTAAATCTCCCCCTTCTGTTTTATTTTTCTTGGAATTTTCCCCTTCTTCTTATCGTCTCTCTTTTTTATCTTCACATCAAACAATTCATTGATCAAAGTTTCATTGAACTTCACTTGAGAATAAGGTTGAAGCACTACGACTAAAATCAAAATAACAGTCGCTGCGGAACCTTGAATTTGAGCTAAAACAGTCTGTAGCTTTGTATATTTTCTTTCATATGTTGTCACTACTTGACTGATTTCAAAGACACCGTTCCATAGGAATCCATACTCTGATGGTGTCAGATCCAAGTACTCAGTTGGAGCATTCATCTTGATATAATTTTGGGTCTTCTTGGTTTCAAAAAGCCATCCATCATCAGAGATGACATTTAAGTGATTGAGTTTTGTGACAGCAGATTTGTATACACTAGGAGTTATCATTGACGCAAAAGTCGTCCTGAATCTCTGATTAGGCTGAGTAAAGTTTTGAGGATTGATAGCTGATTGTGTGTAAAATATATTCAGCCAAGCTCCCGTCAACTTTTCTTTGACTTCATCATCTGATTTACAAGAAGGATCTGCTGTCTTATCACATTTGACGATTGCCACATTCAACGCTTGGTAATTGGTAAAATCCTCAATGCCTTTCACGATAATCTTGTCAAGATTTGACTGGTCAGGTTTGATGCAATATAACATTTCAAGTGGAAGATTGGTGAAGCTTGGCCAAGATTCTCCAAAGTGCTCCAATCGACAAGCTTCTACATCAATATCGATCAAGACACGCTCCTTTGTAACACTCCCGTCGCTTCCCTTGATAATATTAAAGACAACCAACTTCACATCTGGCTTGAAAATCTGTTCATCTTTGAAAAAGGTCAAACCTTGCATGATTGGCAATTGCAAGCCAAAAGCAAAAGGAAATGAGTCTCTGGTGAGCTCCATTGGAGCAGGTGTCTCGACAAAACTGTCGTAATTAATTGTATTGGGGTTCTTCTTGACAAATAGCTCATGACTGAGACTGTAAACAGACCAAACAATAAAGCCGACAAAAAGAACTGTCAAGAAAATTCCGTGACGAGAGTTTGCTTTATGACGGCCTTCGTGATTGAGGGAGATAGGAACGGCGAATAAATCGACTTGCCATTCTTTGAACTTGCGAAGCATCTTTGCTTGGAAAAACTCTTTGTTGAATCGGTTAAAATTTATGTTAGATTTCTGAGTTCGCTGGAGGTTTTTATCATTGAAATTCTTACGTTCATTTGTGAGTTGAAAAAAGCCGTCAGTTTTTTAATTTTAAAGTGATCTATTTATCACTTGATTAGTTCTTTTTCCCTTTGATCCACATCCCACCTATTTCCCAGCTCCCAGCTTACTTCTCTTGTAATGAAATCTCAAGTTCTGAAAGAATTCCATTGAAGTAGTTCGTTTGTAACACAAAAATAAAATTCCATCTTCCTGAAGTTTCTGACTTCGGCTTCTATTCACTCTTCTCCTCATGTTTATTTTGCGCTTGAAATCAGTCTTTTGAACTCATTTTCATTAAAATTAAAACCAGTTTATTGAATGTCTCAAAATCATCTGTCAAGCCTTCACCTCAGCAGAGCCTCACCTTCGCGTTTATCTCAAGAGAATAACGTTTTCTTGAAGGTCAAGGCAGAAGATTCAGGTTTGAGGAGGCCTAAGATGTTTAGATACTTTTGTAGTTCTGAGAAACAAATCAAGGTTTTTTTCTTTACTCATGTTTTAATTTAAGGCTTTTTAATTGCAAGAATAAAAGTACGTTCGTAGCGAAGGTTGGTTTTTTTAATCGCTTCAAAAGTCTGGAAAAGTTCACTCTTTCCCTGAACAAGAGCACTATGACTCCTTCTGAAAAACAAGAGCTCTTCGAAGAAATCAAAGGCAAGCTATTTTAATGTTTGAAAAGTTGGCAAAGAATTTTTTGAGCTATTGAAAAATTCTCTAGACCCTCTATTATCAGGATAGATCTACGAGAAATGAGAATGGGAGCTTGATTGTTACAAAAATCTTCCCAACAAAAAAATATCAAGATTTTAAGCCCAATATTCTTTGCCCTGTCGAAAAATCAAGTGGGTCATAGGAGCATTTTCGACACAAAAGATTTTCAGATGTTTGATGACACAGATTGAGCATTCTCAATATTGCGTCGGCTCTGAACTTTCGACTGTTCATCGTAAAAATTAATCATTCTGTGATAAAAACAGAGAACCAAACGCAATAAAAAATTTTGCTTTGGAGTGAGAATTCAGGATCGAGCTTTTCGAAATCAAAAATATTTTCTTGAGTCTCTTAGGGAAAAAGGTTTTTCTTTGAATTCTAAAACTCCAAACAAAATGTCAACATGGTTTAGAATTGCCTAAAGATTAGAGATAACAATGAATTAAACTATTTTGGGCTCATTTTCAAATGGTTCCTTCGAGCAATTTTAAAAGGTTAAAGTGTAAAAGTTGAATGACAAAGCTTGTTTGTTTTAATGAAACTTGCTTTAAACTTTGCCAGAAAATTAAATTACGCAATCACTGCTCAATTTATCTAGTCTGAATATCTTCGAATACCAGCTTGAAATCACTTTAAAGAAATTCATAATTTTATGAGAAAAATTCACACAGAAAAAACTTTTTGACTCCTAACAAAATGAGTGTCGCTGTTTGGTTGAAGGATTTTTAAAGATTTTGGAGGGTGAGAAATTGAATGAACCTAGTCTTTCTCTTCAATTTCGAACATGAAAGAACTAAAGCTTGAGAAGACACGATAAAAAAAAACGTAAATCAGAAGAGTCATAGGAGTTTCGCGACAAAGCTCTCTGTCTCAAAAATCTCTTATCAGAAGGAAAATTTTATATCCAATCTGGAACATCATACCCAATTCCCTTCTGAAATCGATTTCAGAAGAATCAAAAAAGATTTTTTTATCCCCTGCTACTAATCAACAAAAATTAATCCCCTAACAAATACAAAACATACAAAT
>Ga0182738_1006001_pt1 | contig 12770 bp, 10 predicted proteins | sample eDN5th30CBELigMG_FD_128876 | JGI IMG/M metagenome (GOLD analysis project Ga0182738, IMG submission 128876) | Enriched Miracle-Growth compost microbial communities from Emeryville, California, USA - eDNA 5th pass 30_C BE-Lig MG (version 2)... ...
CTTGGTGAGGAACCACGACCAGATGCTATAGTCGGCATTGAGGTAGTTACGCGGTAGCGTTTCAGCCATGACTGGTCTTCATATTGATGTTGGTAGGCGGCGTGACCGGCGGTGATGCTATGGTTACGCTCGCCTGGGTACTCTCCACTTACTCGGGCGGCTGATTTGCCTGCTGCTGTTGGTTGCCGCCATTTTGACCTTCACCGTTCTGATTAGTTGGCGGTTGCTCCGGCGCCTGGCGGTCCTGCTGACGACCTTCCTTTGGCTGTTCTTCTTGCGCAGCGCGTCTGCCCCGAAGCCCCGTCGGCTCCGACTCCAGGTACGCCATGATGAGCAGAATCTCTTCTTCACTGATCTGTGGAAATGGCGGCATTACCGCCTGGTAGCCGGCGACCACCTGGTCATCGGGACTACGAATCGAATTGCGAAAGTACTGCAAATCGGCCGTAACCATGCGGCCGTCGGTCAGCACCACCTGGCTGCCGAGCAGGTTCTCTAGCCGCGGACCCCGGCGATCCTCACCGGGGCCGTGGCAATCGTTGCAGCGGTACTGCTGGAACAACCGCCGCCCCCGCGAGGCCGCAGGCTCCTCCTCGTCGGACTGGAGCCAGCGGGCGTACTGCTCGGGCGTTTGCACCACCACACTGCCGATCATCTGCGAGTGATCGGTGCCGCAATACTCGGCACAGAACAGGTGATACGTGCCAGTTTGGGTCGGCTCGAACCATTGCATGGTGAAGCGGCCCGGCAGCACGTCCATCTTGGTACGGAACGCGGGAATATAAAAACTGTGGATCACGTCCTCGCTAATCATGGTCAACAACACCGGGCGGCCGGTTGGTACGTGCAGCGAGTTGATCTCGCGGCGGCCTCCCTCGTGCTGCACCTTCCACATCCATTGCTTGCCGACCACGTAGATATGCAGCGGGTCGGGTGGTTCTTGTCGCTGATTGAAATAGATGGTTGCTCCCCAGAAGAACGATCCCATCACAATCGCCAGCGGCGGCAGCATCCAACCAATCTCGATCATCAGCAGCCGCGTGTGGGTAACATTGACTCGCCGATTGATCCGCGTCGTACTCCGGTAGCGGACCATAAATGTCAGAATCAATACGCAGATCAAGAACGTGAAAAAGAACGTCATGCCCACGAGCGAATAATACAGCCAATCGACCTCCGCTGAGCCCGAGGCCGCTTGCGGCGGTGAGAAGGTGAACTCGCTCTGGTACCCGCTTTCCATGGCTGACTATCACACGTTAGGTAGTGGTTGCGGTGCCTTCGCCTGACGCCGTGCCGGCAGATGCACCATCCGGACTGGCCTCAGTGTTGGAGCCTGGGCTGCCATCGTGGCGGTTGGCCCGCCGCTCACGACGCAGCATCCAGACAATACTGCCGGTTAACACCAGCACCGTGCTGATCCCCAAACCCTTGAGCAGACCATGCACGGCAAAGCTGTATTTGCCGATCTTGGGGTTGTACTGATAACAAAACAGCAGCACCTGGTCCGTCACCGTGCCGATCTTGTTGTTCGAGGCTTCGACCAGCGCTAGCCGCAAGTCTCGGGCTGCAAACTCTACGCCGTTCAGATAACGCGACACGCGCCCCTCGGGCGTGAGAATCACCAGGCCCGCCGCATGCGCGTATTGATCCAGGTCATCGTCATAGGCCACGCGGAAGCCGACCGACTCAATCAGCGCGTTGATCGATGTTTCCTCGCCCACCAGAAAGTGCCAGCCTTGCTGGGCCGAAGGCTGTTCATACATGGTCAGGGCCGTATGGCGCGCGGCCTTGGCTTCGCTGGCCGGTTCGCGCGGGTCGAAGCTGATGGTCAAAATGTCGAACGCCTGCCCGGCTTTGAGTTCCATCGCCCGCAGCGTACGCAGCAGCCCCGCGGTGGTCATCTTGCACAACCGCGGGCAGCGATAGTACACCAGATTCAGCACCACAGGCCGCCCCCGGAATAGCTGCCGCAACTGCACCGGCCGATCCTCGGAATCCCGAAACCACAGGTCCAGCGGCACCTGAGTGCCCGGCCGCTGCTCAATCGCCACATCATTCAGCAGCTTGCCGGTCATAGTCGCCATCTGGGCCGTTGCCGGGCTGACCAGCAGGGCAAGGCCAATAGCTGCCAAGGCGACAAGCAAGGCCCGCCGTGCCATCGCACGGACGGTGCCTTGGGCAAGTGGATTGATTGGACTACGGCGAGGCATCGCGTGCTCCTTGGCCTGAGGTGCTTTCCTGGTCCCCGCCCCAAGGCTGAAAGCCCTGCTCGGCAATCAAGTCAATGGCCTGGTTGATCGGAATCCTGGCAACCGCCGGTTGCTCCTGTACCCAGCCATAGCTTTGCAGGATCTGCCGCATTGCCTGCCGCTGACGCTGCGTTTCCACCGCCAGGTTGGCCGCCTCGGGTGCTTCCAGCGGCAGCGTCTGAGGTACGGCAACCTCATCGTCCTGCGCGGCGGTGGTGCGCCGGCCAAACGCCTGCATGAGCAACAACGAAACCGCCATCCCAAACAGCAACAACCCCAGCAGGCCAGCCGCACTGGCGATGATGGCCTTGGTATTGATGCGCAGCCCTTCATGGCCCCGAGCTTTGACCTCGGGCGGCGGATCGTGTGTGTGCTCGTCGCCAATCAGCTGAGGCATCTCGTCTGCTTGTTTTTCTTGTTCGTCCATGGTTTGACGAATTGCGTCTATATGCAGTTATTTTTTTATGTTGACGTTTGCACTGTTTCCGCTTCAGGTATGTGTCGGCCGTTCACCGTCGTGATGCCGCCGCGGTTCAATGGCTGCGGTCCCTTCGTTGCGGAACGGTTCCAGTCGCGGTCTGAGGTTGCGTATGAATTCGGCAAACCACAGCCCGCCAATGGCCAGCGGTGTGACCAGGTACAGCCAGTTCAGTCCGAACTTAGGCCCATACCACGATGGGGCCACGGTCCAATAACTGTCTGCCACACGCATCAGCAGCACGAGCAGTGCCACGGTCATCAGTCGTTGCGGTGCCTGCTTGATATCGCGGAACAGCAGCAAGAACACCGGCAAGGCGAAATGGAACAGCAGCACGACGGCGATCAGCGTCTGCCAACCGCCGGCTTGCCGTTCCTCGTACCAGACCACTTCTTCCGGCAGGTTCCCCATCCAGATGATGAGGAACTGGCCGAACATCAAGTAGGTCCACACCATCACGAAGGCCAGCAGCAGATTGCCCAAGTCATTGAGCACGGTGGCCGGTTCTTCGGCCACTACGGTGACCTGGCGGGGCAGGGTCGCAGCCAACAACGCGGCGAAGGCCATGCCGGCCACGCCAGCGCCGGCGACGACAATGCCGCCGAACATGGTTGACTTGAAAAACGGATCGAGCGACATCAGCCAATCGACCGCGGCATAGGTGACCGTCAGCACCAAGAGCACCATGCCGCCGGCGGCGACTTTGCTGAGCCGCTGATTCTCGGCCGTGTTCAATCGTCCGGCCGGTGACACCGTCCGCCACGACAGCAACATTGCGAACACAATCCAGATGGCAAAGTAGGCCACGGTACGACCGATAAAGAACGGCTCGTCGAAGTACATGCGCCGGCTTTCGTTGAGCGGGTGCTCGCTGACCCAGGTTTGATCAGCCCAGGGGTAGATATAGCGCAGGCCGAATACCACCGGAATAAACAGCACCGCTAACATCGGCAGCGTACGGGCGGCGGCATCGAAGATTGGCCGCGTGGCCGTTCCCCAATTGCCGCTCGCCAGGTGATACAACATCGCCAGGCCCAGGCTGCCGATCGCGATCTGCCACCACGGCAGGAAGCCGAATAGCCACGCCCGGAAGAAGGTCTCGGGGTCGAGCAGCCAACCGACGACCGCCAGCGCAATCCCGGCCACGCCTACAATCAATGCCACCCCTGTGGTGCGGCGTAGCGCGCGGTCGACGGATTCAAAGCGTGTCATGGCTTCCCGTTTCCTTCAGCATCGGTGACGGCCGCCGCTCGTTTTGTAGCGACGGTGAACACAGTGCGTGCACCGGGCACAATCGCCGGCCCTGTTTAACCTGCAGGCCGCTGCGACTGCGGCGCTTGTTGACGAAGCTCCTCTTGGACATTCGTCGGCAGACTTTCTACCGGCGCGTACTGACTCAACTGCAGTGCCCGGATGTAGGCGGCGATCCGCCAGCGGTCGGTCGCTTCGACGAGGTCGCGATGGGCGGGCATGCGCCCCCGGCCGTTGCTAATCACGTCGTAAAAGTAGCCCAGCGGAACGCTGCGCAATCGCTCGCTATGGAAGGTAGGCGGGAACGGATAGCCCCGCTGCGGCACCCGGCCGTTTCCGCTGCCAATCAGGTCGTGACATTGAATACAAAAAACCTCATAACGCTGGCGGCCGCGCTTCAGCAGTGCCTGCATGTCCTGGCCCTCGGTCAGCGACTTGGGCAGATCGTTGACCAGTTCGCCGTCTTCGCCGCGGCCGGTCGCTTGAACGCCGTCGTACATAGCCTGCTGATCGATGGTGTGGCCGCGGGCAATCGTGCCCGGCACAGGCTGCCTCGCTCCCGCAACACGCGTCGGCAGAGGGCTTACCGCCAGTGGATCGATCCGCGGTTGTTCCGCCATCTCCTGGTAACATCCGCTAAACGCTGCTAGCAGCAGGGCGGCCAATACCAGGCGCATACGCTGGCCGGTAGCCGATACTTCATTCGGCCGCGGAAATGGCGGCGCATGACCGCCGCGAACGAGGTTGGACTGCGTTGTACGCATCACACCCACGGCACCTCGTAAATGGCCATCGGCCGCAACCCGGCAAGCAGTTCGCGGGTGCGGGTTTCGTGGAACAGTGGATCGTCGGTCCGGATGACCAGGAAGAAACGGTCGGTACTGGCGTAGGCAAATTCAGGAACGTTGAATAGCGGGTGATGAGGCTGCGGCAACCCGTTGAGCGCCAACATGCCCAGCACCGCAAACAGGGCCGCGACCAGGATCGTGCATTCAAACGTGACAGGGATGAACGCCGGCCAACTGTTCAAGGGGCGGCCGCCGATGTTGAGCGGATACTCCAGGGCTGAAACCCAATACTGCAAGTAATAGCCGCCGATTCCGCCGAGGAACGCTCCACACAACACCAAGAGCGGTATCCGCGAACGCGTGAAGCCAAGCGCTTCCGAAAGTCCTTCCACCGGATAAGGCGCGTAGGCTTCTGCGCGAACATAACCTTCTTCATGAACGGCACGCGCAGCGGCCACCACGTCCTCCGGTTCGGAGAACTCGGCGAGCAAACCGTAGTAGGGTTGAAGGGGTACCACTGCCGGAAACCTTATCGATAAGCGTTCTGTTTCATGATGAACGGTTTTATAGAGACGTTATGGCGATTCCGGCGGGCCACCCCCGCCGGGTGGCTGATCCGGCGGCCTTTCGGGCGGCGGGCCTTCGCCCGGTGATTCTGTGCCGGGCTGCGTGCGACCTTCTTCAGTTACCGGCCGATCGTGTAGCGGCGGATTGGATTGTCCGCTGGCATGCGCTTGCTCGGCGTGTTGTTCGTGTTCCTCGACCAGTTCACGCATCTCGGCGATGGAGATCATCGGCAGGAACCGGATGAACAGGAACAACAGCGACGTGAACAGGCCAATCGTTCCCAGGAACAGCGCCCAGTCCCAGAACGTAGGCGAGTAGTTATCCCAGGACGAAGGCAGATGGTCGCGGTGCAGGCTCACCACCACGATGATGAACCGCTCTAGCCACATGCCCACGTTGATGACCAGCGAGATGAAGAACAGCGTGATCGGTGTGCGGCGGATCTTGCGGAACCAGAGCGCCTGCGGAATCACAATGTTGCAGATAATCAGTGCCCAATAGGCCGGGGCGTACGGTCCAGTAAAGCGGTTAGTGAATACGTACGTTTCAAACGCATGGCCGCTATACCAGGCCATGAACCCTTCCATCAAATAGCCGTAGGCCACGATCAGCCCGCTGGCCAGCATCACCTTGGCCGAGTTGTCCAGGTGCCGGTCGGTGATGAAGTCCTGCAGGCCATACGCGGCCCGCAGCGGGATCGCCAGCGTGAACACCATGGCGAAGCCCGAGTAAATGGCTCCGGCCACGAAGTACGGCGGAAAGATCGTTTCGTGCCAACCGGGCACGATGCCGACGGCAAAGTCGAAGCTCACGATCGTATGCACCGACACCACCAGCGGCGTGGCCAGCCCGGCCAGCAGCAGGTAGGCGTCCTGGTAACGCCGCCAGTGCCGCGACGAACCTCGCCAGCCCATCGCCAGGATGCCGTAAGTCACTTTGGCACCCCACCGGTGTGCCCGATCGCGGAGCGTGGCAAAGTCGGGGATTAGCCCCATGTACCAGAACAGCAGCGACACCGTGAAATAGGTCGCTACGGCAAAAAAATCCCACATCAGCGGGCTGCGAAACTGCGGCCATACACCGGTGGTGGAAGGGTAGGGGACCAGAAAGTAAAAGAACTGCGGCCGTCCCAGGTGCAGCAGCGGAAACAAGCCCGCGCAGGCGACGGCGAAGATCGTCATCGCTTCCGCGAAGCGGTTGATCGACGTACGCCATTGCTGCTTGAGCAGCAGCAGAATGGCTGAGATCAGCGTGCCGGCGTGGCCGATGCCGATCCACCACACAAAGTTGACAATTGCAAACCCCCAGGCGACCGGCACATTCAGCCCCCAAATGCCGATGCCTGCAATGAACAGGTACGTGATCCCTAGCAGCAGCAGCATCACACCGGCAAAGCCCAGGATGAAGCCGAGCCACCAGCCGCGCGACGTATGCTTGGTCAGCACGATGGTGCTGATCTTTTCCGTCACCGATTGCAGGCTATGACCTGGCCTGAGCACCGGTGGCCGGTGGATGTCGCGACTTTTCTCCGGCTGATGGCTCATGCTGTTGCGACCTGACTGGAGGACAGCGGGCAAGCGGGCATCGTGGGCAGGGCAGCGTGTCAGCCGCCCCCAGGTGGAACAACTACGGGGAAATCGCTAGGACGATTGTTCGTTCTGCTCGTCGATCAGTTTGGGGTTCGGATTACGGACAATGGCCCAGTACGTGGTGCGGGGCCGCGTGTTCAACTCGCCCAGTAGCTCGTAATTCAGCGGGTGATTGCGCATCTGCGAAACCTCGCTGCCGGGCGTATTCAAATCGCCAAAGGTGATCGCCCTGGCGGGGCACACTTGCTGACAGGCGGTTTGAACGGCTGGGCCGTTCGCAGCGTGCTGCGCCTGGTGCTGCGTGCCACCTTGATTGGCGCCATTAGGTTGATTGGCGTTTGCGTTACCGTCGCGCGCGCCGCCAGGTTGATCGCCGCCGCTGGCAGGCTGGCCGATGGTTGCTGGGCCGTCGCCAAGCGAGGCCATTTTGGCTTCGATTCGGGCAGCATTCAGACGCTGTACGCAGTACGTGCATTTCTCCATCACACCGCGGGTGCGGATGGTCACATCGGGATTTTGCAATAGTTGCAGCACCGGCAACTCGCGCAGGTTGCCTGTGTAATTGAAGTAGTTGAACCGCCGCACCTTGTAGGGGCAGTTGTTGGAGCAGTACCGCGTACCCACGCAGCGGTTATAGGTCATCTCGTTGAGACCTTCTTCGCTGTGCGAGGTCGCGGCCACCGGGCAAACCACCTCGCACGGGGCGTTCTCGCAGTGCATGCAGGGCAGCGGCTGGAAGTTGGGACCCAGCGGGTTTGCTTCATCGCCGGAGTAATAGGCGTCGATGCGGATCCAGTGCATCTCCCGCCCGCGGCCAACCTCCTCCTTGCCGACCACCGGGATGTTGTTCTCGGCCTGGCAAGCCACCACACAGGCATTGCAGCCAGTGCAGGCGTTTTGATCGATAACCATCGCCCACTTGTAGCGGTGCTGATCCTCATCGTTCTCGTAGTTCCACTCGGGATAAGCCGAGGGCTGCGGCTGGCCGTGATTATGCTCTTCGCCGCCGTTGCTATTGGCCTCGCCGTTCGCACGGCCACGCTGCCAAGGACGCGATTCCCACGTGGGATGGCCGGGATGGACAAAGCTCGGATGCTGCGGATGGGCGTTAAGTTCTTCGAGCGTGCCTTCGCGGATGATGTGCCGCTCTTCGATCTCCTTAGGATCGATCAGGTGATGATGCACGGTGGTCGACAGCGGGTAACGGCTGCCGAGCTTGCGAAGCTGCACGCCGTGGACAAACCACATCGCGTCGCTACTTCGCAGGGGATACACGTTGAAACCCTGGCGACTGCCGACGCGGCCGGCATGCCGTCGACCGTAGCCCAGCGTGAGCGTGATGGTCCGCCGCGGCTGAGCAGGCATCACCATGATCGGCACCTGCACCGTGCGTGAATCTGCCGTCAGTTCGACCAGATCGCCTGTGGTTAGGCCGGCAGCCCGGGCGTCTTCAGGCGAAATGAGCGCCGCGGTATCCCAGGTGAGTTTGGTCAGCGGCTTGGGCAACTCTTGCAGCCAGGCGTTATTGGCAAAGCGGCCATCCCACACGCTGGGGTCGGGACGAATGACCACTTCAAACGCATCGGCAGCCGCGGCATTACCGGCCGCTTGGGCTTCGCTTAGCGCCGTGGCAAAGTCGCCGCGGAGCGACAGTTCTTCGGGCGAGGCTGCACTGTCTTGAACGGTGCCGCGGTGCAACGTTTCAAACCACCAACGCTCAAAGTCATCCGCTCCGCTTTGCTCTCGCCAATAATCGCGAACCAGGTCGTAATCCGTTCGGTCGGACTCATCGAGCAGATGCGCCAACAGCCGGTGCGCGGTCCAGCCGTCGTACAGTGGCTCGATCAGCGGCTGTACGATGGAAGCCGTACCATCCTCGGCAACCAGGTCGCTCCAGCTTTCCAGCGAATGATTCAGAGGCACCTGCCAGGAGCAAAGGCGCGAGGTTTCATCGCGATACAAACTGAGGTGACAACTGAACGGCACCTTCGCCAGGGCGGCGGCAAAGTCGATATCGGCCGGGGCGTCGTACACCGGGTTGCCGCCCAGGATCAGCAACGTTTGAACCTCGCCACCGTTCATCGCTTCGACCAGCGCGCGGAGCGATTCAACGGGACTGCGGTTATCGCCGTCGGCGGCCGCCAACTCGCGGTGTGGCTGCTGGTAGTAATTGACAGTGGTACCTGTTGCACCAATCTGCTGGTTCATGGCCGCGGCCAGCGCTTGAATGCGCGGCGGCAGATGATCACCGGCGATGATCAGTGGGGCCTGCTCGTCACCGGCGCGTTCACGCTGCAGGTCTTCCACCACGGCCTGAAGCCATCGCTGCGGCACCTCAGAATCCGGCAAGCCCTGCGGCCGCTGTATCTCCACGCCTAGTTGCTCAGCCAGATCGAAGGCGAACGCCTCCAATTGGGTCACGTGCCGGCTCAAGCAGTGGTCGGCCTTGGCACCGGTGAGGCTGGCCGTGGTTTGCACCGCATACAGCCGGTTCATGGTCCAACGTCCGGCTTGATCCTTGGGGAACCGCCGCCCTTGCATGAACTCGTCGGCATACCGCACGGGGTACAAGCCGGATGCCAGAAAATCGGCATCGAGCGACAGCACCACGTCGGCCCGATCGAACCGGTACGCCGTAGCCAGGCCGGCCGCATCGGGACCAAAGGCCAGTTCCATGGCCGTCTCGCGCAGGCCGCAGCGGATGGGGTCCCACACGTGCAGGCGCATCTCAGGGAACGCTTCCGCCAGGCGGTTTAGTTGATCGGCCAGGGTGGGCGAAAGAATGGGCTCAGTGAGGATCCGCAGCCCAGCGCCCTGCGTTTGCCGCAATGCTTCGCGCTGCGCAGCCAGATTCTCCGCAAAGTTGCGACTGCTGGCGATCTGGTTGCGACGGTAGGGCGTTTGCGAACGGTCCGGATCGTATAAGCCCAGGATGAAGGCCTGGGTGAAAGCGTCGGTCGCGCCGCGGCTGGCAGGATGATCGGGGTTGCCTTCGATCTTGGTAGGGCGGCCCTCGTGGCTTTCTACCAGCAGGCCCAGCACATGCCCGGCCGGGGCTGCCGCCGTGGCGTAGTACAGCGGCCGGCCCGGCACAATTTCCGCCGGCGTTTGCACGTAGGGGATAATCGCCTCGGCCGGTTCTTCCGTACAGCCGCTCAAACCGGCCAGGGCCAGCGATGCTCCCATCAGTTGCAGAAACTGCCGCCGCGTGGGGCTTTGGCTTAACAAGGCAAGCTGCTGCGGAAACTGCTGGCTCAAGTATTCCTGAAATGCTTCGCTGCCGGCCAGCTCTTCCAAGCTGCGCCACCACTGCTTGCCGCGGCGGCCGCGAAGCTGCTTACCCATGGCGGCCAATCTATGTGCGTCTTTTCTGGGCATCGTTTGACCGGCAGTTGGAACTCTGGCAGAAGAACCGCAAAGCGAACCTGATAATCTCTTTGATGCGCGCCGACAAATTCAATTCATGCGCGTGATATAGGACTGACTATTTCATAAATGTGTGATCGTATTCAGATATCAAATTGACAGATTTCTATCGATGACATACGGAGCAGTTGGTTTCCGACTCCAGCTTGTACTCCTTGGCCAGAATCTCGCGCAGTTTGAACACTACGTCGGGGCTTTCCGCATCAAGCTCCGGATGGTTCTGCTCCAAGTAGCTATCAAACTCCTCGGTGCCCACCAGTTCCTCCAGGCTTTCCATCCGGAAGACAAACTCCTTGGGGCGGACGTACTTGGCCGGGTGACGGTGGCACTCCAGGCACCATTCCATGTGCAGCGAGTGTTCACGCCAGGTCATTGGCATCTGGTCCACGCGGCCGTGGCAGGTGGAGCAGCCAATGCCCTTGCTGATATGAATGCCGTGGTGGAAATAGGCGAAATCGGCCACGTCGTGCACGCGGTTCCACCGCAGCGGCACGTTCTCGCGGTAGCTAACCCGCACGGGCTCCAGCATCTGCTGGTCGTTGAACAGAAATGAGTGGCAGTTCATGCACACGTCGGTGGCGGGGATGCCGGCGAAGGCCGACGTTTCGACCGAGGTGTGACAATACCGGCAGTCGATCCCGCAATCGGCCACGTGGTGCTGGTGGCTGAATGCCACCGGCTGATCAAGCACTACCTGGGCCCTGGTGTAGTAGGGCGAGCGTACATACACCATCAACAACAGCACCACGGCCACAATGAAGAACACCGCGCCAAATATGCTGACGCGGGAGATGGTGTTCATCACCGGATGAAAGATCTGCGCCATTGACCGCGTCCTGTTGCAGGCATCTTGTGACTGTGCCGCGTGCGCATCTTCCGCACTGAACCTACCCACGCCACCGCGGCTATCTGTTCCTCATCCAGGCCGTCTATAGAATTACTTTTCGCTCGCCTCGCGATATTGATAGATATTTGTACCGCTAGTCCCTCACCACGCTCATCGCTGTCTTATCGCAACGACCGCAAGAAAGCTGCCACGGCCTTAGCGTCCGACTCGGTCATGCGAAACGGCGGCATCGGATACAGCGGCTGTGTGCCATCGGGCCGGCGGCCTGTGGTCAGTAGCCGCACCATGTCTTCTTCGGTCCAGCCGCCTGGCAAGCCGGCAATCGAGGGCGCCGTAAATGCCCACTGTTGGGCAGGGAACGGCGACCGTACCGGCATCGGCGCTCCACGGAACAGCCGATCCTCCACCAGCTTGCCTGTGCGGTCGCGGGGCGAGTGGCACATCACGCACATGGCCACGCGCGTCGTCAGATAACGGCCCTGTTTGACGTCCCCCTGGGATTGGTCGGGCGACGATTCGCCGGCCTGCTGCGCCCGCTGCACGTTCTGCTCGCGCTGATTCTCGTTCGGGCTGGACGGATCGGCGGCGGGCTGCTCCGCCTGCTGAGAAGTGTTTTGATTCGGCCCCGCTTGTTCCTGGGCGATGGCCAGGTCGCGTGGCGCCCACATGGATACTAAGCCCGCGGCGACGGCGGCAACGATCGCACATGCTGCCAGAAGGATACCCCGGCGCATCTGCACCCGCGACTTGGCAGCCGGTACGTCGCAGCGTGAGCCGCGGTCAGCATGGCTAGTCGCTTGGGCATCCCTTTTCCTGTTCACGCCCCCACTCCTACTGGCACAAAGGCGGTTGCAGCGCGGCGAACCGCCGCGGGGCAAGCACGGCCGCTCGGCGTCTAAAGCGCACGGCGACGCAGATGGCCGCAACTTGCCCGGGGCAACCCTAAGCAACTGATATGCCTAGTTTCACAGCGGCCTCGGCCAAGCCGGCAAAGAGCAGGCAGTGTCAGCCGCAGGAACGTGGCGCACTAAGCCTGGGCAGCAGGCCTCGCAGCCGCGATGGAATGGGCTCTACGTGGCGATATCGAGCTACCAGATGAGCTGACAGTCGAGCGTGACCGTGACAGGCCGGCAGGCACGCCACGCGTTTGCCCTGTCAGGTTGACGGCCTAACGCCTCACGCGTCTCTTCCGTGACAATGTGTCGCAATCGCGACTAAGTGACGCGGTAGCTGGACGTGTACTTCGCATTACACGACAGTTTGGCCTGCTTCTTGCCAGCCAAAGTGGGTGCCAGCCGCGATTCGATGCGATCCAGCGGCCCAATTGCGAGGCATGGCAGTTGCTCGCCTTGCATGTTCGCCATCGCGCTTCGTCAAACGACGCAATGGCAGCTTGAATCATCCATCAACTCGCTGCGCGGCCGACCGCTGCGCCAGCCGTAAGCCGCCGGCGACACTACCGCCCAAATAGGAAGGCACCGTCATGCAACCTCTATCGCCCCACTCGTACTGGTTCGCTACCGGCACGCCGCCCTCATATCCTCCGTTGCCGGGCGACCGCGAGTACGACGTCGC
>Ga0182738_1006002_pt1 | contig 12769 bp, 15 predicted proteins | sample eDN5th30CBELigMG_FD_128876 | JGI IMG/M metagenome (GOLD analysis project Ga0182738, IMG submission 128876) | Enriched Miracle-Growth compost microbial communities from Emeryville, California, USA - eDNA 5th pass 30_C BE-Lig MG (version 2)... ...
CGAGATAGGCGCGGATGTCGGCGGTCCGGGCGGTCTCGAAGGCGCCGACGAAGGCGCCGTAGTCGGCAAGGTCGCGGGCGTAGGCGGCGAGGGTGTTCCGCGCCGCGCCGCGCTCGGCGCTCATCATCTCGAGGAACGCCTCGACATGGTGGCTGCCGGTGCCTTTCCGGCTCATTCGGCGGTCCCGCCTTCCTCCGCCGCGGTCTCGTCGACCACGGCGGGCAGTGCGGGCGCCGGCGGCGGGACCACGGGCTTGGGGTCGAGCCGCGCCGGAGGCAGCCGGATGGTCATCTGCCGGGTGTTGGGCGAGACGAAGTTGCCGAGGGCGAACACGATCGCGGCGAACACCGCGGCGATCAGGATCAGCGACACCAGGAAGCGGAAGATCGTTGGCATGACGGCTGTTTTCGACCAGCCGCGGGCGGCTTTCAAGGAGGGTGCGAGAGCCTGCCTTGACATCGAGGCGGGAAAGCGGCTCTAGCTCCATACCCACGGATTGCATGAGAATGGCGACAGCCCAGGAAACCACCGCCCCGGACATGGCCGCGCCGGCCGATGCCCGGATTCCGCGCCTCCTCGGCGGGCGGACCATCGTCATGGTGGGCATGATGGGCGCCGGCAAGTCCTCGATCGGTCGCCGGCTCGCCGCGCGCCTCGGGCTGCCCTTCGTCGACGCCGACACCGAGATCGAGCAGGCGGCCAACGCCACCATATCCGAGATCTTCGAGACCCATGGCGAGGCATATTTCCGCGATGGCGAGCGGCGGGTGATCCAGCGCCTCCTCGACGGCACGCCGAAGGTGCTGGCGACCGGCGGCGGCGCCTTCATCAACGCCGAGACCCGCGCGGCGATCCGGGCGGCGGGCGTGTCGGTCTGGCTGAAGGCCGACCGCGACCTCATCCTCCAGCGCGTGCGGCGCCGCTCGAACCGGCCGCTCCTCAAGACGCCCGATCCGGAGGCGACGGTCGACGGGCTTCTCGCGGCGCGCGATCCGATCTATGCGGAGGCCGATATCCACGTGCAGTCCCGCGACGTCGCTCACGAGATCGTGATAGGCGATATCCTCGCCGCGCTCGAGGCCTGGCTCGGGGCGGAGCCCACGCATAGGGTGCCGGCAGCATGAACGAAGCGCCTTCCGACCTGCCGCGCCGGCCGCCGACCAGCGTCACCGTCGAGCTCGGCGACCGCGCCTACGAGATCCTGATCGGCCGCGACCTGGTCGACACCGTCGGCGGCGAGCTTGCCGCGCGCCTCCCCGGCGCACGGATGGCGATCGTCACCGACGAGACCGTCGCCGAGCATCACCTCCACCGCCTCACCCAGTCGCTGGATGATGCCGACATCGAATACGTCGCGGTGGTCGTGCCGCCGGGCGAGGGCTCCAAGAGCTTTCCGGCCTTCGAGACGGTGGTCGAGGCGCTCCTCGAGGCGCGGATCGAGCGGAACGACGCGGTCCTCGCCTTCGGCGGCGGGGTGATCGGCGACCTCGCCGGGTTCGCGGCGGGGACCGTGCTCCGCGGCATCCGCTTCGTCCAGCTGCCGACGACGCTGCTGTCGCAGGTCGATTCCTCGATCGGCGGCAAGACCGGCATCAATACCGCCCACGGCAAGAACCTCGTCGGCGTCTTCCACCAGCCGAGCTTCGTGCTGTCGGATTCCGGCATCCTCGATTCGCTCCCCGAGCGCGAGTTCAACGCAGGCTATGCCGAGGTCGCCAAGTGCGGGCTGATCGGCGCGCCGGACTTCTTCTCCTGGCTCGAGAGCAACTGGCGCGCGGTGGCCGCCGGCTGGCCGGAGCGCGAGCAGGCGATCGCCTCCGCCTGCCGGGCGAAGGCCGCGATCGTCGCCGCCGACGAGCGCGAGGGCGGGGTCCGCGCCCTCCTCAATCTCGGCCACACCTTCGGCCATGCGCTGGAAGCCGCGACCGGCTATTCCGGCCGCCTTCTCCACGGCGAGGGCGTCTCGATCGGCATGGTGCTCGCCTTCGCGCTCTCGGCCCGGCTTGGCCATTGCAAGGCCGACGACGTGAAGCGGGTCGAGGGCCACCTCAAGGACGTCGGGCTGCCGACGCGCATCGCCCAGATCCCCGGACTCGTCCCCTCCGTCGACACCCTGATGGACCTGATGGCGCAGGACAAGAAGGTCTCCCGCGGCAAGCTCACCTTCATCCTGGTCAAGGGCGTCGGCCGCGCCTTCATCGCCAAGGACGTACCGGCCGACGCCGTCCGGTCCTTCCTCGAGGACAGCATCCTCAGGTGATCCGGGACGGCCGGCGATGAGCAGTACCCTTCTCAGCATCCTCGTCGCCGTCTTCCTGCTTGCCGCCAACGCCTTCTTCGTCGCCGCCGAGTTCGCGCTGGTGAAGACGCGCGGCTTCCGGATGGATGCGCTCGCCGAGGAGAACCGCTTCGGCGCGCGGCTGACGCAGCATATCCTGCGCAACCTCGAGCCCTATCTCGCCTGCTGCCAGCTCGGCATCACCATGGCCTCCCTCGGCCTCGGCTGGGTCGGCGAGCCGGCGGTGGCGGCGCTCCTCACCCCCGTGCTCGAGCCGCTCGGCATGCCGGCGGCGGCGCTCCACCTCACCGCCTTCCTGATCGGCTTCCTGCTCTTCTCCTCGCTTCACATCGTGCTCGGCGAGCAGGTGCCGAAGACGCTCGCCATCCGCGAGCCCGAGCCGGTCTCGCTGTGGATCGCCTGGCCGCTCCACGTCACCTACCTCGTCTTCTTCCCGCTCAACTGGCTGCTCAACTCAGCCTCCCGCTCGATCCTCCGCCTCCTGGGCGTCCGGGAGGCCTCGCACCAGGAGATCCTCACCGACGCCGAGATCGAGGGCCTGGTGGAGGTCTCGGCCGAGCACGGCAACATGGAGGAGAGCCAGGCCGAGTTCATCCACAACCTCTTCCGCCTCGGCGAGCTCGAGGTGTCGGACGTGATGATCCACCGTATCGACATGCACGCGGTGAACCTCGCCGAGCCGATCGACAGGCTCATCGACGACATCCTCGCGAGCCCCTATACCCGCATCCCGCTGTGGGAGGAGCAGCCCGAGAACATCGTCGGCGTCGTCCACACCAAGGACCTCGTGCGGGCGCTCAAGGCGGCGGGCGACGACGCCAGCCGGATCAACATCCGCGCCATCGCCAAGAAGCCGTGGTTCGTGCCCGACACCACGGACGTCACCGACCAGCTCAACGCCTTCCTCAAGCGGAAGTCGCATTTCGCCCTGGTGGTCGACGAATACGGCGAGGTCCAGGGCCTGGTGACGCTCGAGGACATCATCGAGGAGATTGTCGGCGACATCTCCGACGAGCACGACATCGTCGTCCAGGGCGTGCGCCCGCAGCCCGACGGCTCGGTCAACGTCGACGGCGCCGTGCCGATCCGCGACCTCAACCGGGCGATGGGCTGGACGCTGCCCGACGAGGAGGCGACGACCGTCGCCGGCCTCGTCATCCACGAGGCGCGGATCATCCCCGAGCCCGGCCAGGCCTTCACCTTCCACGGCTTCCGGTTCCAGGTGCTGCGGAAGACCAGGAACCGGATCACCGCGCTCCACATCACGCCGGTCCCCCGCGACGCGTCCGCCGCCGAGGCGTGAGCCGCGTCCCTCGCGAAGGGGCTCCCCGCGGGCCGCCCCTCGCCGGGGCCGCCCACCGCGCTATGTGCGGACCAAGGACCTGAACCCGATGGGGAGCCGCCGATGCTGCGCACGATCGCCCTGTCCGTCCTCGCGCTCGCCGGGTTGCTGCCGGCGCTTCCCGCACTCGCCCTCGTCGAGCCGGAGCGCTGCCCGCGCTTCATCGCCGGCACCGGGGCGTCGGTCGTCCCGGCCGCGTTCAGGGTGGCCCAGCTCGCCGACGGCGAGGTGCGGCTCACCTTCCTCGGCCATGCGAGCTTCCTGATCGAGAGCCCGGCCGGCGTCTCCATCGTCACCGACTACAACGACATGCTCCGCCCCGCGGAAGCGCCGACGATCGCCACCATGAACCGCGCCCATACGACCCATTTCAGCTTCCACCCCGACCCGGCGATCGCCTACCTCCTGCCGGGTTGGCGCGAGGACGGGACGCCGGCGCACTACGACCTGACGGTCGACGACGTCTGGATCCGCAACGTCACAACCAACATCCGCGGCGGCTTCGGCATGTCGGGGGAGCTCCAGCGCGACATGAACTCGATCTTCGTGTTCGAGGTGTCGGGGCTCTGCATCGCCCATCTCGGCCACCTCCATCACACCCTGACCCCGGCGCATCTCGACGCGCTCGGGCGGATCGACGTGGTGCTGGTGCCGGTCGACGGCGGCTATACCCTCAACATCGACGACATGACCGCCGTGCTCGACCAGATCAACGCGCCGCTGGTGATCCCGATGCACTATTTCGGCACGGCGACGCTGGCCCGCTTCCTCGCCGGGCTCGAGCAGCGCTACCAGGTCGAGACCAGCCCGCTGCCGGTGGTGACGCTGTCGCGGGCGACCCTGCCGCGGATGCCGACCGTGTTGGTCCTGCCCGGCTCCTGACGGCGGGCTGTGACCCGCGCCATAGCGCGGCGCGGGGCGTTCAGGCATGGTTCAGCCCGCCCGCGCCAACGTCGACGGGCGAGCGTTTGCGCGCGGGCCGGGAAGGCCGGGAAATTCGGAGAAGCAGGATGTCGAGAAGGATTGCCGCGATCGTCGCGGCCGCGGTGCTGGCCCTTGCCGCCCTGACGGCGTCCATCCTGCCGGGTAGCGCCTCCACCTTCTTCGGCTGGCGCGTCGCCGACGTGCCCAAGTGGGACACGCTCAACGTCCGCGCCTGGCCGAGCAGCACCTCGCGGATCCTCGTCGCCTATCCCGACGGCACGCCGCTCTCGATGACCGGCAAGTGCACCGGCGGCGTCAGCCTCGACCACATCTCCGGCTGGCCGAAGTGGAAGCAGCGCGAGGCCGTGCGGACGGTCTGGTGCGAGGCCTGGGTCGATCCCGCCGGCAACGGCCGGTTCCGCACCGCCTGGGTCTACGGCAGGTACATCGCCCCGCTATAGGCGAAGCGCCGCCCCCGACGCGTCGCCGCCCGCGGCGCGAGCCAGGAGACCGGGACAGCCTCTCGGGGTCCCGTCTCTCTCCCCGGCCAAGGCCGGTTTCGCCGGGGACGACGGGGCGGGTGCCGCCTGAATCCTGGATGAACGGGCGGTTCAGGCGCGCTTCCGGCGCGGCATGACACAGTGCCTCCGACGATCACGACAGGAGGCCTGCCATGACCCCGATCCGCACCATGCTCATCGCCGCCGCGGCGTCCGCCGGCCTCGTGATGCCGGCCGCCGCCGGCGGCTCGATCTCGCTGAGCCTCAATCCGCAGAACGCCCAGCAGACGCGGCTCGTCCAGACCGGTCTCGCGATCTACGCTCTCTCGCAGAACATCAAGGGCAGCGCCAGCGTGCGCCAGAAGGGCAAGAACAACAGCGGCGCCGTGGTCCAGAACGGGGGCGGCAATCTCGGCATCGTCCACCAGGAGGGCCGCGGCCATGCCGGTACGCTGGAACAGAACGGCGGCGGCAACGCCTTCGGCATCTTCCAGTTCGGCAAGCGCACCGACGCCGCGGTCACGCAGTCCGGCTCCGGCAACGCCGGCGCCGTGTTCCAGTGGGGGTGGTAAGGGACCCTGCCGGCCTATTCCCCGTAGGGCACCCAGATGTTCTTGACCTGCGTGGCGCGGGCGAGCACGTCGCGGCCGGCGGAGATGCGGTCGTCCGTCCAGTCGCGGGCGACCGTCTCGCACCAGGTCTGCTTGAGGTTGCCGGCCGAGGCCTTCTCGAACGCCTCCGCCATGGCGCGGGGGCCGAAGGCCCAGATCGCATCCACGGCATCGTGCTTGGCCAGTTCGAGCCCGAGCTTCATGCGGTCGCCGGTGACGATGTTGACCACGCCGCCGGGAACGTCGGACGTATCGAGCACCTGGTAGAAGTCGGTGGCGAGGAGCGCGCACGACTCCGACGGGATGATCACCGCGGTGTTGCCGGTGGTGATTGCGGCGGCCATGAGCGTCACGAAGGCGAGGAAGCCCGGCGCCTCGGGGGCGACGACGCCGACCACGCCGACCGGCTCGTTCATCGCGAGCGCGAGGCCGCGGAACGGCGGTTTGTGGACGACGCCCTCGTGCTTGTCGGCCCAGGCGGCGAAGGTGAAGAGGCGCGTGACCGCCGCATCGACCTCGGCCCTGGCGGCGGCGCGCCGGGCGCCGGTGACCGAGACCAGCCGGCCGGCGAATTCCTCGGCGCGGATCGCGAGGTTCTCGGCGATGTAGTAGAGGATCTGCGCGCGGTTGTGCTCGCTGGCCTTCGCCCAGCCGCTCGCCTTCCGGGCGGCTTCGACGGCGTTCCGGATGTCCTTCCGGTTGCCCTCGCCGACCTCGCCGACGAGCTTGCCCGCGGCGTCGGCGAGCGGCCGGACGTAGCCGCCGTCGGGACGCTGCTGCTTGCCGCCGACATACATCTTGGCGGTGCGGTCGATGGCGCCGGGAAGCGCGGGGCCATCGATCGCCGCCGCGGGGGGAGTCCGGGCCTCGGCGAGGGGCTTGGCCCTGGCGAGCCACGCCGGCCTCGTATAGGCGAGGACGCCCTCGCGCCCGCCCTCGCGGCCGTAGCCGGATTCCTTGTAGCCGCCGAAGCCGGCCGAGGCGTCGAAGAGGTTGGTCGAGTTGATCCAGACGACGCCGGCCTTGAGCTTCGGCGCGATGTCGAGGGCGAGGTTGACCGACTCGGACCAGACGCTCGCGGCCAGGCCGTACTCGGTATTGTTGGCGAGCGTCACCGCCTCGTCGGGCGTCCGGAACGACATCGCCACCAGCACCGGGCCGAAGATCTCGACCCGGGCGCAGGTGTCGGCCGGCTGGACGTCGGTCATCAGCGTCGGCGGGAAGTAGAGGCCCTTGCCCGGCACCTCGCACTTGGCCTGGAACACCTTCGCGCCCTCGGCCTGCCCCTGCGCGACCAGCGCGCGGATGCGCTCGAGCTGGACCGGCGCGACCACCGCGCCGACGTCGATCGCCTTGTCGAGGGGCGGCCCGACGCGGAGCGTCTGGAGCCGGGCCTTCAGCTTCTCGACGAAGGCGTCATGGATCGATTCCTGGACGAGCAGCCGGGACCCGGCGCAGCACACCTGGCCCTGGTTGAACCAGATCGCGTCGACCACGCCTTCCACCGCCGAATCGAGGTCCGCATCGTCGAAGACGATGAACGGCGACTTGCCGCCGAGCTCGAGGGTCAGCGCCTTGCCCGAGCCGGCGGTCGCCTCGCGGATCTTCCGCCCGACCTCGGTCGACCCGGTGAAGGCGATCTTGTCGACGCCGTCGTGGCGCACGATCAGCTCGCCCGTCGCGCCGTCGCCGGTGACGATGTTGACGACGCCGGCCGGCACCCCTGCCGCCTGGCAGATCTCGGCGAAGAGGACGGCCGTCAGCGGCGTGTACTCCGCCGGCTTCAGCACCACCGTGTTGCCCAGCGCCAGCGCCGGCGCGATCTTCCAGGCGAGCATCAGGAGGGGGAAGTTCCACGGGATGATCTGGCCGCAGACGCCGACCGGTGCGCGATCGGGGAATTCCTGCGCCATCAGCTCGGCCCAGCCGGCGTGGTGGTAGAAGTGGCGGGCGACGAGCGGCACGTCGATGTCGCGGGTCTCGCGGATCGGCTTGCCGTTGTCGAGCGCCTCGACGACGGCAAGGAGCCGGCTGTTCTTCTGGATCATCCGGGCGAGGGCGTAGAGCACCCTGGCGCGCTCGTGACCCGGCAGCGCCGACCATTTCGGCAGCGCCTTCCGCGCGGCGGCGACCGCGGCGTCGACATCCTCGGGGCCGGCCTCGGCGACGCGGACGAGCACGTCGCCGGTCGCCGGGTCGGCGGTCTCGAAGAACCGGCCCGTCTTCGGCTGGCGCCACGCGCCGCCGATATAGAGGCGCGTTCCGACGGCATGGCGGCCGAGCCAGGTGCGCGCTTCCGCGTCGCTCTCCGGCGCCGGGCCGTAGTCGAGGTCGTCGAGGATTTCAGCAACGGACATGGTTCTGCTCGTCTTCTCAGGAGGCTCCGGTGGCGGCTTCGAGCCGCCCGACGGCCTCGGTCATGAACTGGCGGGTGTTTGCGTCGGTCTCGGCATCGCGCGCCGCATGGAGGGCGGGAAGCGCCGGCGCGCCGTGCCGCTCGAGTGCCAGCGTCACCCAGCCCCGGGTGTCCCAGGATCCGCTGCGGAGGCCGTCCGCAACCGCGGCGAGATGGCCGGCGCCGACAGTGCCGAGGATGTGCACGTACATCGCCTGGGCCTTGCCGATGTCGTCGTAGGAATCGCCGTCCCAGGCGGGCAGGGCGGCGCGGTTCCGCGACAGGTCGTCGAGGATCGCGATGATCGCCGCGACTTCCTCCGGCCCGCAGCGACGCCCGATGGTGGCAAGCCGGTCATCGGGGATCGAATTCCACGGGCCGAGCCCGTCCTTCGCGGCGCGTACCCAATCACGGACTCGGGCGGTTGGATCGCTCACGGCACTCACGCCACGGCGTGGTGGTCGAACGAGGCGTAGCGGCCGGTGACGTAGTATTCGAGCTGGCGCTCGATGTCGGCCAGCAGCGAGGAGGCGCCGATCCGGAACAGGCCGGGCTGCAGCCACGCGTTGCCGAGCTCCTCCTTCATCAGGAACTCGTAGGTCATGACGTCCTTGGCGGTGGAGATGCCGCCGGCCGGCTTGAAGCCGACGACGTGGCCGGTCATCTCGCGATAGGCGCGGATGGCGCGGAGCATCACCAGCGCCACGGGGATCGTGGCGTTGACGCCTTCCTTGCCGGTCGAGGTCTTGATGAAGTCGGAGCCGGCCATCATCGCCACCATCGACGCCTTGCCCACGTTGCGGAGCGTCCGGAGGTCGCCGGTGCCGAGGATCGTCTTCATGTGGGCCGGGCCGCACGCCTCCTTGAAGGCGCGGACCTCGTCGTAGAGCGCCTTCCAGTCGCCGCGGAGCACGTGCTCGCGGGTGATGACGATGTCGACCTCGTCGGCACCGTCGGCGACCGACATCTCGATCTCGCGGAGCCGGGTCTCGAGCGGCGAGAGCCCGGCAGGAAACGCGGTGGAGACCGCCGCAACCGGGACGCCGGAGCCTTCGAGCGCCCGCTTCGCCGTCGCGACGAAGCGGTGGTAGACGCAGACCGCGCCCACCGTCAGCCGCCGTCCGTCGAGGCCGAGCGCTTCCTTGATGTCGTCGCGGAGCGGATGGCGGGCCTTGGCGCAGAGCCGCTCGACACGGCCTGTCGTGTCGTCGCCGGAAAGCGTCGTCAGATCGATGCACTCGATCGCGCGCACCAGCCACGCCGCCTGCCATTCCTTCTTCACCGTCCGGCGGCCGGGAAGGGTCGCGGCGCGGCGCTCGACGGCGGAGAGGTTGACCCGCACCGCCTCGACCGGCTCGGCATCGAAGGCGATGCCGGGATTGTCGGGATGGTCCGGCAGCGCGTTCGGCAGATGGTGGATGGCGGCTTCGCGGGCGGCGGTCGAGGGCATGGTCGCTTCCTGAATTTGCCCCACCCATAGCACATTGGCGCGCAACGAAAAGGAAGGGCGTCGCAACCTCTTGCCGTCGGTAGCTACCGGTAGCTATATTCGGTGCATGAACAAGCCGTTCACGCCCCGTGCCACCACGACCGTCTCCATGAAGGAGGCGAAGAACCGCCTGACCGAGCTCGCCCGCCGCGTCGAGGCCGGCGAGCGCGTGACCATCACCCGGAACGGCAAACCCATCCTCGACCTCGTGCCCCACGAGTCGAAGGGCGGCATCAACTGGGAGGCCTACGAGGCCTTCAAGCGAGAGCACGGGATCAAGAGCGCCGTGGAGTGGGTGGCGGACGATTTCGATGACCCGCTGCCCGAGGACTTCCTGCTTCGGCCTCTGCCGTGACCGAGCTCCTGCTCGACACCAACGTCGTCCTCGGTTTGATCGGAAGCGGGGACAAGGACCTCGCTCCGGCGCTGCGGGAGGCGGTCGAATCGCATGATGCGCGTCGGACGGTGAGCGTGGCGAGCATCTGGGAGATCGCCATCAAGCACCGCTTGGGAAAGCTTCACCTGGCGACCGAGCCGGCAAAGCTCCCAGGCCTGTTCACGGGCATGGGATTCGCTCTCCTCCCGATCGATCACCGCCATGTGCTGGCGGCGGTCGATCCGGAGCCGGCGACGCACGATCCGTTCGACCGGCTGCTGTTGGCGCAATGCGTCGTGGAGGGCATGCGCCTGGTCACCCTCGACCGGGCGCTCGCCGATCACCCGCTGACGTGGCGGGCGGCCTGATCCTCAGCCGAGGATCTCCTTCACCTTCCCCGCGATCGCCTCGCCGAGCGCCCGCTGGCCGTCGCGGTCGAGGTGGATGCCGTCGATCGGGCTCGACTTGATGACCGTGCCGGCGTCGAGGAAGGCCACGCCGCGGTCGTCCGCCACCCGCTTCATCTCCTTGCCGAGATTGCGCGACTTCGCCTCCCCGCCCTCAAACATCTCGGCGAGCCAGGAGAGGCCGGCGATCGGCGCGGGCGAGACGAGGAGCACTTTGGACGGTGCCGCGGCCGGTGCGTTCTTCGCCGCGAGCACCAGGTCGACGAGGCGTCCGGCGCCGTCCGCGATGTCGCAGGCCGGCACCGAGAACCGCATCTTGAGGTCGTTGGTGCCGAGCTTGATGATCACGAGGTCGATCGGCGCGTGGGATTCGAGCACCACCGGCAGGAAACGGAGGCCGTTCTTCACCGGGCCGCCGTCGGCGGGGTCGTCGTGGGTCGTGGTCCGGCCGTTGAGGCCCTCGGCGATGACCGTATGGCCCCCGCCGAGCGCCGCATTCATCACGCTCGGCCAGCGGTCGGCGAGCGGGAAGCGGCCGAGCTCCGCGCGGCTCTTCATGGGGATGGCGCCCCACGTGTTGGAATCCCCGTAGCAGACGATGGTCGCCATTGGTGCTTGTCCCTCCCGAAGCTGGCACGCCACGAATCCGTGGGCGCGGGACTTTAGCCCGCCAGCACCGCGCGGAGGAAGTCCGCCCCGAGCCGCAGCCCCGCCTCGTCGATGCCGTGGGCGAGGCCGGGCGAGACGTGCCACTCGGTGTTGATGCCGGCCGCCCCGAGCGCCGCCACCGAGGCGTGCAGCGCCATGACCGGGATGATCGGATCGGCCTCGCCATGGACGAGCAGGATCGGCACCTTCCGGACGCCGGGATCGGCAAGGTGCTCCGGCCCGGCGAGCAGGCCCGAATAGCCGACGATGCCGGCGACCCCGCCCGGCCGGCGGAGCCCGACATGGAGCGCCATCATGGTGCCCTGGCTGAAGCCGACGAGCGCGAGGTCGCGGTCGGTCAGCCCGAGTCGGTCGAGCTCGGCGTCGAGGAAGGCGGTGAGGGCGGGCGCGCCATGCTCGACGCCCTGCCAGTAGAGATGCGGGTCGCCCATCGCCAGCGGGAACCACTGCCGTCCCATCGGCGACTGGTCGCAAGGGTCGGGCGCGTTGGGCGAGACGAACGCCGCGTCGGGGAGAACGGGTGCGAACATCCGGCCGAGATCGATCAGGTCGTTGCCGTCGGCGCCGTAGCCGTGGAGGAAGACGACAAGCTTCCGGGCGGGCGCGCCGCTCGAGGGGGAAAGTCTCGGTCCGTCGATCATCATGTGTCCCTGGTTCAGAGCGGCAGGCCGGCGGTGTTGCGGCGGGCGCGATAATAGGACCAGAACAGCCGGGCCGCGACCGCCCGCCACGGCGCCCAGCCGAGGGCCTCGGCGGCTGCGTCCCGCGGGGCCAGCGGGCCGGCGCGGCCGAAGGCTTCGGCGAGCGCGTGGCGAAGCGCGAGGTCGCCGGCCGGGAAGACGTCCGGATGGCCGAGGCAGAAGAGGAGGTAGATGTCGGCGGTCCAGGGGCCGATGCCGCGGAGCGCGGTCAGCCGGGCATGCGCCGTCTCGCCGGGGAGGCTCGCGAGCGCCCCGAGGTCGAGCCCGGCGGCCACCGCTTCGGCGACGGCGCGAAGCGTCGCGCGCTTGGCGCCCGAGAGCCCGATGGGACGGAGCGCCGCATCGTCCGCCGCGGCGAAGGCGCCGGCATCGCCGTCCGGAAAGGCGGCGGTGAAGCGCGACCAGATCGCCTGGGCGCTCTGCGTGGACACCTGCTGGCCGATAACGATCCGGGCGAGTCCGGCGAAGCCCGGCGCCGTGCGGCGGAGCGGGATCTCCCCGGCCGCCGCCGCGACGCTGCGCAGCCGCGGGTCGGCGGCGAGGAGAGCGGCCAGGCCCTCCGCGATGTCGGCTTCGGTCTCGATGGTTCGCATCGCGGTTCCCCATGAATGGCCCCGCTGCTAAGCCAGGGCCGGTCCCCGATCAACCGGCCGCCATGACGACGCAACCCGTTTTCCGCTTCGCGCCGAGCCCCAACGGCGAGCTCCATCTCGGCCACGCCTACTCGGCGCTGGTCGACTTCGGCATGGCGCGCGCCGCCAGCGGGCGCTTCCTCCTCCGCATCGAGGACATCGACCGCGCGCGCTGCCGGCCGGAATACGAGGCGGGCATCCTTCGCGATCTGGCCTGGCTCGGCCTTCGCTGGGAGGAGCCGGTGCGGCGCCAGTCGGAGCACTTCGCCGACTATGCGGCGGCGCTGCGGAGGCTGGAGGCGATGGGCCTCGTCTATCCGGCCTTCCTCAGTCGCGCCGAGATCGCCGCCGCGGCCGCCGCGCGGGGCGCGCCGCGCGATCCCGACGGTGCCCCGCTCTATCCCGGCAACGATCGCGGGCTCGA
>Ga0182738_1006003_pt1 | contig 12769 bp, 10 predicted proteins | sample eDN5th30CBELigMG_FD_128876 | JGI IMG/M metagenome (GOLD analysis project Ga0182738, IMG submission 128876) | Enriched Miracle-Growth compost microbial communities from Emeryville, California, USA - eDNA 5th pass 30_C BE-Lig MG (version 2)... ...
CCATCCGCCGGAGGACGAGCGAATGCGCGACGCGGAACACCAGGACCTGGCCCATCAGCGCGATGGTCTGGAGCCGCACCGCCTCGTCCTCCGGGCTCCGTCCGAGGGCCACCGCGACGAGCCGGATGCCGGTCCCCATCGCGCCCTCCATCATGGCGTAGACGACCTCGAAGGCCGCCGTCGGCTGCATCTGCTCGCGGACGATGAACCGCGCCCAGCGCTCCGCCTCCGCCTCCCCGAGGAGGATGTCGGCATAGGTCTCGAGCAGCCGGACGAGCGCGACGCGTGCCGCCTCGGGCGAGGCCAGGGCCTCCGCCGTCCCGACGCTTGCGAGCGTCGGCCCGATCAGGGCGCCCACCCGCCCGACGAGATACTCGGCGACCGCGATCTGGAGGCCTTCCTTGCCGCCGAAGTGATAGACGATCGCGGCGAGGTTCGCCTCGGCCTCCCGCGCGATCTGGCGCGTGCTGGCGCCTTCGAAGCCGTAGCGGCCGAACACGTCGAGCGCCGCCTCGATGAGCCGCTGCCGCGTGTCGAGCCCACGGTCGCGCCGCGCCCGCCGATAGTGCCGGGTCCTCGCGGGCGGTTCGCTCGCGGGCGCCCCGGGACGCTCGCCGCCCGGGTCCGCTGCGCCCGATCCCGCCCGCCTCCTGCCTGTCGCTGAGCCACTCATCCGTGTTGGAACCTCGATTTCAGGGGGGAGCGAGGTCTCGGGTCCCGGAAGACGAACGCGATTCCCCTGCTCCGGATGTCGCGCACGCCGCGAGCGACGGTGATTCCGGCACGCGCGGGCCGGCCAATGCGCGCTGCCGGATGGTTCCAGGCACCGCGTCGCTCCGTTGCCTCATATTCATACGATCGACTGACTTAGTCAATCGTTCGATTTGCGCGAAGGCCAGCAAACCTCCCTCGGCACGTCGGGCCGGACGCGCCGCAGCGCGTCGCCGATGCGGTGCTGATCGGGGACGCCCAGACGTGGAGACGCCGGCGCCACGCATGCACTTCGGCCTCGCCGCCGGCGTTCATCTCTCGGCTTCGCCGCTGGGTGTCTACGGCTTGTCGCTCTCGGGGTCGCGGGTCTTCGCTACGCTCCGCGGGAGGACGGCGGCGTCGGACGAAATCGGCGCTCGGCGTGGAGGCGATGGCGCAACCGGCGCCGGGCCGGCCGGGTCGGGACTAGCCGCAGCCCTTTCGCGCCTCGACCTTCTTGACCGTCTCGACGTTGGCACGCTCGTACTTGTTGAGCGGGACCTTGCCCGAGACCGTGTACTTGCACCCGGCATTGCCGAACACGGCCTGCCCCTTGGCGGTCTGGAAGCAGTAGCCGTTCTCGTAGAAGATGGTGTTGCGGACCGTCCAGAGCGCATCGCAGGAGAGACGTCGCAGCTGGCTCTCCGAGAAATATTCGCGGTCGGTGCAGCCGATCAGCTCGAAGCAGGCCGACATCGCCGGGCTTGCCGAGACGAAGAGGCCCGCGCCGAGAAGCGCCGCAGCGACCTTCGGCATGGTTCGGGTATGCGACATGGACGACGCTCCTGATGCTCTCGCGAAAGGGCCCGCCAGGATCCCGGCAGGCCCGGCCCCCCACGCGGCGGAGACTGCCACGGCCGCGCTCCGGCGACCGTGACGGCGTTCACAGGGCTCAGGAACCCACCAGCCGGATCGGCGAAGGACGGTCGCCTTCCGCCGCAAGGACGCCGGCCTCGTCGCCGCGGCCGATGCCGAAATAGCGGTAGCCGAAGCGCACCACCTCGCGCGCCTTGTAGATGTTGCGGAAGTCGAAGAAGAGGTCGCCCCGCATCGCCTGCCGCAGCCCGGCGAGGTCCATCGCGCGATAGATGTCCCATTCGGTGGTGATCACCAGCGCGTCGGCGCCCGCCGCCGCCTCGAGCGGCGAGTCGCACCAGGCGACGCCGTCCAGCAGCGCCCGGGCGTTGGGCATGCCCTTGGGATCGTGGACGCGAACCGTGGCACCGCGCGCCTGCAGCGCCGGCACCATCACCAGCGACGGCGCGTCCCGCATGTCGTCGGTGTTGGGCTTGAAGGTGAGGCCGAGCACGGCGATCGTGCGCCCCGATGCCGTCCCGCCCATCTCCGTCATGACCCGCTCGGCGAGCCGCGCCTTGCGGGCGTCGTTCGCCGCGATCACCGCCTCGACGATGCCGAGCCGGGCCTCCGCCTCGCGCCCGGTCTCGACCAGCGCGAGGGTATCCTTGGGGAAGCACGAGCCGCCGTAGCCGGCTCCGGCGTGGAGGAACTTCGACCCGATGCGCCGGTCCATGCCCATGCCGCGGGCGACGTCCTGGACGTTGGCGCCCACGCGCTCGCAGAGATCGGCAATCTCGTTGATGAAGGTGATCTTGGTGGCGAGGAAGGCATTGGCCGCGTACTTGGTGAGCTCCGCGGTCTCGAGGCCGGTGAACAGCATCGGCGTCTCGTTGAGCGACAGCGGCCGGTAGATCTCGTAGAGCACCTCGCGGGCGCGCTCGCCGTCGACCCCGACGATGATCCGGTCGGGCCGCTTGAAGTCCTCGATCGCCGATCCCTCGCGGAGGAACTCGGGATTGGAGGCGACCTCGAAGTGAAGCCCCGGGCGCGCGGCGCGGATCCGGCGGCCGACCTCGCGCGTGGTGCCGACCGGCACGGTCGACTTGCACACCACGACCGTTCCGTCGTCGATCCTGCGGGCGATCGCGGCGGCCGCACCGTAGACCTGGCTCAGGTCGGCCTTGGTGCCGCCCCGCTCGGTCGGCGTACCCACCGCGATGAACACCGCGTCGCAGCCGGCGACGAGATCGAGGCTGGTGCCGAACTGGAGGTTCCCCGCCTCGAGGTTGCTGGCGACGATGCTCTCGAGCCCGGGCTCGTAGATCGGGATGTGGCCGGCCTTGAGCGCGGCGACCCGCTCCTCGTTGGTGTCGATGCAGGTGACACGGTGGCCGAAGTCGGCAAGGCACGCGCCGGTGACCAGCCCGACATAGCCTGCGCCCAGAATGGCGACCTTCATCTTCGCTCTCGTCCTTGCCGCGGTGCGGGATGGCTAGACCTGCCCCGCCGGCAAGTCAACGGCGCCCGCGCCGCAACCTCCGCGCGACCGCCGTCGCGCTAGCCCGGCCCGGGCGGCCTGGGTCTGCGGCGAAGCCGCCCGGCGCCGAGGATGACCTGGAGCGGGACGCGCGGCACTGCCTGGAAGTCGAACGAGAAGAAGCCGAGGATCATCTGCACGCCGACGAGGATGGGGAGGCCGGTGAGCATCACCTGGCCCGGCGTCGCCGGGATGCCGGTGCTGGCGCTGTCGATCCACTTGACCAGCCCGAACACCGCGCCGAAGAGGAGAAGGAGGAGCCCCACGACGAGCTCCAGCGAGCCGAAGTTCACGTCCCGGAGGAAGTAGCGGTAGAAGATCCGCTTGCCGAAGTTGCGGAGGCTCTTGAAGAGGAACGGCAGCGCGACGCGGCCCACCCTCAAGTGGCTCACCTCGCTGCCGTAGCGCGCCGACATCGGCACGTCCATCACCACGGCGCCGGCCAGGTAGAGCCGGAACAGCATGTCGGATTCGAAGAAGTAGCGGCTGTCGATGCGCGCGAGCGGCAGCGCCTCAAGGGCGACGCGGTGGATCGCGGTGTAGCCGTTGGCCGGGTCGAAGACGTTCCAGTAGCCGGTTGAGAACTTCGACAGGAACGAGAGGCCGGCATTGCCGAAGATCCGGACCCCCGGCATCGCCCTGAGGCCGTCGATATGGAAGAAGCGGTTGCCCTTGGCGTAGTCGGCGAGGCCCTCGACGAGAGGATGGACGATGGCGGGCAGGAGCGCGGGATCCATCTGCCCGTCGCTGTCCATCTTGACGACGATGTCGGCCCCCCGCGCCAGCGCCACGCGGTAGCCGTGCATGGTCGCCCCGCCGACGCCGAGATTGGTCTCGTTGCTCACCACGACCACGCGCGGATCGTCGGCGTTCTCGCGGATGTGGCGGCCAGTCTCCATCGGGCAGGCATCGTCGACGGCAACGATCAGGAAGGCCTCCGGCCCGATCCCGGCGATGACGTCGAGGACATGGTCCCGCGACTTGTAGCAGGGGAGGACGACGGCGATCCTCTCGGTGCCCGCCCGCCGGTGCTCGTCCACGCTCGGCTCCATTCTCCTAGCCCGCCGCCCCCGCAGCCTTACCATGGCCCGCCAGTACCGAAACGTAGAGATCGCGATAGGCCCGCGCCATGGCGGTGTCGGTGAAGAGGGCCTCGTAGCGCGCCCGGGCCGCCTCCCCCATCGCGGCGGCGGCCGTGTCGTCGCGGGCGAGGCGAGCCATCGCGGCGGCGAAGACATCCGGCCGGCGCGGCGGGACGACGAGCCCGGTCTCCCCGTTGCGGTTGACGTAGCTGGTGCCGCTCCCGATCTCGCAGGAGATCATCGGCCGCCGCGCCCGGGCCGCCTCGAGCAGGGCCACCCCGAAGGCCTCGGAGCGAAGATGCGAGGGGAGGACGAAGGCGCGGGAGAGCGCGAGGAGAGCGTCCTTGTCGTCCTCCCCGACCTCGCGGAGGAAGGTGACGTTGCGCGGCAGCGAGACCCCGGCGAGCTCGCCCTCCTCGTCCCGCCCGGCGATCACCACCGGCAGGCCCGAGAGGCGCGCCGCCTCGACGAGGTAGCCGATGCCCTTGTAGTAGCGGAGTGAGCCGACGAAGAGGAAGAAGCCGCTGCCGACCCGCTCGCGCCAGGGCGCGACCGCCTCCTCGTCCGGCGGCGCCCGGTCGGGGATGCCGATGGGGATCACCGCGAGCCGCGCGGCGTGGCGCGCGAGGACGGGGCTGGTCCGGGCATAGTCGGGGGACGTCGCCACGATGCGGTCCATGTCGGACAGGAAGCGCTCCATCACCGGCGCGTAGAGGCGCTTGAGGAAGCGCTGGCGCACGATGTCGGAATGGTACGTCGCGATCGCGGGTCGCCGCCGCCCGTGGGCGAGGTGGAGGAGGTCGCCCATCGGCCAGGGGAAGTGGTAGTGGACGAGGTCGGCCTCGGCCACCGCATCGCGGAACGAGCGGAAGGCCGACACCGAGAGCGCCGTCGAGGCGACCGACACCCGGCTCCGCGCCCGGCGGACGACATGGCGCCCGACCGGCATCGATCCTGCGGCGGGGCTCTCCGTCAGCGCGAAGACCTCGCTCGCGATGCCCTGGTCGACCTGGGCTTCCGCAAGGCTGTGGATCACCCGCGGAACGCCGGTGAAGTTGTCGGGAACGTAGGTCTTGTAGACGTGCAGGACCTTCATGGCCCGCCGCCCGCCATGGGCCGCGGCAGCGTCATTCGCCCTGCCGCTCCCGGCGCAGCTTCGCCCAGTAGTCGAGGCGCTTGCGTATCTCGCGCTCGAAGCCGCGCTCGGGCGGATCGTAGAAGGTCTGCCGCCCCATCGCCTCGGGGAAGTAGTCCTGCCCGGAGAACGCCTCCGGCTCGTCGTGGTCGTAGCGGTATCCCGAGCCGTAGCCTTCCTTCCGCATGAGGCCGGTGGGCGCGTTGAGGATGACCTTCGGCGGCATGAGCGACCCGCCCTCCTTCGCCGCCCGGGTCGCGGCCTTGAAGGCGGTATAGACGGCGTTCGACTTCGGCGCGGTGGCGAGATAGACGGCGGCCTCGGCCAGCGCCAGCTCGCCCTCGGGCGAGCCGAGATAGTCGTAGGCGTCCTTGGCGGCGAGCGCGACCGCAAGCGCCTGCGGATCGGCGAGGCCGATGTCCTCGATGGCCATCCGGACGAGGCGGCGGCCGAGATAGAGCGGCTGCTCGCCGGCATCGAGCATCCGGCAGAGATAGTAGAGCGCGGCATCGGGGTCCGAGCCCCTCACCGACTTGTGGAGCGCGGAGATGAGGTTGTAGTGGCCGTCCTGGCTCTTGTCGTAGATCGGGGCCCGGCGCTGCAGGATGTCCTGGAGCTCGACCGGCCCGAAGACCTCGCCCTCGCGCGCCGCGCGCCAAACTTCCTCGGCCAGCGTCAGCGAGGCCCGGCCGTCGCGGTCCGCCATGCCGACCAGCATGTCCCGGGCCGCGGCGTCGAGCGGGAGCGCCCTTCCCTCCTCCGCCTCGGCGCGGGCGAGCAGCCGCCCGATCGCCTCCGGCTCGAGCGGACGGAACGACAGCACCCGGGCCCGCGACAGCAGCGCGGCGTTGAGCTCGAAGGAGGGATTCTCGGTAGTCGCCCCGACGAGGGTGACCGTCCCGTCCTCCATCACCGGCAGGAACGAATCCTGCTGGGCCCGGTTGAAGCGATGGATCTCGTCGACGAAGAGCAGCGTGCCCTTGCCGGTCTCGCGCCGCGCCCGCGCCGCCTCGAACACCTTCTTGAGGTCGGCGACGCCGGAGAACACCGCCGAGACCTGGACGAACTCGAGATCGGTCGCATCGGCGAGGAGGCGGGCGACGGTCGTCTTGCCGGTGCCCGGCGGCCCCCAGAAGATCATCGAGCCGAGGGTGCCCGAATCCAGCATCCGGGTGATCGCCCCCGACGGCCCGAGCAGGTGGTCCTGCCCGACCACGTCGGCGAGGCGCGCCGGCCGCAACCGATCGGCCAGGGGCCGCGGCGCCGCCCCTTCCAGCCCCGCCGCCTCGAACAGGGTCACTCCCGCCTTCTTCACCAAGGACGTATCCTCGAATCGCCCCCAAGGGACATACGCAGCGTACTCGAATATAAGAGGCCGGAGACCATTCTGCCGCGATCGCACGAGGGGGAACGCTTGGTCAACGTCCACATCCATCAGTTCGCGCCCGGCGGCGCCGTCGTCGACGCGCCGGCCATGGTGCAGTTCCAGAAGCAGTGGACCGCCTATCAGAAGCTGGTCGACTGCGATTGCCTGTCGCACCGGGCGGCGGGCCAGGTGCTCCACGACGCACTCGCCGCGATCGGGGCTCCCTTCACGTTCCTCGACATCGCCTGCGGCGATGCGAGCCTGACGCGGCGGGCGCTGGCCGGCACCGCCGTCACCCACTATCACGGCATCGACCTCGCCGAGCCGGCGATCGAGCTCGCCGACCGGATGCTCGACGGCGAGCCGTACGACGTCGACCTCGATCACCAGGACTTCGTCGCCGCCATCGAGGACCGGCCCGAGCCGGCCGACGTCGCCTGGTGCGGGCTCTCGATCCATCACCTCGCGACCCCGGACAAGCTCCGCCTCTTCGCGGCGATCCGGGGCATGGTCGGCCGGAGCTTCCTGCTCTACGAGCCCGCCCGGCGGGACGGCGAGGACCGCGACGCCTTCATCCGCCGCTTCCTCGCCGCGCAGGCGCCGCTATGGGGGACGCTGTCGCCGGAGGAGCGGGCCCAGATCACCCACCATATCGAGACCTGCGACCTGCCGGAGACGGCCTCGGGCTGGCTCGATCTCGGCCGCGCGGCCGGCTTCGCGCGGGCCGAGCAGGTCTTCGTCGACCCGACCGACGGGCTGAGGATGTTCCGCTACGACGTCTGAGCCCGTCAGCCGCGGAACTGGGAGCGGATCATGCGGCCCTTCCGTTCGATCACCACGTCCCAGTAGCGGACCTGCTCGTCGGCGAGGCCGGCGAGCTGGCGCGTGGAGGTGACCGCGACGCCGTTGACCTCGACGACCACGTCGCCGCGGCGAAGGCCCGCCTCGTCGGCGAGCGAACCGGCGGCGATCGCGCCGACGATCACGCCTTCGGCCTTGCCGGGATAGGACAGCTCCTCGGCGACGGCCGGCGAGAGGTTCAGCACCCGGGCACCGGTGAAGGGCGAGAAGCCGGCGATCTCGACCTCGTCGCGCGGCACCGTCTCGGGTGCCGCCTCGAGCGCTAGGTTGGCGACGTATTCCTTCGCATCCCTCAGGACCCGGAGGCTCACGGTCGCGCCGATGCCCTTGGTCGCGAGCCGGTAGTTGATGCCGCTCGGATCGGCGATCTCGACGCCGTCGACCGAGGTGACGACGTCCCCGGTCTTGAGCCCGGCGCGGGCGCCCGGGCTGTCGGGCCCGACCTCGGTGACCAGAGCGCCGCTCGGCCGCTCCAGCCCGAGCCCTTCGGCGATGTCGGGCGTCACCTCCTGGAAGCGGACGCCGATCCACGGCATCCGGACGTGGCCGACCCCGGATTTCGCCGACTCGGCGACGATCCGCACCATGTTCGAGGGGATCGAGAAGCCGATGCCGTTGGAGCCGCCGGTCCGCGAGTAGATGGCGGTGTTGATGCCGATGATCCGCCCCGCCATGTCGACCAGCGGGCCGCCGGAGTTGCCGGGATTGATGGCGGCGTCGGTCTGGATGAAGAACTGGTAGTCGGAAACCCCGACCTGGGTGCGGGCCAGCGCCGACACGATGCCGCTGGTCACGGTCTGGCCGACGCCGAACGGATCGCCGATGGCGATGACCAGGTCGCCGACGGCGAGCTGGTCGGAATCGCCGAATTCGGCGAAGGGCAGCTCGCCCCCCGGGTCGCGCACGCGAAGCACCGCGAGGTCGGTCCGCTGGTCGCTCAGGACGACGTCGCAGTCGTACTCGCGCCGGTCGGAGAGCGCGACCTTGATCTCGTCGGAATTGGCGATGACGTGGTGGTTGGTGACGATGATCCCGGACGGGTCGACGATCACGCCCGAGCCCAGCGACTGCTGGACGCGCTTGGCCGGCCCGCCGAGGTCGGGCCCGCCGAAGAAGCGCCGGAAGAAGGGATCGGCCTCGAACGGCGACAGCGACTGCGCGACCATGCGCGAGGCGTAGACATTGACCACAGCGGGGGCCACGCGCTTCACGATCGGCGCGAACGAATACTGGATCTGCGTCGCGGAGTCGGGGACGATCCGCCACTCCTCGGCGATGGCGGGCGCGGCCAGCGCGACGAGCGCGGCAAGGAACGTCAGGCGGTGGAATGCGGTCGGCATGGCAGGTGGCGAACCTCGTCAACGTCCTCGCCCGGGAATGCCGAACCTACCATCAATTGCGGCGCCGGCGTGACGATTCAGCCTGCCTCATGATGCCCGCCCGCGCCCTTCCCACCCGGCGGGCCAGCCGCTATACCGGCGGCCGGCGGCCGGCGAGCACTGCTCGAGGCTCCGCCTCCTCGAAGGCATCCTCGGCCACGCCGAGGAAGCCGATGTCCGCGCGCACCGCCACGGCGGCCGCACATCCCCCAGGGCGCCGGCCGAGCCGCGCGCCGAGACGGAGTAATCCGGCCATGGTCACCCTGCCGCGGACGCCCTCGTTCCGGCTCGACGGGAAACGGGCCCTCGTCACCGGCGCGTCCTCCGGCATCGGGCTCGGCTGCGCCGCCGCGCTCGCCGAGGCCGGGGCCACCGTGGTGATGGCCGCCCGCGGCGCCGAGCGGCTCCACGAGGCGGCCGCCGCGGTGACGGCCGCCGGCGGCAGCGCGGAGCCGCTGGTGCTCGACATCGCCGATGTGCCGGCGACCGCCGCGGCCGTCGCCGGGACCGGCCCGTTCGACGTGCTGGTCAACGCCGCCGGGCTCGCCCGCCATGCGCCGGCGCTCGACACGGACCCGGCCGATTTCGACGCCGTGATGGACGTCAACCTCCGCGGCGCCTATTTCGTCTCGACCGCGGTCGCCCGCGGCCTCGTCGCCGCCGGCCGCCCCGGTTCCATGATCCACGTCAGTTCGCAGATGGGCCACGTCGGGGGGATCGAGCGCAGCGTCTACTGCGCCTCCAAGCACGCGATGGAGGGCTTCGTGAAGGCGATGGCGATCGAGTGGGGCAGGCTCGGCATCCGCATCAACACCATCGGCCCGACCTTCGTGCGCACCCCGCTGACCGAGCGTACCTTCGCCGACCCCGAGCGCGCGCGCTGGATCGCGGAGAAGATCAAGCTCGGCCGCGTCGCCGAGATCGAGGACGTCATGGGCGCGACGGTCTATCTCGCCAGCGACGCCTCGGCGATGGTGACCGGCACGTCGCTGCTCGTCGACGGCGGCTGGACGGCGGACTGAAGCCTCGCGCCCGCCCCGCCGGGGGCCCGGTCAGGAGAAGACGATGCCGCCGTCGACGTTGAGCGACTGGCCGGTGACGAAGGCGCAATCGTCGGAGCAGAAGAACGCGACCGGTCCGACCACGTCCTCCGGCGCGCCGATCCGGTCCATGGCGGTCTTGGCCTTCCACACGGCACTAACCGCCGGGTCGTCGAGGTTTACCCGGCCCATGTCGGTGAGGATGATGCCCGGGCAGATGCAGTTGGCGGTGATGCCCAGCGTGCCGACCTCCTGCGCCAGCACCCGGGTGAAGCCCATCACGGCGGCCTTCGAGGCGGAATAGTGCGCCTGCTTGGGGGCACCGTGCTTGCCGCCGACCGAGGCGATGTTGCAGATGCGCCCGTAGCCCTGCCCGATCATCACCGGCAGCACGGCCTGGGTCACGAGGAACGTGCCCTTGGCGTTCACGTCCATGACGCTGTCCCAGTCCGCTTCGGCGAGCTTCTCGACGCTCGCGGCGATGAGGATGCCGGCATTGTTGACGAGGGCGTGGATGGTGCCGAGCTCGGACACGGCGCGGGCGACCATCGCCTCGACCTCCGCCTTCGCCGACACGTCGGCGTGGAGGGCGATGGCGCGGCGTCCGCGCCCCTCGGCCTCGGCCACGACCTCGTCGAGCACGTCGGCCTGCCGGGCGATGTCGTTGAGGACGAGGTCGAAGCCCCGGTCCGCGAGGCCGAGCGCGATGGCGCGGCCGATGCCGCGGCTGGCGCCGGTGACAAGTGCAATCCGCCCGTTCCCGTCCATGTCTTCCTCCTCAGGCCAGCGCGCCCTTGAGCGCGGGATAGAGCGCCAGGTAGCGCTGGTAGATGTCCTCGTAGAGTGCGCTCTCGCGGGGCCGCGGCTCGATGAGACGGCCGGGTTTGACCATCGCCGCAATGCCCTCGTCAAGGCTCGCGAAATGCCCCGCGCCATAGGCGGCGAGGATCGCCGAGCCGGTCGAGGGCGCGTCGGGCGCCGCCGGGATGCGGACCGGAAGCCCGGCCGTGTCCGCATGGATCTGCATCCACAGCGCCGACGCCGTCGCCCCGCCCCCGGCGGTGATCTCGGTGCCGGCATAGCCGGCGGCGCGGAACGCATCGAGGATCGCCCGCGTGCCGAAGCCGATGCCTTCCATCGTCGCACGGAAGATGTGGTGCGGCTCGTGGGCGAGGGTGAGGCCGACGATCGCGCCCCGCGACAGCGGGTCGGTGTAGGGCGTGCGGTTGCCCTGGAAATGATCCTGGACGATCAGTCCGTCCGCGCCGGGCTCGAGGGCCGCGGCGCGGGCGTTCATCGCCTCGAGGTCGAGCGTGCCGCCGGTGAGGCGCCCGAGCCAGTTGACGATCGAGCCGGTGGAGGTCTGGCCCCCCTCGACGACGTAGCGGCCGGGATAGACGATGTCGGGATAGGCGCCCCACATGCCCGGCGCGTGGATCTCGTGCTCGGTGACGCCGAACTGGAGGTGCGACGACCCGGTGATGAGGGCGAGCTGGCCGGGCCGGGCGACCCCGAGGCCGATCATGCCGATGAGCGCGTCGGCGCCGCCCTGCGCCACCTTCACGCTCCGCGGCAACCCGAGCGCCTCGGCGGCCTCCGGCGTCAGCGTGCCGACGACCTCGCCGGGGGCGAGGACCCGGGCCGGCCACTTCCCGGCCAGTTCCGCCATGTCGAGTGCGGCGAGGATGCCGGTCGCAAAGCCGCCGTCACGGTTCTCGTAGTGCCAGCGGAGGCCGGCATTGTCGAGCGAGGCCACCCGTTCGCCGGTGAGGCGGCGGACGAGGAAGTCCTGGTATTCGCAGATCGTGTGCGCGGCGTCGTAGACGGCCCGCTCGTGGCGCTTCAGCCACAACGCCTTCGGGATCATCCATTCGGCCGAGACCGGGCCGTGCCCCGCGCCGTTGAGCTTGAGCCGCGGATCGCCGGTGGCGAGCACGGCGTCCGCCTCCTCGTGGGCGCGGACATCCATCCAGATGATCGCCGGACGGAGCGCTCGTCCGTTCTCGTCGAGGGCGACGACGGTGCACGAGGTGGTGGCGAAAGCCATCGCCTCGATGTCGGCAGGGGCGATCCCGGCCTCGGCGACGGCGCCGCGCGTCGCCCTGGCGAGCGCCCGCCACCAGTCCTCCGGGTCCTGCTCGGCCCGGGCGCCGGGAGAGAAACGCGTCTCGTAGGGGACCGCGACCGACCCCAGGCACGCGCCGTCGAGATCGTAGACCCGGGCGCGCAGGCTCTCCGTGCCGCCGTCGGCGGCCAGGACATACGGCATCGTCTCCTCCCTCGCCGTCCGCGCCGTCGAGGGCGCGGGCGGTCACGCTCCAGTCTCGTCCTCAGGCCCCCGCCCGCGCCTCGGCGAGAAGGGCGAGAGTCTCGCGCGGCGCATCCCATTGCGGCATGTGGCCGGTGCGCACGAAATGCACCGCCACCCGCGCCGGCAGGTTGAAGGCGTGCCGCGCCGGGATGACGCGATCCTCCGTGCCGACCAGCGCCCGCACCGCCAGCGCTTCCGGCAGCGCGGCGAGCGGCCGGAGGATGTCGATGCGCTGCCCGGCAGGCCCCAGCACGTCCTCCGCGATCGCCCTCAGCCGGCCGCGCGCCGCCAGCCCCGCCATGCGCGCGAGCGCCGCGTCGGACAGGCCGCCGCCCTTCGGGCCGAGATAATCGAGGAGATGAACGAGCTCGGCAACCGTCGTCGCCTCGGCCATGCCGCGCACGAAATCCGCGGCCATCTCGCGACCCGCGCCGGCCGGCGCGATCAGCGTGAGGCTTGCAGCACGGCCGCCGAGGGCGCGTGCCGTCTCCACCGCCACGGCCGCGCCGA
>Ga0182738_1006006_pt1 | contig 12766 bp, 13 predicted proteins | sample eDN5th30CBELigMG_FD_128876 | JGI IMG/M metagenome (GOLD analysis project Ga0182738, IMG submission 128876) | Enriched Miracle-Growth compost microbial communities from Emeryville, California, USA - eDNA 5th pass 30_C BE-Lig MG (version 2)... ...
GCGCCTTGGCCGGGCTTTGTTCAAATTGGCGGATCAGGGCCAGGAACTTGGGTAGCATCTGCTTGGCCCGCTTGGCCTTCAGGCTCTTCATGACCAGAAAACCGCCCGAGCTTCCAAAAAAAGGAAGGGTTGGGAAAGCCTTCAGACCCTTTTCCGACATGCGTTGCCGCCGTTTGGAGCCGGAGTCGCCCGCCAGCCTTGCAGCTCCAGGGTGCTAGCTTCGCCGCCCTGCCTGCTAGGCGACATCCTAAACTAACCCCCTGACGACACGAGGAATTGACCCCCTGGCGAAGTGAGTTAAGGAGGTCTCGCGTGGAAGTCAGGCAAATTAAGAGCGATCCTGTACGCCGTGTTCATAGCGGAGTACTGGAGATGTTGGAGCCGGAGACGGTTCGAACGATCATTCGGTTGAATCAACTGGGATGGGGAACGAAGCGCATCGCCAGGGAACTGGGCATCGCACGTAATACGGTGCGGCGCTATTTGGATGCAGGCGGGCCGCTGCCTTATCGCACACCGCAACGGGCAAGCATTCTGCACGGTCATGAAGCATGGCTGCGTGAGCGGTTTCTACAGCATCGCGGCAATTGCGATGTGGTGCGTCAACAGTTGGAGAAGGAACTGGGCATTGTCATCGGGCTGCGCACGGTACAGCGTGCCTGCAAGCCCTTTCGCCAGGAGCTGGAGGCGCAACGGCGCGCCACGGTGCGTTTCGAAACGGCACCGGGCGAGCAGATGCAGATCGATTTCGGGCAATGCCGTGTGCGCATCGAAGGGGAGTCCGAACGGGTCTTCCTGTTCGTGGCAACGCTGGGCTATTCGCGCCGCAATTTCGTTTGCGCATTCCGTCACGAGCGGCAAAGTGCCTGGCTTACCGGCATTGAAGCGGCCTTTGCCCACTTCGGAGGCCGCCCGCAGACGTTGCTCATTGACAATGCTCGGGCATTGGTCGAGCGTCATGACCGGGTTCGTCGCCACGTGCATCTGAACCCCCGTTTCGAGGCGTTCTGCCGACATTGGGATGTGGCCGTTCGGGTCTGCGCACCGTTTCGAGCCCGCACCAAAGGCAAAACGGAAAATGGCGTGGGCTACGTGAAGAAGAATGCCATCGCCGGTCACGCCTTCGAGGGCTGGGCGGCGCTGGAAGCGCATCTGCGGGGCTGGATGCGGCAGGTGGCCGATGTTCGCATCCATGGCACCACTGGCGTAGCACCGCTCGAACGCTTTGCACAGGAACGTGCGCACCTGCGTCCGTTCACAGGGATCGGTTCCTTCCTGCACACGCGTGAGCTGGTACGCCGGGTCAATGCTGAAAGCTGCATCGAACTGGATACCAATGCCTATAGCGTACCGTGGCGGCTGATTGGCGAGACGGTGACGGTCCTCGTGCAAGGCGGGACGGTCAGTGTCGAACATGCCGGCAAAGAGGTGGCGCGCCATGCGCGGCTCTCGGGCAGTCGCGGGCGCAGCATCCAGCGTCAGCATCTCTTTGGAGGCTGCCGCGAGTCATGGCAACCGTCGCGTGCATCCGAGACCGCGCCGGCAGCATTGCTGCGGCCATTGGCGGACTATGAAACCCTGATCGGAGGAGCCTGGTGATGGTAACCGAAGAGCGACTCGATGAATTGCTTACCCGACTGCGGCTGACAGCCATCCGCGACCAACTCGACAGCCTGCTGGATGAGGCCGCCCGCGCACAGATGACGCTGCGCGAGGCATTGCTATTTTTGGCTGAACGCGAGGTTACCAGACGGGATGCTCGACGCATCCAGATGGGAATGAAGCTGGCGCGCTTCCCGTATGTGCGCACGCTCGAGGGCTTTGACTTCGAGGCGCAGCCGTCGGTCGATCCCGGCCAGATCCGTGATCTGGCTAGCGGGCGCTGGGTCGGCCACGCTCAGGCGCTGCTGCTGCTTGGCCCGCCCGGTGTGGGCAAGACCCACCTGGCGGTGGCACTGGGCCGGGAAGCCGTCGAGCGAGGCTATTCGGTGTTGTTTCTGACAGCGGCTGCGCTGATGGGGCAGCTGATGAAAGCGTACACCGATGGCCACCTGGAAGAGAAACTGATGCAGTTGAGTAAGCCCAAACTGCTGATCATTGACGAGCTGGGGTACTTGCCGCTTGAGCCGGCCGCTGCCCATCTGTTCTTCCAATTGGTGGCACGACGCTATGAACGCAGCAGCATTCTGATCACCAGCAACCGTCCGGTGGGCGAATGGGGTCAGGTATTCGGCGATGCGGTTGCCGCTACCGCCATTCTTGATCGGCTGCTACATCACAGCCAGGTCATCACGATCCGCGGCGACAGCTACCGCTTGCGCGATAAGCGGCGTAGCGGCTTGCTGCAAAAGCCGGCCGATTCGACCGTCGCCACACCAGAAGGACGTTAACCATGGGGGGGTTAAATCCATCTGTCGCCAGGGGATCAAAAGATTATGTCGCTTGACAAGTGTCGCTCCGCGGCGCTCAAGATCAACGCCGGCAAGCAGGCGGGTCGCCACGCTCTGCCTCAGGAAGAGATCAATACCTTATTGGCGCGACATGCCATGGCAGGCCGACGGGTGGTGCGTCTGAAGGGCGGCGACCCTTTCATTTTCGGCCGGGGCGGGGAAGAAATGATGGCGCTGCGCCGAAGAGGCATACAGGTGGAGATTATTCCGGGGGTCACCGCTGCCAGCGCCTGCGCCGCAGCGACCGGTATTCCACTGACTCAGCGTGGCCTGGCGTCTGAGGTTTCCATTATTACCGCCCATCATCAAGAGGGGGGCGAAGGTTGTGACTGGGCACAGCTTGCTGCCCGACGAGATCGCACTCTGGTTTTCTATATGGGTCTGTCACAGGCGGCGAGTATTGCCCACGGCCTGATGCGGCATGGGCTGGCCGGCGACACGCCGGTCGCCCTGATATCGAATGGAGCCACGTCCAGGCAGTTGGCCGTGCGCTGCACGTTGAGTCGTCTGCCGGAAAGCGCGCAGCATGAGGCATTGATATCACCCTGCCTGATCGTAGTGGGGTCAGTCGTCGAGCTGGCCTGCCCTCATCGTGTGACACAGGCGCTGCCAGATTATGAGGCATCGCAATGGGTGGCATAAATCGCTTGTATCCGTTGTTTGCTGATCTGGACGGCCGCAATGTCCGGCTCGTCGGTGGGGGCGTTGTGGCTGAACGCAAGGCCCGCATGTTGCTTGCGTGCAATGCGAGTTTGCGGGTGGGCGCCCCTGCGTTGACTGCGACCTTGCAGGCATGGGCCGATGAGGGGCGGCTGACGCATGACGCTGGGGAATTCCAGGATCACTGGTTGGATGACGTGTGGCTGGTCGTGGCCGCAACTGATGATGGGCTTGTCAACGCGCGGGTCAAGCAACTGGCCGACCAGCGCCGTATCTTTGCCAATGTGGTCGATGACCCGCAACAGTCGTCATTTCAGGTGCCCGCGGTGGTAGACCGTTCGCCCATCATGATCGCGGTTTCCTCGGGAGGCTCGGCGCCCGTGCTGGCACGCCGGCTGCGCGAGCGCCTGGAATCGCTTTTCGATCATGCTTTGAGTGATCTGGGCCAATTGGCGCAGCGCTACCGTGACCCGATACGCCACGCCTATCCTGATTTGGGTGCGCGTCGACGCTTTTACGATTGGCTGTTCGATGGCCCGGTGCTGGCCTATATGCGTGCTGGCGATCTGGAGCAGGCCGAGCACGGCCTGCAGTGCAGGCTTGCCGAGCCGGACGCGGCGTCCCCGGCTGTCGTCACGCTGATCGATGCCGTGGATGTTGACCCGGCCAACTTAACGCTAGGTGCGCTGCGCACGCTGTATGAAGCCGATGTGATTGCGTATGACGATGAATGCGCGGACAGCCTGATTCGTCTGGCACGGCGCGATGCAGAGCGGCATCGGCTGCACAATACGGATTTGCACAGCCCGTTGGTACTGGCGCACGCACTGCTTCGCCTTGCTGAAACCCACACATGTGTGGCCTTGTTGCAAACCCGGGCTGTGTCAGGCCCGGGATGGTGGGGACAGGTGTCAAGCACGCTAGGGAAGGCGGGGGTGGCTTGCAGGCTGCAATGACGATCGTGCCGGTAAAAGCATTTAGCCGCCCGCCACCCGTCATGCCTGCCGGCACGTCGTCATCGTGCCCGATATCCGTTTAAGGATGGTTGGGCCGTTCGCCCAGGGCCCTGTGGGTGTCATGCCCAACAGCTTTTCTCATGGGAATCCTTTGGAAGCTGTGAGGGATAGGTTCTGCGAAGTGCTGTGTTCGAGCTGATCGGCTAACATCCCTTATTCGCCCCGAACACTAAGACATGATTGCGCCCAACCCGCCGAACGCCATTCTTGCTGACATCATCGCGCTGATTGAAGAGCGCAATTATCTGCCGGGCGAGCGTTTGCCATCAGAGCGCGAACTGGCGGAGCGTTTCGGGGTAGGGCGGGGCGTCATCCGCGAAGCGCTTTCGGTTCTGGAAAACCTGCGCTACCTGCAGCGCAAGCCGAATTCCGGCATTTATCTCAACCCGCATCCTGAAAGAATCAGCCCTGAAGCGCTCAGTCTCTTCGCCGGCCTGGGCCTGGATCTGGCGGTCGATAAACTGGCGCAGGTGCTGGAAGTGCGGCGCATATTGGAAATACAGGCGGTGGGCCTGGCCTGTATCCGGCGCACAGATGAAGATCTGGCGGCTCTTCAGGATATCGTTGATCGTTTTGATGCGGCGCTTCTTGCCCCGCACGCAGAAATCGCCGTTTTTGACTACGAGTTCCACATGGCCATCTTTCGGGCCACGCATAATGTCGTCCTGATGCAGGTCGTGAATCCCTTCTACGTCATGTCGGCGCACCGGCGGCAGCGCTTCTTTTCGGATACCGAGCGCAGCCGCGTGTCCAACCAGCAGCACCGCAAGATACTGGAATGTATCCGTGCTCAGGATTCCGACGGCGCGCAGCGGCTGATGGCCGACCACATCGGTCGCGTCGAATCCCTGGCCCGCAGCGAAGAACCCTGACATTTCCGCTACCCGGCAACCGCTCGGGGTAATCCCGAGTGGTTGACCTTGCGCTCCTGTTTTAAACTGGTAGTACCAATTTGGGTTACCAGTTTTCGGCGTCTTGCCGCAGTGAGTGTTATGCGAATCAAAAATATTTCCGCGCGTTGGCTGCATGTCCCCATTCCCCCGGAAAAGCAGCATGTGTCCGATTTCGGGCGGATAGCGTCCTTTGACTCGGTGCTGGTGCGGGTAGAAACGGAATGTGGGCTCGTAGGCTGGGGCGAAGCCAAGGAGGAAGTGGGCAGTGCGGCCAACTGCAGTGGCCTGGTCGCACTGATCAATGAAAAATTCGGCCCTTTGCTGGTGGGCGAAGATCCCCGCGAGATCAACCGTTTGTACGAGCTTATGTATAACGGTTCGCGGGGACATTACGCGATCGATCACGGCCATGTGTTTCCCATGATGGGGCGGCGCGGCGTCTCGATCTCGGCAATCAGCGGCATCGATATGGCGCTTTGGGATCTGCTGGGCAAACATTTGCAGGCACCGGTATGGCGGCTTTTGGGTGGCCGCAAGGCGGCGCGCATGCCAGCCTATGCTTCGGGCGGCTGGGCCGATGCGCAAAACATAGGCGCCCAGCTGCAGAGCTATGTCGAGGCGGGTGGGTTCAAGGCTGTGAAGATGCGCGTGGGCGTTATCGACGGCGACCCGATTCATTCCGCCGAGCGTGTCCGCGCAGCGCGTAAAGCCCTGGGCCCCAATATCGGCCTGGCCTGCGATGCCCACGGCACTTATACCGTTGCCGAAGCCAAGCGGTTCTGCCGTTTGGTGGAAGACTGCAACCTGATGTGGTTCGAAGAGCCGGTCACTGCGGATGACAAACGGGGCATGGCTGAAGTACGGGCTTCCACCGCCATCCCGATAGCGGCGGGTGAAAGCGAATTCACGCGATTTGCTTTCCGTGACCTGGCCGAGTTGCGGGCGGCGGATGTATTCCAGCCGGATCTGGCCATTTGCGGCGGCATTTCAGAAGCCATGCGCATTGGGGCCATTGCCAGCGCCTGGAACCTGAAACTCGCGCCGCACTTGTGGACGGGCGCGCTGGCATTTGCCGCCGGCCTGCATGTCTCGGCAGCTTCCCCCGCGGGTTGGATACTTGAGTACTCATTGGGGGCCAACCCGCTGTTGCAGGAACTGGCCCAAGAACAATTTGTGGCAAAGGACGGCTATATCGATATTCCCGACCGGCCTGGCCTGGGTGTCACCATCAAGCAGGATTTTGTCGAGAAATACGCGGTCGCATAAGGAAAGTGCCGGCAGGGCATATGGCAGACCGCCCTTGCCCTGAGTGCAGACACCTGCGGGCAAAGACTCGGTTTGAGTCCCCTGATAATTATTTTTGGAGGAGGCATCATGAATAACTGCTACGCATCAGCAACGCGCCGTCGAGTCCTTGGCGCGCTGGGTGCCGGCCTGCTGGCTGTCAGCAGCCTGGCGCAAGCCCAGACCAGTTCCTATCCCAGCCAGCCCGTCACACTGGTGGTTCCATTTGCCACAGGCGGCACCACGTCGATTCTCGCCCGTCTGCTGGCTGACAAGGTTTCACAAGGCCTGGGCCAAACGGTTGTGGTGGAAAACAAGCCGGGGGCAGGCGGTAATATTGGCATGGATCACGTGGCACGGGCCAAGCCCGATGGCTACACCCTGCTGATGGGCCCTATCGGCCTGGCGATCAACCCTGCCCTGTACACGAACATGACTTTTGATCCCATCAAGGATCTGGAGCCCATCGGCCTGTATGGCGGTGTACCCAATCTGCTGGTGGTCCACCCATCCCTGCCCGTAAAGTCGGTGGCAGAATTGGTTGCCTACGCGAAAGCCAACCCCAATAAACTGAATTACGCTTCAAATGGCAATGGTACTTCCAGCCATCTGGCCGCCGAGATGCTGAAATCGGAAGCGGGCATCGAAATGACCCACATCCCGTACAAGGGCGGTGGCCCTGCCATGCAAGATCTTATTGGTGGGCAGGTCGACATGCTTTTTGATCAGATGCCGGCGGTGCTGCCCCAAGTCGAAGCCAAGACCGTTGTTGCGCTGGGTGTTTCAAGCGCCGAACGTTCCAATAGCGCGCCCGATATTCCCGCCATCGCGGAAAGCATTCCGGGTTTCGATCTGGTGGTATGGTTTGGCTGGCTGGCGCCCAAAGGCACTCCCGACGAAGTGATTCAACGCATCAACAAAGAAATGAATAAGGCCTTGGCTGACCCCGACTTCCAGGCGAGGCTGGCTTCCATGGGCGTGACGCCCATGCCCAGCACGCCCGATGAGTTCTATCAATTCATGGTGTCGGAAACAGAACGCTGGGGTAAGGTGGTGCGGGCTTCCGGAGCCTCCATTAACTGATCCTGAGCTTGCGATGCCTGGGGGCGGCGACAGGATTGCGTAAACTCGGCGCATGTCGAATCACAATCCTTCGCGCCGTCCCCGTTGTGAAAGATGCCTGCGACTAGCGTCGCATTGTCTGTGTGCTCACATCCCCTCACTGCCCAACCGCACGCCGGTATTGATACTGCAGCACCCCGACGAAGCAAAGCACCCCTTGAACACAGCAAGGCTGGCAGCATTGGGGTTGCAACATGCCGAGTTGCTTATTGGGGAACACTTCCCACAACTGGCGGACATCATTGCCTCGGCGGGGCAGGCGTTGCTGCTGTTTCCTGATCCGGATGGCGACCCGCTTACTGTGCTGGCCCAACCACCTGTCGGCCACCCGCCGCTGCTGATCGTCCCGGACGGGACCTGGCGCAAAGCCCGCAAGATCGTCCATGACAACCCTATCCTGAATACATTGCCCCGGCTCAGTCTGCCGCCGGGAGAACCTTCCAGGTATCGCGTACGCAAGGCCACCGAGCCCGGCGCAGTGGCCACCATCGAGGCCATTGTCAGAGCGCTGGCGGTTCTTGAACCGCAGCAGGATTTTCATCCTTTGCTACAACCCTTTGAGGTGTTGGTGGACCAGCAGATCGATGCCATGGGAGACGCCGTGTACCGCAGGAACCATTCAAGCTGGAACTTCTGAATCCCGCTCGGACATCTCCGCGAAAATCCCCTCTTGTATTTCTGCATGCATCTTTATAAACTCCGTACATATTTAATAACTACGGACTTATAGGTTCGATCCCTTTCACCACCCAGGAGCGGGCATGAAACCATCCATTTCATTGGCATTGAGCGCGACCGTCGCCGCATGTTCGCTGCTGTTCAGCGCTGCGGCGGCTGCAAAAACCCACGCCTGGGATATGTCCCTGGCATGGCCTGCAGGCAACTTCCAGAGCCGCAATGCTGAAATCTTTGCGCGGCAGGTAGAGCAGGCCACCAACGGCGAGCTGGTCATTACCGTTCACCCCGGGGGCGCGCTCAGCATTAAAGGCCCCGATACCCTGATGGCCGTGGAAAACGGCCTGGTGCAGGTGGCAGATATGCTGGTTTCCCAACAAGGGGGTGTCGAGCCTTTGTTAGGGATGGATGCCTTGCCCGGGTTGATCGCCGGCCAGGAAGAAATGAAAACCTTCCTCAAGCATGCCCGGCCTGTTTATGATGAATTGGCCAAAAAGCATAATCAAAAGATTCTGTATGCCGTGCCATGGCCGTCTCCAGGCCTGTACAGCAAGCGCCCGATTTCAACACCAGAAGATATCCAGGGTCAGAAGCTGCGCGCGCACGACAAACCTGCTTACGAGTTCCTGCAAAGCTTGGGCGCCGTGCCTTCCCAAATGCCTTGGGGTGAAGTAGTGCCTTCCCTGGCGGCTGGTACCATTGATGGCGTAGGTACGTCGACGTCTTCCGGCGTTGACGGCAAGTTCTGGCAGTTCACGCCCAACTTCATCCCCTTGAACTGGGCCACATCGCTCAGCATTGTCACTGTCAACCTTGATGTATGGGAACAGCTGAGCGGTGACCAGCAAAAGGCAGTGGAAGATGTCATTCAGAAGCTTGAGCCAGAGTTCTGGGCAATCAGCGCCCAGGAAGACAAGAAGGCTCTGGCCGTGCTGCGCGAAAACAAGATGAACATCACGGAACCCTCACCCGAGCTGAAGGAAAGGATTGCGGAGGTGGGGCGCCCGATGTGGGACAAGTTCGCTGATGCCGCCGGCCCGCAGGCGCGCAAGCTGCTGGACAGCTATCTGGCCGACCGCGGTCAGTGATAGCGCACTTCTGATATGAATCATCTGCTGCGCGTGATCGACAGCTTATGTATCGCGGCGGAGAACGCAGCGATCCTCATTCTGTACAGCATAGCCATATTGATGCTTTCAGAGACCATAGCGCGCAGCTTCTTCAACCTCAGTATTCCGTTTTCATGGGAATACAGTGCCTACGGCATGGCGGCGGCATTTTTCCTGGGCTCGGGCAATGCGCTGAGGGTGGGCGCCCACATTCGGGTCATGTTTATGCAGAGCGTGCTGCCCCGGCGGTACGCCAAAGCGCTGGATCTCGTGGCGACCGCTGGCGGCACTTTGCTCACCGTCATCATTACCGCGTCCTTGTTTGCACTGGTGCAGCGTTCGATGTCTCGCGACATGGTTTCGAACACTGTCATGCAGACCCCATTGGCGGTTCCACAGATGGTGTTGCTGTTGGGCGCCTTCCTGCTGCTCCTGGCCTTTGTGGCGCGGTTGCTGCGCCTGCTGACCGGGCGGGAGGCCGAGCTGGGTTTGCCCAATGACGAGGCTCCAGACCCACTATGCTAGCCATCACCATTGTGACCTGCGCAGCCCTGCTGCTGCTTCTGGGGTCCACTGTCTGGGTCAGCCTGAGCTTGTTTGGCGCGGCCTACATTGTGTTGATGCTGTTCAAGCCGAATCTGCCGCTTGATGTGTTGACCGGGCAGATATTCTGGACATCCACCACCAGTCAGGAACTGCTTGCGCTGCCATTGTTTGTGCTGATGGGCGAGATACTCGCCAAGACCAGCATAGGTAAATCTCTGTTCTCGGGCCTGGCCCCATGGGTAGGGCGCTTGCCCGGCGGCCTGACGCATGTGAACGTACTGGGGAGCACGCTCTTCGCCGCGATTTGCGGGTCATCGGTGGCCACGACACAGATCGTGGGGCGTGTAACTCTGCCGGAACTGGAAAAGCGGGGATACGATTCACGTCTGTCGATAGGGTCCCTGGCAGGGTCCGGGACCTTGGGCTTTCTGATTCCGCCCAGTCTGATCATGATCATCTATGGCGTCCTGGCCGAGCAGTCGATTGTGGAACTGTTCATCGCAGGCGTCATTCCAGGGTTGGGTCTTGCAGCGATCTACATGGTGTATATCATGCTGCGAGGGCTGCGTAGCGAGCGCCCCAAGGCCGTTTTCACGACACGCGAACGTCTGACGGGGCTGCGACAGATCTTGCCCGTCGTGGTGCTGATTGGCGCCATCATCGGTGCGCTCTATCTTGGCGTTGCGGGGCCTTCCGAAGTTGCCGCCGTGGGTGTGCTGGGAGCCATTCTGATCGGATGGCAGCAACGCTCACTGAGCTGGCGCAGCCTGGTTACCGCCGGCCGCAGTGCGGTGCGAACCTGCGCCATGATTGGCCTGATTCTGGCGGGTGCGGCGCTGATTGCCGTGGCCATGAGCTATCTGGGCTTGCCCAAATACGTTGCACAGCAAATCGCGGCACTGGGTCTGTCGCCTTTGGCGCTGATCAGCATCTTGCTGGTATTTTATATTGCGCTGGGGAGCTTTCTTGACGGCACTTCCATCATCGTCATGACCCTGCCCATCGCTTTGCCGCTGGTCGTGCAGGCCGGGTACGACCCGATCTGGTTCGGCATCTTTCTGGTGGTCATGGTCGAAATGGCGCAGATCACCCCACCCATTGGCTTCAACCTGTTCGTAATTCAGTCCATTACCAATAAAAGCCTGGCGTTCATCACGCGAGCGACCATGCCGTTTTTTCTGCTGATGCTAGCATGGGCAATGATCCTGGCGATATATCCGGACATTGTCCTCTGGCTGCCCGGCACATTGCGAAACGGATGACCAGGCTTATGCAACATTCCGGCAAGCAGCTACCGTTGTATCAGCATGTCGCGCATCAACTTGTCGATGACATACGCAAGCAACCCATAGGTACTATCCTCCCCACTGAAGTGGATCTGGCCGAGCGGCTGAGGGTCAGTCGTCATACTGTCAGGGCGGCATTGGGTATTCTTGTCGATCAGGGCCTGGTAGAGCGTGTGCGCCGTGTCGGAACGCGGGTGCTCAGGCATACGCCCAGCCAGCGCTACGAGCAGCGCATGGATGGGATAGACAATATTCTGGAATTCGCCGGGCGCAGCGTCATGCATATCCATGAGGTGCAGCAGATTCCCCTTGGCAGCTCTGCCGCTCCCGACATGCAAGAGCTGGTCGACCCGACCGGGCAATGCTTGCAGGTCACCGGTGTGCGCCGGCTCTCGGGTGAAGACAGCAACTCGACCTGGACACAAGTTTTCGTACCAGGGAGATTCGCCGGCGTACAAGCTTTGTTGCCGAAAGAGACCGAAGCCATGTATCGCATCATTGAAGAGGTCTATCAGTTCAAGGTGGTCAAGCTGCTGCACACCATCACGGCGGTTGCATTGCCGCCGTATGCCGCGGCTTCGCTGGGCCTGCCGGAAGGCTCGCCGGCCCTGCAGGTGAAAGCCTGGCTATACAGTCAGGGGGATGAACTGGTCGAGTATGTTCACTCTATCCATAACCCGGATAAAGTCAGCATCAGTATGTCGACCGTGCAGTCTTCCTGAAGCCGAAAAGATTCGGCATCGTTTTCCCCTTACCTTCATAAGGAGTACAGGAGTATGAGTTACGTAACCCTCACAAGCAAAGAAGGCAAGCCGTTTCAGGCCTACTTTGTAGAAGCATCAGACAAGAAGGCTCCGGGCATAGTGCTGGTCCAGGAAATCTTTGGTGTGAATGCTTCCATGCGTGCTGCAGCTGAACGCTGGGCCAGCCTGGGATACAACGTAATATGCCCGGACCTGTTCTGGCGCAAAGAGGCCGGCCTGGAACTTGATCCTGCCAATTCCGATCAGTTCGCACGCGGTGTCGAACTGATGCAGGCTATGGATGAAGACCTGACGGTTTCCGACCTGGAAGTGGCCCGGGCGTGGCTGGAAGAGAAAACCGGCAACCCGGCCATAGCCGGGCTGGGTTACTGCTGGGGTGGCCGTCTGGTAGTGCGCATGGCAGCCGATACGGGTGTGAAATGTGCTGTCAGCTACTACGGCGTGGGCCTGGAGCAACTGGTTCCGGCTACCCCCGCGTCGGCGGCGCCCACCCTGCTGCACATTGCCGCTCTGGACAGCTACGTTCCCGAACCCGCACGTAATACCATACTGGCGGCTGTGAATAGCCGCGACGGATGGGAGGCTTACGTCTATGAAGGCTGTGATCACGCCTTCGCCCGCCCGAATGGTGAGCTCCGGGACGAGCAGGCCACTCAGCAGGCTGAAGAGCGATCCGTCGCCTTCATGCAGAAACATGCTCGTTAATCTGTAATCTGTCATACACCACGGTCATGTCAGCAAATCCAGATTGGCCAACAGCCCTTGCCGTACAACTGAGCGGCAAGGTGGCTGTCGTGACCGGTGCGGGTTCAGGCATCGGGCGGGCCACCGCCCGGCGCCTGGCCTTGTCGGGCGCCGTTGTGGCGGCGCTCGATATCGATGCCGGCGGCATAGACGCGCTTAGTCGCGAAGTGCGACAGGCAGGCGGCACCCTGGTTCCTTATGTCGTCAGTGTGACCCA
>Ga0182738_1006007_pt1 | contig 12765 bp, 10 predicted proteins | sample eDN5th30CBELigMG_FD_128876 | JGI IMG/M metagenome (GOLD analysis project Ga0182738, IMG submission 128876) | Enriched Miracle-Growth compost microbial communities from Emeryville, California, USA - eDNA 5th pass 30_C BE-Lig MG (version 2)... ...
AGCCATTTGTATCAAGGACGCATCTTTGAACGCCACTGAATGGGAGCACTCCACGCCGTCATCGCCAGACGTGGCTACATGCGCCAGGATTTCTTGATCCCATAAATTGAAACAGAGGATTTTAGCCGGCACATTCCCTTTGTGGAAAGGAGACGTGCCGTCTTGCCCGGGCGTAAAAGGTGGAATTAATAAACAGGAAGGAGCGGACAATGACAGTTTTAATCGTCCATAAGCCAAATCAGTTCCCAACGCCCTGGCATTTTCGGCCATTTGCTGCGTCACACCGATGGCGTGTTTGTAAACCCCTTGAAATACAATAATCAGATAAGACGATCGCCCCGCGCTCATATGCTCCGTTTTCCAATACCACGATGGCTGCAACCGCCAAGAGAAACTTTCTTCCAAAAATGGCGCCTCACCCCATTCAACTGGAATATGGGGGAATAAATAAGGCGCGTCGACGATAGTTTGTGAAATCGCGGCATTCTTCAGTTCGGGGATGATATATTCATCCAATGCTTTTGCGATTTGTTTGCGAATGTGGGGAACAAACGGCATATGACGAGTTTACAATACAGGCAGTGAATACATTAAAAGTACTTTTACCTTCCCAGGTTGTCCAAAAACAAAAATGAGCGCGAGATCATCTCTCGCACTCATCATTTTTAGCAGGATGCTACATCGCAATCCTGGCGTTTTTTATTAATATCCAGAGTTGCCGCAGCTACCACATCCGCCGCCCGCCGCTGCCGGTTCAGCTTCGCCTTCGGCGCCTTCTTTGGGGGTGAAAGAACTGCCACAACCGCAGCTGGACGCAGCATTCGGATTCTCAATCTTGAAGCCGCCGCCCATCATGTTATCCACGAAATCGATCTCCGCGCCTTCCAGATACTGCCCGGAACGCGGATCAATAATCACTTTAACATCATTAATTTCATAAGTGGTGTCGCCCTCCATCGCCTCTTCTTCGAGCGCCATCCCATATTGAAATCCCGAACAGCCGCCGCCTGAAACGAAAACGCGCAACATGGCTTCCGGTTTATTTTGCTTTTCCAGCAAGTTCTTCACTTCACTCGCCGCACGATCGGTAATTGTAACCATAATTTACTCCTTGGAAAGTACTTTTCCCTACTAAAGATTATACAGATGCCGGAAGCGCCACGCAAGCTCACACCGTCTTGCGAGGAGAGAGCAGACTGATAACAAATACAATAATCGCCAGCACAATCAAGATGTGAATGAAGGCGCCCAGTAAATGAAAGCCCAACCATCCAATTACCCACAAAACCGCCAGCACCAATGCAATCGACATTAAAAGTGACATCACTTTCCTCCTTATATTGAAGAAAATAGCAAAGGTAGTGCCGGACTCAATTAAAAGTACTTTTGCCCATTCTTAAATGTTCCCGTCGCCACCAAACGTTGGCTGGCAGTGCGCTTTTCGCCTTTCACATCTTCCAATTCAAAGCGGCCTTCTTCTAATTTCAGCAGCGTGATATCAGCCTGCATTCCCGCTTTCAACGCGCCAATGCGATCCGCCAGTCCCATGGCTTTGGCGGGATTTTGCGTGGCGGCACAAAGTACTTTTTCCAGCGGCATTCCCAGATAGAGGAATTTGGAAAGCGTCGTCGCCATGTCCCACACCGGCCCGTTCACGTTGAAGGAATGAATATCAGTGCTGATGGTGTTGGGCCAGAAATCGTAATCGCGGCAGGCGCGCTCGGCGGTTTCCCAGCCAAAAGCACCGGCGCCGTGACCCACATCGCAAATCACGCCGCGCGCCTGCGCCTCCAAAAGTACTTTTAGCGGCTTGCCGTTTTCATCGAAAGCGTGATCGGCATGCGGATGAAAGAGGTGCGTATAAATATCACCGGGGCGCAATTTCTCCAGCAATTCCTGCGTCGGGATATTGGACACCGCGTGATGAATCATCAATGGCGTGCCGGTTTTTTCGGCGGCTTCCAGCGCTTCTTTAAACGCCTTGTCTTCATGTTCCTTTTTGTGATCCGCCAGGCTTGCCGAAAGCCGCGCCTTGACGCCGATGAGATGTTGGGGGTGTTGCTGAATACAATCAATGGCGGCGCTGGCGTTGATATGGCGCGGCTCGACCAATTCGCCCATCAGCGGCGGCGCGTCTTTGTGGCCCTGTAAACATCCCACCATCGAAATGTTAATCAACGCATAAATTTCCTCGCGCGCCGCCGGCATCACGTATTTTTCAAAGGTGCGATAAGTCAACGATCCCGCCGTGCCGGTATCCAGCAACGTTGTGACGCCCTTGCTCAAGCCACAGGTAATGGCATCAATCGCCCAGTAACCCATGCCGTCAAAAACATGCGCGTGCAGATCGATGAGGCCGGGAGAAACAATCAATCCTTTGGCATCAATTTCCCTTTCGCCCTGCGCCGCAAGGTTTTGCCCAATCTCCGCGATCTTCTCGCCATCAGTGCGAACATCCGCAACCACACCGGCAGCACCGCTGCCATCCACCACCAAACCGCCACGTATTAAATAACTCATTTGTTCACCGAAAAAGTACTTTATCACGGAATACACGGCCGGGCACAATTTTTATTATGGTAATTGTATATAGTAAGAAATTCTGCAACGCTGACATTGAAAACAATGGCGGCATGATCTGTGAAAAGTACTTTTACATTAATTAACCACAAAGAGAACACAAAGAACGCAAAGATTTTTTGCAGGCTGATTAACAGCTACGCAAAAATTTTCTGCCTTTCTTTGTGCTTTTTGTGTTTTCTTTGTGGTTAATTATTTTTCAACAATAGGTAAAGCCAGCGTCTTCGATTCAAAAGCATTTAACGAAATATCCATTTGGTGAGTTGCATCTTTTAGTTTCTGGCTTTCCGGTATTTGCAGCGTGAAAGATGCTGCTTCGTTGTGCGGGTTCGTCAATAGGATATACAATTTCCCGTCATATTTTCTCGCCGTGAAAAGTACTTTTGTGGTATCCGCAGAAATACCAGTCACTATTTCACCTTTCAGCAGCGGTAGCGAAAGTTTGGTGATTTCTGCGTTAATATCTTTCAAATGTGGCCATAAAGGCGTTTTGGTTAAATCCCATCCGGGATCGAACATCGAATACCAGGAAATTTCTTTGGCGCCGTTAATCAATGCCAGATAAACCATGCAACGCGCCTGCGCAGCTGTCGGTTGCGTTTTCAAATCGGCAGTCCAGCCGCTTGCTAATACCACGGAAAGACTTTGCCAAGGTTGCTTGGCCAGAAATGTGGCGCGAGCAACATCAGAAACTTCCGTCACAGGACGTTTGGGAACAGGATAAATATCACGCTGGATGATATCGCTGAAGTTTTTATAAAATTCCAAATCATCGCCTGGGCTGAGCGTTATTTCCAGCGGATGTTTCGGGTCAGCAGCTTTGAGCGCGCGATACACTTGCGGAACTTCGCTCGCCACTTTCCTGTTATACATCGGCTCATCGAGAATCTTCCAATTTAGCAGAGCAGGATGATCGGCAAAACGGCGGATTTTTTCCAATGATTCCGGCAGGTTCTTCGCCACATAGCCGCGTCCGTGCAAAGGAACATCCACAGCAAGCCCCTGCTTTTGCGCCCTGTCTAATATTGGTCCCAATTGATCCGCTGTAAAATTAGGCCCGCTTACAATGGTATTAAATCCATTCGCCGCAAGCTGTTTAAATATCTCATCAGTAAATCCCGGATGATAAATACTGATCGGAAAGAAAGGTTTTCCATTATGAAGGATCGTGCCGTTTTCCGTCAGATATTGCGGTTTGCGATTGGGAACAATGGTAAATAATTCCGCGGGAAAATTGGACGTCACTTCCTGCTCATTTTGATGCAGCGAAAAATGTAATTGATAATCGCCCGCTTCGGGAGCTTTAACGGCAACCGTTGCAAAAAAGTGACGATCATCTTTGCCGCGTTCCACATCAGTAGGAAGTTTGGCAGCCACCAGTTTATCTTTGGAATATAAATCGGCAACGATCATCGGCGGAAAAGTACTTTTCCAGGGGTAATACAGATTCAATTCATATTTCACATTTTCCTGTTGGCCAATTTCCAGCGCTTTTTTCGTGGGCGAAACCACCGAAATGCCCGATGTCTCCAACGCCACATCATCAAATAAAACCGCGCCTTTGCCATAAACGCGCAAGAGTAAATTGGCGCGCACTGTGTCGGCGCTGAGCGGTAATTGCGCCGTGATCAAATGCCATTGATCATCATTCAACTTCATACTTTCATTCAGTTGATCGATATTCTTACCTTCCGCAGTGTAGCCTTCGATTTTCACACCGGCTGTGACGGACGGTGATCCCGGCGCAACACGCGCCCAAACCGATAAGCGATAGGTGGCATTGCCCTGGACCGTCACCGTTTGAGTCGCCAGTGGATTGGTCGCTTTGATGCGTCCGTCAATCAATAATGCATGGTTGCCGCTGTGAGCCGTTCCTTCTTCCACAGAAGCCTGCCCGGCATATTTAGCCCAGAGCGACCAGTTATCCATGCCGTTTTCAAAACCGGGATTTACCACGGGAATTTCCAATGGTTTTGCTTCTGCCTGAAGGGTGTTAAATCCTACACAAAGCGATAATCCAAGCGCGATAAAAGTACTTTTAGAGATGTTAGTGAATTTCATAGCGATAAAATTAAAATGTTATCTTGTCCCGTCTGCATACCAGTAAATGCCTTCGCTCGCCTTAGGCAATAGGGTTCGGCAACTCGTTGACAACGGATCGCAACTATCAGGACTTCTTTGCAAATGATGCCACTTTACATGACCATCCGCGAAGAGAAAATTGGCGCCATCCAAATGGCGATCGAGCATTGCGCGCGTTGCATCCCAAGGATAATATGGATTGGCGCTTGTCATCGGATACCAGGGTGTAAATGATTGAAAATTAGAATCGAGGATCATCACCGTTTGAGAGGGTTTATCGACGGCAGCGATAATCTGTCCGGCCGAACCACTGGAACTTAATCCAGTAAGAAAATCTTGATTTGCGCCATACGTGAACTTTCCTGAGCTGCTATAGCTCCCATCCCAGATTAGCGATGAATCCGCGCTGGGGCAGTTAAAAACCTGAATACTTTTTACATACGGGTATATTTTCACATACCACGGGTTTGCTGAAGAGTTGTCGCCGTTGGGAAAGCGATATGTGCCTGTGCCCGCCCAGTTTACCGACGGATAATGTTCATCATAATCCTGCGTATACATCATCACGCCAAGCCCAATCTGTTTCAAATTGCTCATACAGCTGGCGCGTCGCGCATTTTCCCGCGCTCTGGCGAACACGGGAAACAGAATTGCCGCGAGAATTGAAATAATGGCAATAACAACTAATAGTTCTATCAATGTGAATCCCTTGTGGAAGGCCTTTTTGCGTTCCACTTGTTTGACGTTTGTAGTCATATGACTACCTCCTTTCAGTAATCTCCGACTTCCGGTAAAAGTACTTTTGTATTGTTACCCGATTGTCATACTCCTATTATACCCCAGGAAGTTATATCTTAAACTCATTTTGGCAAGCAAGAAATTGTTCAAAAGTGACTTAATTAAACAAAAAAGCTATTCTGCGTGATTCTGTGAGGAAAGTAACTGATGCCGTCGCCGATATTCGCGCGGAGTGATGCCATTGGCTCTTTTGAACATGGCGCAGAATGAAGCCGCGCTGGTGAATCCTGATAAACCGGCGATTTCGGCGATATTTTCCGGTCCATTTGCCAACACCAATTTTGCGGCTTCCAGACGCCGATGCGTGACATAGCGCATGAGCGTTTGGCCAGTGACGCGATAAAAAATGCGCCCCAGATGCGCCGGCGAAACGCCCATCGCTTTGGCGATGTTAGTGCGATTCAGTGGACTGCTCAATCGCGTCTCAATATGATCCATCACATGACGGCACAATTCCCATTCCCTGGCATCAGCCGGTGCGGGCTGGGCAATATTGAGCGGCGAAAAGGCAGAATTAGCCAGCGGCAAACGGCGCGCATTTAACAATCGATGAAAACGGCTCATCATGGCATACAGCAACGCTTGCGCGGCAGCCTGATTGTGGGGAATTTCTAATTCCTCGCCATAGGCGCGCGCCATTTGCAGCAACACCGGATCGTGCAATTGCAAAGAATGAGAAACGAAATCTCCTTCCTTTCCCGATCCGGAAAGATGAAACCGCACATCCTCATTCATGAGCGATAAGCACAAACTCTTCTGCGTGGTTGGCGTGGGGTCGACGCCGCGATGGCCGGGAATCGTGGGCAGGATGTAAGTAACGGATGAAGTGGGCAATCGAATCATCATGGCGCCGCTGATGATTTTTCCCGTTTCTGCTTTGATGCGTTTGGCCATCTGCGCCGTGATGCCAATGCGATGATCCGCAATTCCTTCATACACAAAGATCATGTAGGCAAATCGCGATGCACCCAACTGTTGTTTATCCCAGTCCCAGGTTATTTGAGTTGGATTCAGTGCCTTGTCCGGTAAATAATCTTCCGCTATCTCCCAATGTTCCGCATTAGAGAGATCAAACGGCGGAGCGACGCGAATCTGCGTGATTATTGTGTCACGCAGCGCTGGAAGGATAAATTCTTCCAATGCCTGCAACACTTCTTTGCGGATTTGCGGCGCGAAAGGCATGGAATGATTATATGTAAAAGTACTTTTACGGCCTGCGTGCAGGTTTCATCGCCGAGGGATAACCGGAGGCGGAAATTCCCTGCGCCTTTCGCTGACGCTGGAATTCTTCTTCATCAATTCTTGCAACATGTCCATCGAGATAGACCACGGCGCGCTTGCCACCCGCGTCCGGCGCGTCCTCATAAAAAGCAAAGGTTTGTGACGGCGGCGTTTTAATTTGATCCAGACCAAGTCGGGAGATTTTATAATTGGGTAAATAGGGACGATGGGTTTGTGGCTGCAGAAAAACTTTCACATTTGTAGCATAAGGCAGCAAACGATTTTGAACAGTGGTATGCTCGGTGACGTTGGATGAGACATTTTGGATATCATCGGCGCTGCGCGCGGCCACCATCGGCGGGATTTTTTCGTCGTAATCTTGCGTATACATTAAAAGCGCCAGACCAATTTGTTTCAGATTGCTTATAGAATCGTCCTGAGCCACAACTTCCGGCTCCAGCAAATCGGTCTGCGGATCAAACTGTTTCACCTGGTGAATGCTTTGTGTATCATTAAGCGGCAACAGCGATAATTCCAATACGGCATCTTGCAGCAAAAATCCTTTGTCCTGATCATCATCAGCTTCAGAGCGCTTCCGAAAATCTGATTTATCGCGCGTGTGATACACCACCAAATAGCGCTGCTTGCCAAAGGGAAATATCTTGCCGTTCGTGTAGTAATACATTTGATATGGCATGTCGCGCGAATCGGTCAGCGCCAGCAGAAGATTGGTCGTTCCCGCTGTAATCACATGCCAATCTGCCGTGAGTTCCTGCGCCTTCATCTGCGTGGCAATATGTTGCTCTTTCAGCGCTTCATATAAATTGGCCGGTTCGGCGTTTTGCGCCTTTGCCGCGACAGCTAACGCGCCAATAAGCAATACCACAAAAGTACTTTTTCCTAAGTTTTGCAAAATGTGTTTCATCATTTTCTCCTTTGATTAAATCCGTCATTTCCACATGCTCGTAAAAATACTTTTACAGCATATTCAATCCTGCCACAATATCTCCCGTAGCACCAGAATTCCATGATCGATATCGCCCGCGTTCTGGTCTGTTCTTATTCTCGATCGGCCTTCCGTTATTATTAATGCCATCAGGGCCAATACTCCATAAAAAGTACTTTTCTCCCTCCAATCGATAACGCAACGGCGTCAATCCATCGAACGAGTCAAGAGGAACTTTACGTAAATAATGCGGCACCAGCTTTTGCAAAGTGCGCGGATAATTACCGTGATTCATTTTATAAGCACGCAGGGCCAGCATCGTCATCGCCAACACACATTGCGTGTCGGCACGTGCCTGAATCCAGCGACGGGAAGAGACATTAATGGCAAATATCGCTACAGGAGATTTCTTAAATCCAGTCACCGGCTGCATTGTTGAATAGGGCAAATGAGCGTTATCAATCTGAGCATCCATTAACCGCGAGTAATCTGCCATTAACTCTTCTTTGCTCATGGATAATAATCGCGCCGCTTGTATAACAGACAAATCTCCTGCATCTGCAATTTGCTTACGCCAGTCCGTGCGTTTCAGTGCATCTTTAAGCAATTCCTGCCCATACATTTTATCTCCTTGCACTGTTTTGTAATAGGGGAATCTGTTCGCATAAATCTTTCCCAGCCGAAAGCTGGCAGTCCGTGACGTGCTTGCATCGAGACGCGGCAGGAGATTTTCCAGTTCTCTAAACCCCATTGCCGTGATCGCATTGCCCACCAAACTCGCGATCAACGGCCCGCCGCGCGGAATAGCATATCCAAAATCAATAATATCCACCGCACTGCCAACGGCCTTATCCAGCTCACCGCGCTCGGCATAAACATGGCTTTCCACGCGAAGTGCCCGCGCCAGCCAACGGAATTTGCTGTAGTTGGGATAAAGGTGACTAAATTGCACCTTCGGTTGCCAGACGGGATATTTTAATCCTTCGCGCAACAAGTGAAATGCTTTAGCATTCCTTTTAAGCCAGGCTTCTTTCGGCGCAATCGGATAAATTTTTCCTTTCTCATATTTGGTGGAAGTAACTTCATCCACGCCTTTATTATCGGGGACAAACGCATCGCCCGCGCGGATGAAATACTCATAACCATTGGGATTCGGCATGGGCGCTGCGGATGCATTCGTCGCAAAAACGAGCATTGAAGCGCATGCAACAAGTAACGAAAAAACGTGTTTCATCTTATTACGAGGATAACATATTTTTTGCGCACCGCTGCCGGGGCACGGCACAAAAGTACTTTTATCACGTTCATCAAAAACAACAAAGAGCACAAAATTACTTTGTGCTCTTTGCGTTTTGTGTGGCTATATTTGTAATCTACAAAAGTACTTCCTTCCCCGTCTCGCTCGATTCATAAATCGCGTCGATAATTTGCGTCACTTTCAACGCTTCTTCGCCCGGCGTGAAGACCGGTTTATCGTTGCGCACGGAATCGATGAACGATGCAATTTCCGCGTGGTGTGATTGTACGCCGGTGGGCAGATAAGCGGGTGTGATATCCAGCAAGGTTTTATCCTTTTCACTGAACATCTTGAGCGGCGTCAGTTGGCAGCCGCCTTTGTCGCCCATGAGGGAGAAATTGAAAATTTCGCGTTCTTCGATGTTGGCGCAAAAGCTGCTTTCCAGGGTCAGCACGAAATCATTCTCAAAACGCACCTGCGCCACGGCGAAATCTTCCACGGTGAAATTCTTATAATCCCACTGGCCCATCAAACCCACCACGTCTTTGCGTTTGCCGAACATGTCCCAGGTTTTGCCCGAAACAGCGACCGGTTTGGGATGACCGGCGATATGCAGCGTCAAATCCAAAATGTGGACACCGATGTCGATCAACGGGCCGCCGCCGTTCAGTTCTTTGGAGATAAAAAATCCCCAGCCCGGAATGCCGCGGCGGCGCATGGCCTGGGCGCGGCCATAATAGATGTTGCCCATCGCGCCGGATTTCACATAGTCGCGCAGCACTTTGGCCTCGGGGCGGAAACGGTGATTATAACCGCACATCAATTTGCTGCCCGATTTTTTGGCCGCGTCCACCATGGCCTGGCCCTCTTTGGCGTTCATCGCCAGCGGCTTTTCGCACAACACATCTTTACCGGCCTTGAGCGCCGCGATGGTGGCTTCGGCGTGCAGAAAGTTGGGCGTGGTCACCGAGATTACGTCGATGTCATCGCGCTTCAACATCTCTTTATAATCGGCATAAGTGTGGGGAATGGAATATTGTTCCGCCACGCTGGTGCGGGACGCTTCCACCGGATCGGCCACGGCGCGCACTTCCACATTTTCCAGTTTCTGATATCCCGGAATGTGGATGCCTTTGGCAATGCCACCGGCGCCGATAACGCCAACGCCAATTGTGCCTGTCTTCTTCTTGCTCTTGCTTGCTTTCGCCTTACTTGTTTTAGGCATTCAAATATCCTTCTACAAAAGTACTTTTATGGTTTTGAAAAACCGTTCGCAGTCTGACGCAGATGGGGAGAAAGGTCAATCGCTTAAATAGCGTAATGATCAAGCCCAAAAGTACTTTTGCAGGTTACCCCGAAATGTCAACGCCGCTGCCGTTAGCCTGCAATACAAAATCCTGTTCGCCAGGTGTGCGAAAAAGATCATTTGTTAAACCGCGCACAAACTTGCTGATGTTTCGCGCTTCCGCGTAGGGCTGTTTGGCTTTGAGTAATTCGTAGGGAAACTGGTTGGGATGTGCGGTGGCAATTTCATACGATAATTCACTGAATATGGCTTGCGGAAGTTTCTGTTTGTTTCCAGGTAACTCATAAAAATACCGCACCGCCTCATCCACCAGGCCATTTTGTATAAATGTTTCAAGCAGTTCTTTCCTGGAAATATCCTTTTGCGACGCGTTGAAAATGTATCGCAAAAGGGCGTCACATCGTTGTTGATCCTTGGCATCATTCCATAATCTTGCAAGACGCACTGTAGCCTCAATAGAAGCATAAGTCAGTTCTCCGGCGCCGATTTTGCGTTTGAGCGCTTTTTCCATTATTTCGATGTTACCGCGTGCTTGAGGGAATTGTTCGGCAGCAATTTGAGCCCTGATAAATTGATCTAAGATAAATGCCGCGATATAGTTAATGCGCAGCTTTGATAAATATGGCTGGAGATCCTCATGCGTTTGTAATAATTGGTGCGGAGAAAAAGTACTTGTCCCATGAAATTTTTGTGAATAAAAAAATGGAAGCGTCAAATAACGTAGCTGAGCCAGAGGAAATTCTTCAGGGGGCGTGTCATTTTTCAATTGCTCCAACCATTTTTGCACTTCGTCATTTTTATTGACTCTTGCATATCCTACCGCGAGATAAGTGGCGTAGGATTGAGCGAGATCTGTTGTAGATTCTTCATTTTGTTTGTCTGTCTCCAGAATATGCGGTACTTTAGCTGCTGCTTTGTCAAGGAGAGCAGTGGCCTTTTCCGGATATTTTGGGGCAATATAATAAGCAATATCAAATAGAGGTGATATTTCCTTAGAATTCAGTTGTTCAACTGCATTGATGGCTGCATCCACCTGCCCAAGCTTTAACAATTGCTCCAACACATCATCATACAGAATGTTCTCGGAATTGCGGCGATGAAAACTCTGCCACTGATCCACAAAATTTGCCTTGAGGAGTATGATTTCAAAGTGTTTTGTTTGATAATCATTGTTTAAGGAAATAACCCTTTTTTCTGCTTTGTCAAAAAGCCGCTTGGCAACAGGAATGTTGCCGCATTGTGAAAACAAATATGCAGTGTGTGTCAAAGCGCTCAAATTATTAGGCGCCAGCGGCGTCACCTGGAAAAGTACTTTTTGCGCGGCATCAAATTCGTTCTGGCGCAAATGCGCCCGCGCCACCGTCAGCAGCGCATCCGCTTTGGCGTTATTATTGGTGATTTGCGGGATCAAACTTTCGGCGCGTTTGATATCGCCCAAGATCGTGCTGCGCCGCACTGCCAAACGCAATACTTCGCTTTGCGTATTCGCGACGTTACCGGAAGTTATCCATTGCGCCGCTTTGAGCGCGGTATCGGTGCGCCCCAGCCGCGCCAGCGCAATGGCAATCCCATAGAATGTCTCGTCATATTTTTCACGCGAAGCCGCCTTGGAAAGTTTGATTCCCACATTCATCAACGCGTTCGCCGCGGCGGCTTCCACAGCGGGATTGGGTGGTGACACTTCTTCCGCCAACACGCGCGGTGCAATTAATAAAGACAATGTCAATAAGACAAATGATGCAGCAGCAAAAGTACTTTTTCGTTTCATGTCTTCATGCAGTCTCACGCAGATAGCAGAGGGCGTCAATTTCAGGTTACCTTCTTCAGGTTCTTTCCCCAAAAGTACTTTTGGAAGGGCGATGTTGCCTCAAGATTTTCATGGCCGCGGCACACTCATTTTCACCCTGTGCCGTGAATTGTGGTGAAATATGTACGCGGTGATTGCGATATTCAAACAAGGGGAGCGTTCCCATGAATGGACGCGCGCGCTGTTGCTGCTGGCGGCGCTGGCGGCAGTGGTGGTTTTTGCGTTGTGCTGGGGAGCTCCGGTGGCATGGCAGGACATTTGGTCTGCCGATGCCAGTCGCGCTCAGGCGGCGCGTAATATCTTTTTTCATTTGCGGCCAGTGCGGATTCTGGCGGGGGTTTTGGTGGGAGCGGGTTTGGCGGTTTCCGGTTCGGCGCTTCAGACCGTCTTTCGCAATCCGCTGGCAGAGCCTTATTTACTGGGCGTTTCCGCGGGCGGCGCGCTGGGCGCAACCCTCGCCCGCGCCCTCACCGGCAATATTGCGCTGACGCTGGGCGGTTTTGATCCAGCCGTGCTGGCGGCTTTCGCGGGCGCGCTCATCACCACTTTTGTGGTTTATCAATTAGGTCGCGGCCAGGGAAAGTACTTTGGCGGCGGTTTCGACCGCTCGCTTTTGTTACTGGTGGGAATTGCCGTTTCGGCGTTTCTGGCGGCGTTGATGACAATGGTGGTGGCGGTGGCCTCTCGCACCGACCTGGCACGCATTGTGACATTTTGGCTGATGGGCAGCCTCACCGATATCACGGCAAGCGGCAACTGGGTGATGGCAATTTGTCTGGCGATTGGCA
>Ga0182738_1006008_pt1 | contig 12763 bp, 10 predicted proteins | sample eDN5th30CBELigMG_FD_128876 | JGI IMG/M metagenome (GOLD analysis project Ga0182738, IMG submission 128876) | Enriched Miracle-Growth compost microbial communities from Emeryville, California, USA - eDNA 5th pass 30_C BE-Lig MG (version 2)... ...
CAGGATCACGTTCCGGGTCTTGGTGGGGGCCTTCGGCCGGGGCGAGGCCGGGTCGTCGGCCCGGGCGGGCGCGGGGGCGAGGGCGGCCAGCCCGGCGAGGGCCAGGGCCGCGAGGGCGAGGCGCGAGGATCGGAGCATGGTGGGCTCATCCTGGGCGGGGGGAGGGGGCCGCGGCGTTCCACGTCGAGCCGACGGCCGGGAAGCCTCCCATTGGACCCGATCGCCCCCCGCGGTTCAACGACGCCCGGCCCGACCGGCTCAGGGGGCGTCCGGGACCGGGGCGGCGGTCGCGTCCCGGCCGGCCTCGGCGCGTTCGAGGCGTTCCAGGCGGCGTTCGAGCTGGTCGAGGCGCTCGGCCATGGCGCGGGGGAGGGCGACTTGCAACTCCTCGGCGCGAGGGGGCGGGATCGGGTCGGCCAGGGGGCTGGGCTGCGGGGAAGGGGCGGGCTCGGGGGCCGGCGCGGGCGTCGCCGGCTTCTCGTCGCCGGCGGCCGGCGGCCCCGGCGCGACGGCCGAGGTCGGGACCACGAGCGGCGGGGCGGCGGGGGAGGAGGCCAACGCCGGGGCGGCCGGATCGGGCCTCTGGGTGGTCCGGATCCAGACGCTCCGCTGCTGGCGGTCGGGCCCGTCGCCCCGCAGGACCTCCAGGCGGACGTACTTCTCGGCCGGGGTGCGGTCGAGGCGCTCGGTGAGGTCCACGGCCGAACGGGTGGGCCGGCCGTCGAACGAGACGACGCGGTCGCCGGGCTGGAGCCCGCCCCGGGCGGCCGGGGTGTCGGCCAGGACCTCGCGGAGCCCGGCCCCCTCGGGGGCGTCGGCCCCGCCGTCGGGCGCCAGGCGGACGCCGAGGTAGGCGCGTTCCACCCGGCCGCGCTCGCGGAGCTGCGAGGCGATCCAGAGGGCCTCCTCGGCGGGGATCGCGAACCCCAGGTCGTTGCCGCGCCCGGACGTCGAGGCCGGGGGCGGGGCCGTCGGGTCGTCCGACGACGGCGCCAGGCCGCCCCGGACCTGGCCCAGCCAATGGCCCCGGTAGTTGACCACCGCCGCGCCGCTGTCCCCGGGGAACAGGGGCGTCTGGACCTGGATGAGGCCGTCGAGCCGGAGGTCGCGGAGCTTGAGCGACCGGCCCAGGCCCGAGATCAGCCCTCGGCTGACCGAATGGCCGAGGCCGAAAGGATTTCCGACGACGAACACCTGGCTCCCCAGGGCGGGCCCCTCCTCGGCGACCCGGATCGACCGGAGGACGCCGGCCGGGATCTGGAGCAGGGTCAGGCCGGTGTCGGGGTCGGCGGCGATCCAGCGGGCGAGGTGCCGGCGGCCGAAGGCGTCGCGGGCGACGATCGGCGAGGGGCCGCCGCCGGGCTCGCCGGGGGGCGTGGGGGGCCGGTCGATCCGGACCGAGAGCACGTCGCCGCGGTCGCCGTCGACCACCACCCCCACCGCCGCGCGTCGGGCGTCCGCGGGGCCGTCGGCCGCGGTGTACTCCAGGGCGAGGACCGACTCGCGGGCCCGGCCCATGCCGGCGGCCATCCGCCGCTCCAGCCGCTCCATCGCCGCGAACAGGACCTCGTCGTCGGCCTCCTCGGGGTCGTGACTGCGGCCGTGCGGCGGGCCGGATTCGTGCCGGGCCGACCGCTCGGCCGCCGAGAGCGAGCGGGTCGAGGCGTCGGACTCGTCCGGGGCCGGCGGGCCGGTCGTCGCGGGCGTCGACGCGATCGGGGGGCCGTCCTCGAGCGCGCCGGAGGACTCCAGCCAGCGGGCGAACGCCCGGGACGCCCCGGAAGGGCCCGGCGCGTCGGCCTTCGGGGCCGACGCCGACGCGATCGCCAGGACGAGCGCCGCCACGAACAGGCCGCTGGCGAGCCAGAGGATCAGGCGGTTCCTGACCGTCGCGTCCGGGCGATCCATGGTGCGATGTCTCGATGGCGGTCCGGTCGGGCCCCCGGACGGCCGGGGGCCCCTGTTTACTGCACGACTCGGCGGCCCGTGCGGGCCGGGGTCAGTAGGCCGGCTTGTCGATCCGGGAGTCGGGGGGCATGGGGGTCCCGCGCTCCAGGTCGAAGCGGACGGCGGGGGCGGGGGTGGGGGCCGGCCCGGCGTCCGAGGGGAGGTCCGCCGGGAGGTCCGGCCGGAGCGGCTCGGTGTTCCGGGCGAGCAGCTGGTCGGCTTCGAGGTCCACGGCGGGGGCCGGGTCGGCCCGGAGGCCGGGGCCGAACGGGGGGGCCGTCGCCGGGGTCAGGACGAGCGGGAGCGGCGGCGAGGCGACCGGGATCGGGGCCGACGCTCGCGCGATCCGCGCCTCGGCCCGGGAGCGGAGGCTCCCGGCGGCCGGGAGGCCGACGGCGACGGCCGCCAGGGCCGCGGCGGCGGCCGTCGCGACGAGCGGGCCGGCCAGGGCCTTCCGGAGCGGGCCTCGGGCCGGGGACGCCGGCGGGGCGGCGGCGGCGGCGACCGGGATCGTCGCGGGACGGGGCGTCGTCGGGCGGCGGCGGGCCCGGCGGTCCGAGGCGGCGGCCCGCGCCTGGGCCTCGATCCGGGCCTGGAGGGCGGGCCAGAGCGACGGGGCGTGGGGCTCGACCGGCGACTCCTCGGCCGCCGCGGCGAGGGCCTCGAGCGCCCGGCCCAGGCCGTCGCGGCGGGACCGGCAGGCCGCGCACGAGGCCAGGTGGGCCTCGACGGCGGGCCGATCGTCGCGGGACGGGGCGGGGTCGTCCCCCCCGGCCAGCAGCGGGAGCCGCTCGCGGGCCCAGTCGCAGGATGTCTCGTCCGGCTTTCTGTTCATGATTCGGATCTCAGCCGTCCGTGGCTGCCTCCCGCGCCTCGTCCTGACGGCGCTCCCAGATTTGGCGGAATTTCTCGCGCGCCTTCGAAAGACGCCAACGGATCGTCGCCTCGCGCCTCCCCACGATCGCGGCCACCTCGGACGAGGAGAAGCCCTCCAGGTCCCGAAGCGCCAGGATCGTCCGGTACGAGACCGGGAGCTGGGCCAGGATGAACTGGACCTCCTGCGCCAGCTCGGCCCGGACGCGAGGGTCGGGGTCGGGCGGGTCGAAGGGGGCCCCGTCGTCGCCCCACGCCCGGTCGATCGAGCTCGGCGGCGGCTCGCCCCGGCCGCGCCGGAGGTGGTCGAGCCCGAGGTTGACCCCGACCCGGAAGAGCCAGGGGCCGAACCGCCGGCCGGTGTCGAACCGGTCGAGCCGGTTGTAGACCCGCCAGAACGTCTCCTGCGCCAGGTCGCGGGCGATCTCCGGGTCGCGGACCAGGCGCGCCAGCACCCGGACCAGCTTCCGCTCGTATCGCCGCACCAGGACGCCGAAGGCCGCGTGGTCGCCGCGCCTCGTCCGCTCCACGAGCCAGGCGTCGCTGAGGTTCCCCTCGTCGTCGACCTGGGACGCCGAGGCGGCCGGCGCGACGGCCTGCAAGGGGGCCGTCGCCGGCGACGCCTCCCGACCTCTCGCCGGGGGGCCGTCCCGCCCGGCGTCGGAATCGCCGGCCGCGGGGGGCTCCGACCCCGGCCCGAGTTCGGGTCCGTCGGAGGGTGGGGGGGCGACGTCCTCGATCCGCTCCCGCATCGCGTCTCCTCCCCACAAATCATCGTACGCCCCGCTCGCGGGGCGCGTTGGAAGATTCGTCGGCCCTTTTTCCCCGGGACTCCTCGCGCCGGGGCCCGCGACCCTCGAATGATGGTCCCGAGGGGGGGCGTTGTCAACCGCGCCCGGCCGCCGGGGACGGCGACGGGGCTCGGGATTCGGTCGATGCAGCCAATTATGGCGACGTGTGTGGCGGCAGGTCGACGCGGCGAGGGGGGGAGGTCCGGGGCCGGCCCGCCCCCTCGCGTGGGGGGCGGGGCCGGGGCGGGGGGTCAGTCGCCTTCGGCGAGCAGCTCGGCCAGGACGCGGCCGGTCGCGTCGGGGAGCGGGACGCCCAGCAGGCGGGCGGCGGTGGGGGCGACGTCGACGTTCTCGACGCTCGGCAGCTTCGAGCCGGCCTTGATCCCCGCGCCCGAGGCGACGAACAGGGCCTTCATGCCGGGCTCGGTGGTCAGGTAGCCGTGGGTCCCCTTGCGGGCGTGCTCCTGGACGAAGCCGTCGCCGTTGACGGCCCCGCCGACGCCGTAACCTTCCTTGGCGGCGAGGATCATGTCGGCCATGCCCGGGTGGTCCTCCGGCTTCGGCAGGCCGTAGCGGGGGAAGTCCTCGGCGTCGATCACGGCGGCCACGCCCTCGGCCTCGTCGAACAGGCGGTGGACCGCCTCGCGGCCCTCGGCCTTCGAGGCCGGGTCGGTCAGGTAGACCATGCCGATGCCCCCCTCGGGGACGACGAACACCTTCGACGAGGCGACCTTGTCGTCCTTCACCTCCAGCAGCCCTTCCTTGCGCAGGATCGCGTTCGGGCGGAGGGTCCTGGTGTTGGCGATGAAGCCGTGGTCGGCCAGGACGAAGAAGGTGGTCCTGTCGCGGATGCCGGCCTCCTCGGTCGCCTTGACGACCTTGCCGACGAGGGCGTCGAGCTTGGCGGCCACGGCGCGGCCCTGGGGGGAGTCGGGGCCGTGCTGGTGGTGGGTGGAGTCCAGCTCCAGCAGGTGGAGCGAGAGGAGGTTGGGCTTGCGCTCGCGGAGGACGTGGGCGGCGGCCTCGGCCCAGACCTCGTCGCGGTCGCCGCCGTCGCCGCGTTCGAACTTCTCGACCAGCCCCCTGGACTCCAGCTCGGCCTTGAGCCGGGGGGTGGTGTAGGTGAACGAGCGGGGGACGTCCGGCCAGTTGTCGCCCAGGCTCTCCGAGCCCGAGGTGCAGGGCCAGTTGATGGCGGCCGAGGTCAGGCCCGCGGGCTTGATGACGTCGAAGAGGAGCGGGACGTGGACCAGCTCCGCCTGCTTGCGCTCCGGCGTGACGACCGTGGGGCCGCCGTCCGCCCGCTTCGGCAGGCCGTTGAACAGGACGCCGTGCTTCTCCGGCCGCACGCCCGACATCATCGTCGTGTGGTTCGGCCAGGTGACCGACGGGTTGGAGACGGTCATGCCCTCGGCCGTCGAGGCCCCGGCGTCGCGGAGGCCCCGGATCACCGGCAGGTCGACCTGCGGGTCGTCCAGGTACCAGGCCGGGAAGCCGTCGAGCGAGATCACCACCACGTGCCGGTCGGGCTCGGCCGCGGCCGAGGCCCGGCCGGCCGCCGCCAGCGCCAGGATCGCGAGGCCCAGGAATCGCAACATGAGATCAAGAACTCCCGTTCAGGCATGGATGCGTCGATCGGTCCGGCGGGCGACTTCGGCCCGCCCCCTCGACAGGGTAACGGCCCGGGGCCCCCGGAGAAAGTCCGGCGGAGGCCGCCGGGCCGAGACTCTCGGAAACTTCACGCGCCGGGGCGTTGACACCGGCCGCGCGGGGCCGTCTCATCGGGGGACCCGGACGAACCCCCGCCCCCTCCCCCCACCCGAAGCGGCCACGCCATGACGACCCATCGGACGGCCTGGATGATCCTGGCGGCGTGCGCCGCCCTCGCCCCGACCCCGGACGCCCCCGGCGCCGAGGCCCCGACCTTCCGCGCGGGGGCGGCGATCCTCGACGCCACGCCCTTCCTGGACGACCCGATCGTCGGCAACTTCGAGACGCCGCCGGCGTCGTACGTCCACGACCCGCTCCACGCGCGGGCCCTGGTGCTCGACGACGGCAAGGCCCGGCTGGCCTTCGTGGTGGTCGACAGCGTGGGCGTCTCGCGCGAGGTCTTCGACGCCGCCCGCAAGCTCGCCGCGGAGAAGGCCGGCGTCCCCGAGGCGAACATCCTGGGGGCGGCGACCCACACCCACTCCGGCACCAGCGCCCGGCCGGGCGACCTCGTCTCGCCCGTCGCCGAGCCGACCGCGTACCAGGCGTTCCTGGCCCGCCGCATCGCCGACGCGATCCGCCTGGCGGCCGGCAACCTCGCCCCGGCGCAGGTCGGCTGGGGGACGCTCGACGCGCCCGAGCACGTCTTCAACCGCCGCTGGAGGCTCAAGCCCGGCGAGACGGTCCCCAGCCCGCTCGGCGGCGTCGAGCTCGCGCTGATGAACCCCGGGCGGAACCCCAAGATCCTGGAGCCGGCCGGGCCGACCGACCCCCAGGTCGCGTTCCTCGCCGTGCGGACGCCCGAGGGCCGGCCGATCGCGGTGCTGGCGAACTACTCGCTGCACTACGTCGGCGGGGTGCCGGCCGGGCACGTCTCGGCCGACTACTTCGCCGCCTTCGCCCGCCGGCTCGGCGATCGCCTGGGCGTCGACCCTCGCCACGACCCGCCGTTCGTGGGGATCCTGTCGAACGGGACCAGCGGCGACGTGAACAACATCGACGTGAAGGGGGCCCCGCCCGCGACGCCCCCCGCCCCCTATGCGAAGATGGAGGCGGTCGCCGACGACCTGGCCGGTCGGGTCGCCGAGGCCTATCGCGGCCTGGCGTTCCGCGACGAGGCCCCGCTGGCCGCGGCCGTCCGCGAGCTGCCGCTGAAGGTGCGGAAGCCGACCCCCGAGCAGGTCGCGTTCGCCCGCGAGGTCCTGGCGAAGCCCGAGGACGCCCCCCGCCACCACCCGCTGGAGCGCGTCTTCGCCGACCGGACGCTCCGCCTGGCCGACGCCCCCGACGAGGTCTCGGCGCGGCTCCAGGCCTTCCGCGTGGGGGACCTCGGGGTCGCCGCCATCCCCTTCGAGGTCTTCGCCGAGACGGGCCTGGAGATCAAGGCGCGGAGCCCGTTCAAGCCGACCTTCACGATGGAGCTGGCCAACGGCGTCTACGGCTACCTCCCCACGCCGCGGCACTTTGAGCTGGGGGGCTACGAGACCTGGCTGGGCGTCAACCGCGTCGAGCCCGAGGCGGCCCCCCGGATCGTCGCCGCCCTCCTCGACCTGTTCGCCGAACTGGCGAAGCCGGCCGCCCCCTGACCCGCCCCCCCGGTCGGCCGAAAAACCGCCGCCCCTGGATAATCTCCCGCCGCGGACGGCCGGGCGCGTTGGATGAAATTGTTTTCAAGCGACGATGGCCCCTGGGCTTGCGCCGGCGCTTCCGCCCGGCCCGGCGCATGCAATGGGGCGGGCGAGGTACGAACCACGCCGACACCCCGAGGACCGTCCATGAGACGCCCCCGCGCCTTCACGCTGATCGAATTGCTGGTGGTCATCGCGATCATCGCCGTGCTGATCGCCCTGCTGCTCCCGGCCGTCCAGGCCGCCCGCGAGGCCGCCCGCCGCATCCAGTGCACCAACAACCTCAAACAGATCGGCCTGGCCTGCCACAACTACGTCAGCTCCGTCGGCGCGCTGCCGATGAGCCTGGCGATCGCCGGGACCCCCGCCGCGGTGCGGACGAACTCGTGGGGCGTCCACGCCCGCCTGCTGTCGTACGCGGAGCAGGGGAACCTGTATAACAACTGCAACTTCGACGTCGACATGCAGACCCCGATGAACACCACGGCCACGGCCGTCGTGATCCCGTTCCTGATCTGCCCGAGCGAGGTGAAGTCGGCCACGCGGCAGACGGCCGACGGCCTGACCTACGGCATCGCCAGCTACGCCTACTGCGGCGGCGACTGGTTCGTCTGGGGCGGGCTGGGCGGCTCGATGAAGAACCGGACGGCCTTCGGCGTGAACCAGAGCCGCAGCCTGGCCGAGTTCGCCGACGGCACGAGCAACACCCTGCTGATGTCCGAGGGGAAGGCCTTCCTGACCTACTACCGCGACTGCCCCACCTTCAGCCAGGTCAACGACCCGAACAACATCCCCCCGCCCGAGGCCGACCCCCTGGTCGTGGTGCCGGAGTACCTCGGCGGCTGCGCCTTGCGGGTGGACGAGGCCCGGACCCAGTGGTTCGAGTCGGGCGTCCACCACACCGGGTTCACGACCGCCTGGACGCCCAACAAGAAGACCCCGGGCGGCCCGAACAAGGTCTACCCCGACGTGGACATCAACGCCAGCCGCGAGAAGCTCGGCCGCCCCTCGTTCGCGGCCGTCACCGCCCGCAGCTACCACGGCGGCGGCGTCAACGCCCTCCTCGCCGACGGCTCCGTCCGCTTCGTCAAGAACACGATCAACGGCCAGGCCTGGCGCGCCCTCGGCAGCGTCGCCGGCGGCGAGGTCCTCTCGTCCGACTCCTACTGACCCCGGGGCCGCCGGACGGATCGAGGCGCTGGCAGCCGATTATGAATCTTCCCCTTCCCCCCTGGTGGGGGAAGGTGGCCCGAAGGGCCGGATGAGGGGGACCCCCAAGGCGGATGAACCAGACGGGCGATGGTCGTTTGATACGCCCCCCTCATCCGCCCCTTCGGGGCACCTTCTCCCGCGAGGGGAGAAGGAAGAAGAGGGCGGATTGCAGATCGCGTCGACCTTCCGGGACGCCCCCTCATCCGGCCTTCGGCCACCTTCTCCCACCAGGGGAGAAGGGGAGAATGGCGTGATTCGCTCGCGACGGCTCTCCGGGACGCCCCCCTCATCCGGCCTGCGGCCACCTTCTCCCGCGAGGGGAGAAGGGAGGGGCGGCGGGCTCCTGTCGCGACGGCGATCAGGCCGGGAAGTGGGCGTCGAGGAGGGCGCGGTACTTGGGGTCCTCGTCGACGAAGATGGTCTCGTCTTCGATGGCGAAGGCGAGGCGGAGCTGCTCGGCGGCCTGGTCCATCTCGCCGAGTTCGAAGTGGCACTGGCCGAGGCGGAGGCGGAGGAAGGCGTTCTCGGCGCCGCCGGGGCAGGCCAGGGCGCGGGCGAGGTCGTCGCGGCCGGCCAGGTAATGGCCCTGGAGGAACTTGGTGTAGCCGATGTTCCCCAGGATCCAGGCCGAGCCCTCCTGCTCGTGCGGCGGCTCGCCCAGCAGCTCCCAGGCGGCCTCGTAGGCCTCCAGCGCCTTGACGAAGCTCCCCGCGTCGGCGAGGTCCACGCCCAGGTCGCACAGCTCCTCGATCTCGGCGGCCACGTCCACGGGCTCGGTCATGGGAGGGGTCCTCGGGGAGAAGGGGACGAGGGCGACGGCCCGGGTTCAGAGCCCGAGCGAACGGGCGAGGGCGGCCATGCCGGCGGCGGCCCCGCCGGGTGCGCCGTAGACGGCGGACCCGGCGACGAGCACCCGCGCGCCGGCCTCGACGACCCGGGGGGCCGTCTCGGGGTCGACGCCGCCGTCGACCTCCAGCTCGCAGGCGATCCCGGCGTCGTCGATCATCCGGCGGATCGCCTGGATCTTCTTGAGGGTGTACGCCAGGAACGACTGGCCGCCGAAGCCGGGGTTGACCGTCATCGCCAGCACCAGGTCCAGCTCGGGGAGGATCTCCCCCAGCATCACGGCCGGCGTGGCCGGGTTGAGCGCGACCCCCGCCTTCAGCCCCAGCGCCTTGATGCGCTGGACCGTCCGGTCCAGGTGGGTCGCCCCCTCGACGTGGACGATCAAGGAGTCGACGCCCGCCTCGGCGAAGGCCTCCAGGAAGTCGTCGGGCGTGGCGACCATCAGGTGGGCCTCGAGCGGCAGCGTCGTGGCCGGCCGGAGCGACCGGACCAGCACCGGGCCGAACGTGAGGTTCGGGACGAACCGGCCGTCCATCACGTCGACGTGGACCCGGTCGGCCCCGGCCGCCTCGACCTCGGCCACCTGCTCGGCCAGCCTCGCCAGGTCGGCCGAGAGGATCGACGGGGCGATCTTGATCCGGTTGTCGTCGTCGGGCAGGGGGCTCATCGCGGTCGGGTCTCCGTGCGGTCGGATCGGGTCGGGTCGTCTCGTCTCAGAGGGCGAACGACAGCCGGCGGCGGAACTCGGCGGCCAGCTCGGAGTCGTCGGGGAGGAGCTGGAAGACGGCCAGCATCAGCTTCCGGGCCTCCTCGCCGGCCCCTTTGCGGTCGGTCTCGACCAGGTCGAGGGCCAGGGCCAGCGCCTCGTCGTAGCGGGAGGCGGCGGCGAGGGCCTCGGCCAGCCGGAGCTTGAGGCCCTTGTCGGCCGGCGCGGCCTCGGCGGCGGCGCGGGCGGCGTCGACGTCGGCCGCCCCCTCGGCCTGGGCCTTCAGGACGATCTCGGCCTTGAGCCTCTCGGCCTCGGGTTCCAGGAAGCCGCGGCGCTCCAGCTCCTGGACGGCCGCGCGGGCCTCGTCGACCCGGCCGGCGGCCAGCGCGAGCCGGGCCAGGCCGACGCGGGCGGCCCCCAGCTCGGGGTCCAGGGCCAGGGCCTCGTCGTAGAGGGAGGCGGCGGCCTCGGGGTCGGACGCCTCCAGGGCGCGGGCCTCGGCCGCGATCGCCTCGGCCTTCGAGGGGAGGAGCCGGTCGAGCCACTGGCGGAGGAACGTCTCCGACTGGACGCCGGCGAACGAGTCGACGATCTGGCCGTCGCGGACGCCGAAGACGGCCGGGATCGACCGCACGCGGAGGTTGGCGGCGATCTCGGGCGCGCGGTCGGAGTCGACCTTCGCCAGGACGAACTTCCCGTCGTACTCCCGCGCCAGCTTCTCCAGCAGCGGGCCGAGCATCTTGCAGGGGCCGCACCAGGCCGCCCAGACGTCGACGACGACCGGGACGGACCGGGAGCGTTCCACGACCTCGTCGGCGAACGTCACGGTCGTCACGTCCACGATGTGCGGGGAGCCGGCGGCGGCCGTCGGTCCGGCCGTTTCGGGGGTGTCGTTCATGGGCGCGGTGCGGGGGCCAGGGACTCGGGAGGGGTTTCCGATGCGGTCGCGTCGCGGCGGGGTCCCGCGACCCTTTCATCATACGCGCCGCGCCGGGCGTCGGGAACCGTCCGGGCCGATCGGGGGGCGCCCCCCTCGACGCGGCGGGTAGAATGGGGCAGCTCTCGCCGAGCGACGCCCGAAGGACACGATGCAGAGGATGCAACATGGCCGCCATCGACAGCCCCGCCTCCGCCGCCCCCCCCGCGACCGGGACCGAAGCCGCGACCGGAGCCCTCCCGGACCGGCCGACGCCCTCCTGGGGGGCGAGCGACTGGCGGGCCCGCCTGGCGGAGGTCGCCGAGCTGATGCGGGAGATGAGCACCCACGACGACCCCCAGGCGATGGTCCGCGCCTACGGCCGCCGGGTCCGCGAGATCATGCCCTCGGACCGCTGGATCTCGATCAGCCGCCGCGGGCTGGAGTTCCCCAAGTATCGGATCACCCGGTCCAGCCTCTGGGCCGAGGAGATCAACCCCTGGAAGAACCCCGAGAAGCTGCCGGTCTACGAGGGGGGCCTGCTCGCCGAGCTGATCTACGGCGACCAGCCCCGCCTGATCGACGACATCGCCGGGCTGGTGAAGCCCGACGAGCCGGCCGCCGAGCACCTGGCCGGCCAGCGCGCGCTGCTGGCCTTCCCCCACTACGACCGGGGCGTGGGCCTGAACATGGTCGTCGCCCTCCGCGAGAAGCCCGGCTCGTGGGAGCCGGAGGAGTTCCCGGAGCGGTTCTGGATCAGCGGCCTCTTCGGCCGCGCCACCCAGAACCTCGTCCTCTCCGAGCAGCTCAAGCAGGCGTACGACGTGGTCGACCGCGAGCTCCGCGTGGTGGCGGACATCCAGCGCTCGCTGCTGCCGAAGTCCCTCCCCAAGGTCCCGGGCCTGGAGCTGGCGACGTACTACCGGACCTCGCAGTGGGCCGGCGGCGACTACTACGACTTCTTCCAGCTCCCCGGCGGGCGCTGGGGCTTCCTGATCGCCGACGTCAGCGGCCACGGCACGCCCGCGGCCGTGATGATGGCGATCCTCCACAGCCTGGCCCACGGCCACCCCGGCGACCCGGACCCGCCGTCGGCCCTGCTGAAGCACGTCAACGAGCGGCTGGCGTCGTCGTACACCGCCGACAACGAGGTGTTCGTCACCGCCTTCTACGGCATCTACGACCCGACGACCCGACGGTTCAGCTACGCCTGCGCCGGCCACAACCCGCCGCGCGTCCGGCGCTGCTCCGAGGGGACGGTGCTGTCGCTGGAGGACGTGGGGGGGCCGCCGCTGGGCCTCTTCCCCGGCCTGGAGTTCACCGACTCGTCCGTCGAGCTGGTCCCGGGCGACGTGCTGGTGCTCTACACCGACGGCGTGACCGAGGCCATGAACGCCCGGGGCGAGCAGTTCGCCCCCGAGCGCATGGACTCGATCCTCGCCCGCTGCTCGCTCTCCGCCGGCGAGATGGTCGACGCCATCCTCGAAGGCGTCGGCGCCTTCACCGGCCCGCTCGACCCCCACGACGACCAGACCCTGGTCGTCGCGAAGGTCTCCTGAGCGGGCCTCGGCCGGCCGCCCGCCCTCACCAGGGGAGCGGCTCGCCGAGGTGGAAGAAGCCGCCGGAGGGGCCGTCGTCGGGGAGGGTGGCGAGCTGCACGCTCGTCTTGCCGCCGTCGGCCACCTCCATCGGGGCCGCGGAGCCCCCCATGTCGGTCTTCACCCAGCCCGGGTGGGCCGAGTTCACCTTGATCGCCGTCCCCTTCAGCTCCTGGGCGAGGTGGACGGTGAAGGCGTTGAGCGCGGTCTTGGACGCGTCGTAGGCGAACCCCTTCATCGCGTAGATCGGCGAGGACGGGTCGGCGTGCAGCGTCAGCGACGCGAGGACGCTGGAGAGGTTCACGATCCGGCCGGCCGGCGACTTCCGGAGCAGCGGCAGGAGCGCCTGCGTGAGGGCGACGACCGAGAAGAAGTTCGTGTCGAACGTGCGCCGGAGGACGTCCGGCGTGGTCGCGGAGGTCGTGTTGAAGCCCTGCGTGTCCTCCGGGGTGGCAGCGTCGAGCCAGACGCCGGCGTTGTTGACCAGGATGTCGAGCCGGCCGTAGGCCTTCTCCAGGTGCTCGGCGATCGCC
>Ga0182738_1006010_pt1 | contig 12760 bp, 10 predicted proteins | sample eDN5th30CBELigMG_FD_128876 | JGI IMG/M metagenome (GOLD analysis project Ga0182738, IMG submission 128876) | Enriched Miracle-Growth compost microbial communities from Emeryville, California, USA - eDNA 5th pass 30_C BE-Lig MG (version 2)... ...
CGTCTGGGGCACATTTGGCTGGATCGCTGCCGCCTGGATATTCCCCATGGTCTGGCTGCAGACGGGGCTTCACTTCCAGGCGCTGCCGCCGTTTGTGGTCGGTGATGAACGGCCCGACATTGTCCACCGTTATATCGATGCAATGACATTCAGCGGTGTGCTTTCGATCGCCTATTCGGCGTACTGCCTGCTGCTGCCGGCCACTCCGCCGAAAAAAGAAGGGGTGGAATCGATCGCTTTTGCAAAAGCCTTTGCGCTGATGGGGCGACCCTCAGTCCTCATCCTGATTATCTGCAGCTTGCTCATCGCCATGATTCACCAGGTTTATTTCATGCAGACGGGCCCGTTTCTCACATCTCGCGGCCTTGATGGCAGCCTTGTGATGCCGGCTATGAGTATTGGGCAGTTTACGGAAATCGTGGCCATGGCGCTGCTTGGTTTTCTTTTGACGCGTCTGGGCTTTAAGTGGGTGATTGTTTTGGGAGCCATGGCATATGTTGCCCGCTATGCGATCTGGTCCATGGCCTCCGCGCCGCTTTGGCTAATCGTCTGGAGCCAGGCTTTCCACGGCTTCTGCTACGCCTGCTTCTTTGCCGGCACGTATATGTACATAGATCGTGTGGCGCCAAAAGATATCCGCAATTCCGCTCAGACACTGATCGGTATCGTGATCCTCGGTCTGGGTCCGGTGCTGGCATCGGCGCTGCTGCCCATGGTTCTCGAGTTGACCGGCAGCCACCCGACGGCAACCCCGCCGGTGATCAACTTCCAGGGCCTCTGGGGCACGCTGGCTGGCGTCGGACTGTTTGTGGCATTGCTGGTGGCATTTTGCTTCCGGGAAGAAAAGGCGCCCGCCGAAGAACCGGCGCTGGTGCCGGAGCCGGAAATTCCGTAATCCGGGTGCATCAAATGCCGGTGCCGCTGCATTATGGAGTCAGACGGCACCCGGTTTCATGATATGGGGCGATCAGCTTTGGCTGGTCGCCCATTGTTCTTTCAGGTAATTGCGGATGACGTCCAGCGCCCGCTGGCGGGCCAGCAGGTAGTTTTCGCGAATGGTCGCGCCACTCGCGCTTTTGTGTCCGCCGCCGCCCAGCAGGCGCGCCAGCGTCGAAACATTCACCTGGCTTTTTGACCGAAACCCGATGCGGCATTCTCCGTCGGCCGTTTCAGAAAACAGCACCGCGATTTCCACTCCTTCGATGGCCCGCATTTCGCCCGATACGCCTTCCAGCTCAGATTCGTCGCCGCCGGCTTCGCTCATCATTTTCTGAGTCACTTCGTTCCAGGCGAACCGCCCGTCAAACTCGTAGTTGATGGTCGACATCACCAGCGCGGCGATCTTGACAGCGGCGGGGGATCGGCTGCCCCAAACTCGCTCTGCAATGTCTGCGGCATTGGCGCCACGGCTGACCAGGTCTGCGGCGATCTGAAATGTGCGGGCTGTTGTGTTGCTAAACCGGAATCCGCCGGTATCAGTGGCAATTCCCGTATAGAGGGCCGTGGCAATTGCGGGGGTAATTTCCGCATCCAGCCACTCCCCGATCTGGTAAATCATTTCCGATGCGGCTGCTGCTCCGCTATCCACCCAGTTGAGTTTGCCGAAGTGGGTGTTGCTGATATGATGATCAACAACTGCCATGAGGCCGCTGGGCTCATAGCCGGGAAATACGCGGCCGGCGTCGGCGGTGTCCACGCACAGTATGGCTTCAAACTGATCCGCTGAGGGCAGATCAGTGACTACATCGTCAAAGCCGTTTAGGTAGCTATACATGGCCGGCAGCGGTCCGGCCGTATAGACCTGCGATATCTTTCCGAGTTGTGTCAGGATTTGCGCCAGGCCCAGGCACGAACCCAGACAATCGCCATCCGGCCGGATATGGCCGATGATCAAAAAGCGGGATTTTTCATGGATGAGCTGCAAGACAGCTCGGGCTGCTTCCGGTATGGCAGGCGTGGTCTTGTCCGATAATGCTGCTGTACCTGCGTTTGAGTCAGTCATGAAAAAAGGCCTTCCAGCTGGAATGAGGTGCGCGGATAACGTCTGAAATCATAAGGCTTCAGGCCACGCCGATGATGATGTTATAAAACCCGGGCACGGCCAAATGCAAAGGAAAAACCCCGCCCGGCGCAGGGCCAGGCGGGGTATCGGTTTTCAACTGCGCAGGCCGTAAAGTCTGCTCAAGTCACCGGGTTATGGTTTGTAGAACTTCACCGCGTCAGCGATGACCACGTAACCGGAAGTGGTCCAGCAGGAGAGCATTACGGAGTTTGATCCGCTGGCAAGAGAGACATTCCCGAGAGAATTCCACTTTCCGCCATTGGTCTGCTGGTTAACGCTGGTGCTTCCGGCGCCGGCAGGCAGGATGTAGGAGGCTGAAGGGGCGCGGTTGCTGCCCTGGCTCCACCATGCAGAGATGGTGTAGGTGCCAGGTGATGTGATATTGGCCGACCAGGAGGCTGGGTCTGATACAGCTGCCGTGGAGCGGTAGCGATAGTTCGAACCGTATTTATCACCAGCCGAAGTGCCGGTTGCCCAGCTGGACGAACAGGAGAAATTGCTGCTGCTGTTGTCGACGGTAATGGTTACCGGACCGCTGCCGCCACCGGCCAACAGGTCTTTGGTGGTCCAGCCGTACGCACTGAAATAGTGGTTCACAATCCAGGCGTAGCCCATGCCGCGGTTGGCGGCCCAGCGCTGGCTGCCCCACTGACACATTCCGCGGCCATGGCCATTCTTGGTATACCCGCAGCATACCGAATCGCTTAGACAGATGCCGTCACTCGGTTTGTTGCTGGTATAACAGTCACCACAGCCGTCGGCGCCATTGCTGTCATTGTTTTCCGCGCTGTATTCCGCGCGCACAATGTTGTTGCTGCTGTCCACGAGGTAAAGGCCCTTTGTGGCATCCACAGCATTATCCGTGCTGGTGTACTGCGTCGTGCCGTAGACCTGGCAGCACGTTGTATCGCAGATGTCATAGTTGGATGCCTTGGGGTGATAGACGTGGTAAGCGCCGTAGCTGCGGATGGTGATTGCGCCGGCTTTGAGGGCTTCGGCGTTCCAGCTGGAAATCCACTCGTGGGGGAGCACCCGCTTTACGTAGGTTTCCATGCTGACAGTTACTACGGTGCTGCAGCTTGCGCAGCTGCAACTGCGCCCCACGCGAATGCTTGTGGGGGCTGCCTGGGCGGCATTGGCCTGCCCGACAGTCGCTGGAACCAGGCCAAGAGCCATGATTCCTGCAAAGAGAGCCTGTTTCCAGGCTTTTTTCAAGCCAGTGAAATGCATGTGAGAACATTATCCTTTCGACCAGGCATCCGGATCTAAATCCTGAAGAATGCCCGAATGAGATTCACAAAACCTGCCGGCTTTCCGTCCAACAGATAACGCCGTGGGTTTTCTGTGGTGGCGGAAATTATCAGGGCGGTCCTGACGCGCCCGGCTTTGCGGTTACATCTCAAACGACAACTGCCCGTGTCATGCGGGCAGAATGATCAAATCCTTGGCGGGCAATGGCAGCCCGTCCAGCTGGCATAACTATTAAAGTGAGCAGGGCTCCTTTCAAAAAAAATGCCGCGACTTTGAAAATCGCGATTGTGTGTCACCATTGATGTTAGATGTAATGCACTGCCTTGCTCTCCTGATTGGAATTGTCAAAGAGAATGGGAGCTTCTCGTGCGATTTTTGGGCAGACGATTTTCCTTGCCAGGACGCAGGGCGGTGATTCAGAGGTAGATCAATCGAAATGATTGTCCGGATTCGATGGGGATTTAACGATCATTCTGCCAGCTGTCAGCTGCAGCTCCGGAATGAAAATTTTAGCATAAATTCCTCCGCATCCGGTTTAATGGGCAACAGAAATCAAGTTTCGGGCCGCTGTCCTTCGGGATGGTAAGCCGGGTGGTTCCACCTCCTCCCCCCTCCCGGCCTCAGGTCCAAGGCCCGCGCCGGCCCCCCCCTGCCGCTGGCGCGGGCGTCTTAATTTTTTTAATCTTCTCCCCGACTCAACCTACGAATTCTTTCCACCATGCCGCATAACATTCCGCATACTCACCCAAGGAGATTGCGGCAATGACGCAGGACTTAAAGATCTGGATTGACGGCCAGCTCTATAGCAAAGACCAGGCAAAGATCAGCGTATTTGATCATGGGGTTCTCTATGGAGATGGCGTCTTTGAAGGTATTCGCGTCTATGATGGCTGCATCTTCCGCCTCCGCGAGCATCTCGAGCGGCTCTGGTCATCGGCTCATTATCTGAAGCTTGAAATCCCCATGAGCTATGATGGAATGGTCGCTGCGCTGCGCGAAACCGTGCGCGCAAACGGCTTGAAGAACGGCTACATTCGCCTGGTGGTCACCCGCGGAATTGGCGATCTCGGACTCGACCCTCGCCTATGCCCGAGGCCGACGGTTTTCATTATCGCAGCCGGGATAAAAATGTATCCCGAATCTGACTATGAAAATGGCCTCGAAGTTATTACGGTGCCAACCAACCGCATCAATCTTTCGGCTTTTAATGCTCGCGTCAAGAGCTGCAACTACATCAATAACATCATGGCCAAAATGGAAGGGCAACTCGCCAATGTGCGCGAAGCCATCATGCTGAACCAGGACGGCTTTGTTGTTGAGTGCACCGGCGATAACGTTTTTATCGTGAAAAAAGGGGTGCTTTATACCCCGCCAATTTACCTTGGCCCGCTGCGCGGCGTGACTCGCGATGCCATCATAGAGCTTGCCCAGGCCGACGGCATGACTGTGAAAGAAGAGCCGTTTACCCGGTTTGAAGTTTATGATGCAGACGAAATGTTCCTGACGGGAACAGCCGCCGAAGCCATCCCGGTGGTCAAGGTGGATGGTCGTCTGATTGGCAAAGGCACGCCGGGCGAAATCACGAAGAAGCTGATCGCAAAGTTCCGGGAGATCGTTTCCAAAGACGGTGTTATGGTCGATTGACCATGGGCTGAGTTTTACCGGGGATGCGGTGCAATGGCATGCAGTGGAGTTCGACCGCTTTGCGGTCGAGTTTGTTGGCCGGTCAATCCCCGGGTTTCACCCGGGGCTACCGATGTTTGTCCGCTTCGCGGACGGAATGATGTGGCGAATTTCGCGCTTTCGCGGGCTGGATGATGTGGCGGATTTTCGCGCTTTCGCGGGCTGGACGAGATGTGTGTGCCAGGGAAGTGGCTAATTTCGCGGACTGGGTGAGGTGCACGGCGCCGCTGTGCTGTGGCTGATGTCGTCTGCGGGCCTTACTGGATAGTTTGCGCCGTTGTGCCGGTCAATCCCCGGGTTTCACCCGGGGCTACCGATGTTTGTCCGCTTCGCGGACGGAATGATGTGGCGATTTCGCGGTCTCGCGGGCTGGACGAGATGTGTGTGCCAGGGAAGTGGCTGATTTCGCGGGCTGGGTGAGGTGCACGGCGCCGCTGTGCTGTGGCTGACGTCGTCTGCGGGGCTTACTGGATAGTTTGCGCCGCTGGGCTGCTGCGCCGGTGCGCCGATGCGCTGCTATGCCGCTGCTGACTGGGTTACCCGTTGAGCCATTTCATGCTTGGTGCGGCGTAACGGTCGCCCTGGGCTGCGGATTTCGGAATGATACGATCGATTTCCACCAGTTCGGTTTGCGACAACGTGATGTCCGCAGCGCCTGCGTTTTCATCAAGACGCCGTGCGTTGCGCGTTCCCGGAATCGGCACAATGTCACTGCCCTGGGCGAGAATCCACGCCAGGGCGAGCTGCGCCGGGCTGCAGTTTTTCGTTTTTGCCAGCTCCTCAATGTGACGGACCAGATCCAGGTTAGCCTGGAAATTTTCGCCCTGAAAACGAGGCATGGTGCGCCGATAATCATCCTCCGCCAGGTCTGCCGGGCTTTTGATTTGCCCCGTGAGAAACCCCCGGCCCAGCGGACTATACGCCACCAGACCGATTCCCAGCTCTCGCAGTACCGGCAGCACTTCTTCTTCCACATCCCGCGTCCAAAGGCTGTATTCCGTCTGCACTGCTGCCACGGGATGCACGCTTTGAGCGCGACGAATGGAATCAGCGGAGGCCTCAGAGAGGCCGATGAAGCGCACCTTGCCTGCTTCCACCAGTTCCTTCATGGCACCAACCGTGTCTTCTATGGGCACCTTCGGATCGACCCGGTGTTGATAATACAGGTCGATATGGTCGACTCCGAGCCGCTTCAGACTGGCATCGCAGGCTTCGCGCACATATTGGGGATCACCGCTGACAGAGCGGCTGTTTGGATTGCTGCCCTCACGCACAAATCCGAACTTCGTTGCCAGGACAACTTCATCGCGCCGCCCAGCGATCGCCCGGCCGACGAGCTGCTCATTGGTAAACGGCCCGTACATGTCAGCCGTATCCAGGAAGTTTATGCCAATATCCAGCGCGTGGTGGATTGTTGCGATGGATTCCTGGTCATCACGCGGGCCGTAAAAATCAGACATGCCCATGCAGCCGAGGCCGATTTCGGAGACTTCGAGAGAGCTGCTGCCGATGCGACGCTTGTTCATATCTACTGACCTTTCGGTTGCGGAGCGGGATGGGCGGCCAGAAACTGGTCTATTGCCGCAAGCACCTGCTGCGGCGGATCATAGGCTTTTACAATCTTTGCGGGCTTCACATTTCCCTGGCCATCGGAAATGCCCAGGACCAGCGTCGGTGTTCCGCGCACGCCCAGTTTCTGTCCCAGCGCCTGGTCAGCCATGACTGCGGTCCGGCTTTTGCCGTTCCGGGCACAATTGGCAAAACCGGCACCGTCAACACCCGCTTCGCGCGCGTAACGGGCGTAGGCGCCGGGGGTCATGTCAGCCTGGTTCGCCATGATCTGGTGGCGTACGGTGTCGGCAGCAGCCCCCGCGCAACGTGCGGCGCAGGCAGCTTCGATGGCGTGATCATGCATTGGCAAGGGGAAATCGTGCCATTGGTAACTGGCCTGGCCAGAATTTACGTAACGTTGAAGCACGGTATTTTTGAGGCCCATGTTGTACCGGGCGCTGTCTGGACACTGCAGGTCACTGAATTCCATAATAACCGCCGTGCCGGCCGGGGCCACAGCGGCGGATTTTGGCCGGGGAGGTTTGCTGGTCTTTGGAGTGGCGGGAGTCTGTCCGCTGGCAAGCCCCATAGAGCAGGCGCAGACGGCCAGGGCGACAAATCGATAAAGAGATGCAGTGATCGTGGTCATTGTGCGATTCCGGATTTCAATCATTAGATACCGGACCGGCCAAAAGCAGAATTCGCGCCAGACGATTGTGCAGAGGACAGCTGCAGTGAAATGAGGTGTCGCGCTGAAGGCGTTGCGTTAGAACTCGCTCTGTGCCCGGATGGCATCAATAACCGCCAGGCTTCGGACGGCAGCTTTGACGTTGTGGGTGCGGATAATCGTCGCACCATGGAGCACCGCGGCGCAATGAGCGGCGATGGTCTGCTCCTCGCGCTCGGTCACGGGCTGATCTCCGGTCAGCTTGCCAAGAAACCATTTCCGCGACGCACCCACACAAATCGGGCGCTGCATGAGGCGAAGGTATTCCAGGCCCGCCAGGATTTCGATGTTGTGATCCAGGTTTTTTCCAAAGCCAATCCCCGGGTCCACGGCAATGCATTGCTCCGGCAAACCGGCCGCCATGGCTGTATCCATGGCAGTGCGCAATTCCTGGCGGATGTCTGCCAGCACATTGTCGTAGGTCGGATTTTCCTGCATTGTTTCCGGTGTGCCCTGCATGTGCATGAGAATGAGTCCGGCACCGTGGGCGGCGCAGTACCGGGCGATCTCTGGGGATCGCCGCAGTGCAAAAATGTCATTAATAATATCCACGCCAGCAGCCAGGGCGCGCTCTGCTGTTTCGCCGCGGTAGGTATCCACGCTCAGCACACAGCCAGGATGGTGCGCGCGCAGGCCGGAAATGACTGGCTCCAGGCGCTGCCATTCGAGCTCCGGCGTCATTTCTTCGGTCCGGCTGGGGCGGGTACTTTCCGCGCCGATGTCGATGATGTCCGCTCCGCCAGCCAGCATGGAAACGCCATGCTCGATGGCCTTGCCTGAATCGGCAAACTGCCCACCATCAGAAAAAGAGTCTGGTGTCAGGTTTAAGATGCCCATCACGAGCGTTTTTCTTCGGAGGTCAAATTCCTGGCTGCGTACTCGCCATTGCCAGGATTGTGGGCTGTCGTTCGTCTGTGTCATGGTCATCAATCTCTTATCAAAACTCGTCAGTTCAGCGGCCTTCGGTGATAGGCTTCAGGTCAGCCGGCGGCTGACTGCCGGGCACCACCCACGATTCCTTCATCAGATACCACGGATTGTTTGCTGCAAAATACCGGGGCTGAAGATAATAATAGTTTAGCAGCGGGTCGGTGTCGGTGATGCGGGAAGAATCCGGGTAGTTGCGCACAAGCCATACAATCCATGCGCGGGCAAGATCATATTTTTTGATCATGTGATAAGCAGCCGCGATGTGCCAGGCGACAGCATCCCGGTCGAAGTCCGCAACGCCGTTTTTCAGGAATTTCTGCAGCAGCTTTGCACCAAGCTCGCGGTCTGCCGCGACGTCAGATTTGGCAAGCGTCAACCCTTCAGCGCGCAGTGCCAGAGCGCCGAGACTGCTCTTGGGGTACGCAGTTGCGGCCTTGTCAAAAAGGCTCACCGTATCAGTCGTCGGTGCGACCCCAAGCTGCAGGGCCTGGAGATATTTGGGGTGGCCGAGAAGCTTTAACACCGCAGCATCGCCCGGCTGGGCTTCAGATACAATCATCTTTGTAGGCGGCAGTGTCGCCTGGACTTTTTCGGAGTTCTTGTAGAGATTAAACGTAAACACTGCGGCGATCATATACGTGCCGGGCTTGTCAAAAAGCAGTCCGTTTGCCCGGGATCGATCAAACAGCAGCATGGTATCCAGCGATTCTGGATGTCCCGGCCGGAGCATCAGAGGTGCCTCGCTGTAGATGCCTTCCTGCAGGGCACCGAGATACCGGTATTCCAGTTCGCCCTGCGGCTGAACGGTCACTTCCAGGCCATTACCCGGCGATAGCTGGGTATTGACGCGCATTTCGGCAAGAGGGGCTGGGGTTGTGTTGATCAATTTGATGTTCAGGTTGATGGGTGTTCCAACAGTGATGCTCGTCTGGTCGAGTGACATCACAACATCGACAGCGCCGCAATGGGAGGTGTGGGAAGCCTGCGCTGCTGCCGTGTGAGCGGCCAGAATGAGCAGGATTGAAAAAAGCCAGACCAAAGCAGGGGCAGGCATTGCCAGGGGGCGTCGCGACTGTGGTTGTGTTTCTGGGTGTGGTTTTGGTTGCGAGGAAGGTTGTGCCAGATGGAGTGTCCGGCAGACAGATTGACTGCTTTGACGCGGTTTTAACAGCAGTGACATGGCTGATCTTCTTTTCCCGAGACAGTTGTGGAGAGTGCGCAGCAAGCCGCCGCGGCGACTCGCCGCAGGTTCTTACAGTTTATAGCAAAGGCCGTTCATTATCTGCTAGTCGCCAGCAGCAATATGGGCGGGCCGGGTGGCGGCGGCGGGACACCATTGCTCTTGCAAAGAACCGGCTTTAACCGGGCCTCTCTCATGCTTTGGCAGGCTGCAAAAACACTCGGCCTACATCTCGCCGGGCTTCATCCATTTGGGTGGGGAAGTGCGGCAGAAGGTTGCAAGGGCATGAATTAGCTGGTCTCCATTATCGCTGTCGATGACCAGGGCGCGCTCTTCTGGCAACAAAAAGCCTTCCTGCTCGGCATGGTTAAGCTGCTGAATCAGCGGATCATAGAAACGACGGGTGTTCAGCAGGCCCAGGGGTTTTTGATGGATTCCCAGGAGGCTCCAGGTGGCGGCTTCCAGAATTTCTTCATAGGTGCCGAGCCCGCCCGGGAGAGCCATAAAGGCATCAGATTCCGCAGCCATGAGGGCTTTTCGCTCATGCATGGATGACACAATCCGCAATTCGGTAAGTCCGCGGTGGCCGAGCTCGCGTTCTTGCAACGCCGTCGGGATGACGCCAAACACGATGCCACCGGCTTCAAGAGCGGCGTCGGCCAGCGCGCCCATCAGACCGACATGCCCGCCGCCATAGACAATGCGCCGCCCTTGTCGCGCCAGGGTGCGGCCGATTTCCTGGGCTACCTGGGTATAGATGGGATGATTGCCGGCCCGCGAACCGCAGAATACACAAATGCTTTGGAGGTCGGCGCAGCCAACCACGCCGCCTGGGGCAGGGGCGGCTGCAGGTGCTGGCGGGTTGTTCTGCAATTCAGCAGAAAGGGGCGGGTGTGGGTTCTTTTCCATGGGACAGAGTTACGCGGCTGATTGTTTTTTGCTCGTTTTGCGGCGATTTCGCACTGGTACAGGGCCAGTGCTTTCGCGAATCTGCGGCTCCATTTTTATCCGGGTGATTTGTGGTTTGTAATCAGCTGGCTGCAGCACAGCCTGTACGATGCGATCGGCCGTGACAGCTCCAATTCTGGCAAGTTCCAGGGAGACGGTCGTGAGGCGGGGCGTTGTGATTCGCGAGTGAGTTGTGCCGTCAAAGCCCGTGACAGATATATCTTCTGGCACGCGCATTCCCATTTCCATGAGCCGGCGCAAGCATCCCGCAGCATTCAAATCGTTTGCTGCCATAATCGCTGTTACGCTGCTGTGCTCCTGCAGAATTTGAGCCGTGATTTCGTAGCCGGTTTCCAGTTTAAAACTGCCCTGGCAGGTGCGTGGCTGTGCGCCTGCGGCACTCATGGCGTCGTGATAACCAGCCAGGCGGTCGCGGTCCACCTGGCAGTTTCCGCCGGCAATGTAGACAATATCGCGGTGTCCCAGCGAAAGCAGGTGCTTTGTCAGGTCGCGGGTTCCCTGGCGGTTATCCGGCAAGACCTGATCGTTGACCACCTGGCTTGGGAAACCGGCGCACACCAGCGGCTTGTGTTCTTGTAGCATGGCTTCCACGATGGCATCATCCAGCAGCACATCCCAGAGGATTGCCGCGTCTACGGCGTGGCTGCGAAAGATCTCCAGGTGACGACGGGATTCGGTAAAGCTGGTGGTGAGCGACTGGATCATTATCGAGAAGCCGTGTTCGGCAAGGGCCGGCTCGATGGCGCTGAGGAAACTGCCGACGTTCTCATCAAAAAACATCAATTCGGGGCTGGGCGGGGGGATCAGCAGGCCAATGACGCGGCTGAGCCCTTCGTGAAGACGGCGGTAATGTATGTTGGGGTGGAAGCGCCGTTCTTCGCAAATGCGGATAATGCGTTCGCGAGTTTCGTCGCTGATCTTGGCATTGTTTTTTGAGCCCGACAGGACGCGCGAAACGGTTGAGACACTGACACCCGCTTCCTGGGCAATGTCCCGTAGGCTCATCTGCCGCCCGCCGCGACCATTCAGTTCATCATCGTTTTCCGCCAACTTGTTTCCCCTTGCGTGCTATATACCAGGATAGGCTGCTGGACTCCGGAAAATTATTTAACCGGCGCACCTCCATGCGTGTCTGTGCATAGACAGACATATTTTGCTTTTCAATGGCATTTGACGTGGTACACGTCGCATTTTGTTAGTCGGGAAGTCTGCCAGGAGTTTACAGGAAGATTATGTTAAAATCGCTCAGTCCGCGCAAGTCCAGGGTTCTGCTGGCGGTCACTTATATTATTGTGGCGCTGCTGCTGCCGTCGGTGCTCAAGGCCCTGCTCAGCAGTCTTGGCTATTCCGTGGCGCTGGATATGATGATCAAAGCCGGTTATTTCGCCATTGCGGCGCTGGGGTTAAACATCATCGTGGGCTATTGCGGGCTTTTAAATCTTGGGTTTGCAGGCTTTATGCTGATTGGCGGCTACACGGCAGCTATCCTGATGAAAGAATACCATTTCTCGTTCTGGATGGCATACATTGTGGCGTTGCTTCACGGTGCCTTCTGGGGTGTCGTGCTGGGGCTGCCAACGCTGCGGCTGACCGGTGACTACTTCGCCATTGTGACATTTGGGTTTGCGGAGCTGATGAACATGCTGGCGCGCAACTGGGTCAGCATGACCCGGGGCACTCGCGGCTACCCGGGTGTGCCGCGGCCAGTGGTCGATCTTTCCTGGCTTCATGGGCTTGGAATCGGGCAGGGAGCGCCGCTCAAGTGGCAGTTCCAGGTCTTTGGCCCCACGGCCAGTCTCTACTGGTACCTGGTTGCTGTGCTGCTCGGGCTGACGATGTTTTTCACTGAGCGGCTGTGGCGCAGCCGCCTGGGGCGTGCGTGGGCCGCGCTTAGAGAAGATGAGCTGGCCGCTGAGGCCTGCGGTATTAACTCGATGTGGTATAAAACGGTGGCATTTGCCATCAGTGCAGGTATTGGTGCTCTGGCCGGGGCGTTCCAGGTCAGCTATTCCACGATGGCCGATTCCAATATGTATGATTTCATGCTGTCGGTTTCCGTGCTGGCTTACCTTGTGCTGGGAGGCATGGGAACTGTGCGCGGCAGCGTTCTGGGTGCGTTTGTGCTGGTCTGCCTCATTGAACTGTTGCGCAAGAGCCCGGCCGTTTATGTGTCTTACATTTTTGAAAGCTGGTGGCCGGGGGCGGCGGGGTGGCTGAAGAGCCTTCCCTGGGTGCCGGATATGCGAATGATTCTCTACGGGGTTATCCTGGTCGTCATGATCCGGTTTCGCCCGGAAGGGTTGCTTCCAAGCCGGAGCCGCGCGCGGGAGCTGCACACTGGTAACACCACTGATGAGCCGGGCGAGCAGAATACACTGTTCGCATTGCGAGCTGATTAAGCCGGAGC
>Ga0182738_1006012_pt1 | contig 12760 bp, 11 predicted proteins | sample eDN5th30CBELigMG_FD_128876 | JGI IMG/M metagenome (GOLD analysis project Ga0182738, IMG submission 128876) | Enriched Miracle-Growth compost microbial communities from Emeryville, California, USA - eDNA 5th pass 30_C BE-Lig MG (version 2)... ...
ATTCTACGATCGCTGTTGTTGCAGTCAGTCTTTATTCAGGTTCTAACGAGCCCACTGGACTCTGCAAAGCATCTAGAATATAAATAAAAAAAAAGTTTTCTTCTCTTTGTCGAGGCTTTTTTGTTCATTTTTTTTTTATTGGCCAATTGATCTAAAGTCTAGAATTTGGAAAAAGAGCTGAAAAGATACTCATCATAATTTAATCAAAAAAATAACTTCTCAAGAACAAAGTTTGATTAAAAGCAAAACTTCTCGAATAGTGAAAGAAATTTAGGAGTCTTGAAATCTTTCAGTTTTGAGAAGAGACAAGAAAGAGAATGGCTAACTTAATATTTCTTTTATAGTGAGTTTGACTCCTGCGTTCAGAAATATAGGCTTAGAGAAAGAGACATGGCAAGAATATTGAAAGCTTCTTCTTATAATAATAATTGAATTTCTATATTAACTGAAGAGGAAAAATAAAGTTCTTCTGCTTAGTTCGTTATTTTATTAAAAAAAATCTTCCTATTCTAATAGAAGATTTGAATGTTTCCATGGTAAAAAAAATTAACTTTCCAAGCGGCTTGCGAAAAGGTGTTCGTTTCTGCACTCAAAGAGATCGCTTACAAGCGAAAGGGGGAGATTTCTTAATAGATTGTTTTGAGATGAAAATTCCAGATCATTGAAGGAGAGGTTTCTTTTTTGTCTCGAATCAAATTGACATCTTTTTGGAAAAATTCTTTATGTAAATTTTGATTTTCGAAAATCTGGATCAATAAAAAGTCTATTTTTCAAAAATGAAAACATTTATTTATAATAAATTCAGACAACAGAAAGTCTAGATCTCGTACCAGAAAGATCTTTAATTTAGATGTTGAGAAAAAAAATTTATTTTGAGGGTCGTTGAGATAATTGCAAGAAATACTGTGTTCTTTTGAAAAAAGAAAGTTCTAGTAGGTTGAAATTATTAAATTAAACTTCCCCTTTTTAAATATTTCAAAGTCGATCAACTATGAATTCGGATGCTTCTTTCGATCTCTTCAACAGTTTCCTCATCAAAAACTCTTAACCTTTGGGCCTTCAGTGATTACCAGCCTTTGTCTTCAGCATTTTGAAGATGAATTCCTTTGACGAAATCATTGCCTTTTGCTGAAAAAAAAACTTTTAGGAGTCGATACTGGAGGGTCTTTTATGAAGATTTCCAGGGTCCTTTGAGGTCATGATGAGGATCAAGGGGGATCCCAAAATCTAGAATAAACTAAATTAGATGAAATTTTGAGCAAGAGAGGGCAGTTGAAAAAGAATGTCTTTACAAGTTCGATTATATCCTTTTTTAATTCTGGAAGCTTTCTGAATTAATTTACCATACTACCTATACAGAGATCCTTTATGGTCTTCACCCTCTTTACTCTTCACTGTAATGGCTTATGAGCCCAAAACTTTTTGTATGAACGAGACTCTGAGGAATTAACTTTGAATTTTAAGCAATGAAAGATCAAATACAAAATACTTTCGACTAGATTGATCATATTAACTCAGGACTAGAAACTAATTTGAGGTTGATCTAAAACTATCTAAGGGTCTCTGAAGCTTTAAACAACAACTAAATCAACGGTTTTTCCTTGTTAAAATAACTTTTTCAAAATCTTTGAATTATTGCTTGCCCGTTGACTTTTCAGTGAGATTTCGTTTCGCGAGAAAAGTCTTGCCTGAATATCTTGAAGCTTTAAACCTCAGTTTTTGAGGCTTTTCTGTATCGTCAAAGTTTTTAAGGCGTTTGAGAGAAAAGAGTGTGGAGTAAAATTTCGGGATTGATATAAGAAGATGATAAAAAGGTAGAAAGAGATAATTTGAGCCTGATAAGAAAAACAGAGTTTTCTGCAAAATCAGGAATCTTCTGTGATTTTATTTCGAAAGGTGATTAACCAATTAAATTCCAGATTCAAACAGTTTTCAATATCATTTCCAGAAACTTTAACAGTCTCCTCCCTTCAAACTAAAGCTCAAGCTCCCCTTTTCTGAAGTGCGTCAGAAATCTGAGAAGGAAACAGGGCTTATGAACGCTTTTGTATGGAGAAAAGGGATGAACCTAAAGAAAGAAAAGGTTCTAGATGGGTCAAAGAGAAAACGCGAGAATTTAATTGAAATCTGATGAAATATGAAAGGCGAGGCCAAATGATTTAAAATAAACAAAGAAATCAAACAAGAGAATAAAATATAAATTTAACACAAAAATTTCGCCTACTTGCGCATCTTTTTCAAAAATTTTGATAAGCCATGATCTGGAAAATCAACTTCCCTTCCCACGAAACCTACACCCTTCCCCATCCTCCCTCAGATTTCTCCTCTCTTAGTCGAATTATCAAATCCAGAGCCTCAAGCCAAGCTTCCTTTTGCCTCAAATATCTCGATTCTGAGAACGAGCTCATCAATCTAACCAACCAAGAAGACTTTGAAACCGCTATTTTATCCAATTCCCTAGAACGCCTCAAGGCCATGAACATCTTTATCATCTCTCCAAATGATCAAACAACGAAAAAAAGCCGTCAAAAACCTTCATCGAATACTCAAAGCACATCAGATTCTTTGAAGAAATCTTCCAAGAGCAAAGCTCAGATTTCCCACGAGCCTCAGCTTAGGAAGAGAGGAAGAGATGTTGGCAGGACATTGAGCATCCCTAAAAGAGTCTCATCCACTCCTTCTGAAGCAAAAGATCATTTTATGCTCAATATTAATGAGAATCAGGAATTCCATGGCAGGAAAGATAAAAGACAAAAGAGTGTGCATTTGAAAGAAAACTATATGGAAATATTGAAGAAATTGACTGATGAGAAAGTTGCTGAGAAGGTCATGAGCGAAATGGCAGGCGCTCTACCTATATTATTAAAGAACCTTCGCGATCTTTATGGTATGAGAACGCCAATAATGGATGGTCTGAGACCAGGAGGACAATCTCCTTATCAGAGATTGCCAAGTACTGTTTGTTACAAGTGTAAAAAGCCTTGTAAAGAGATCAAATGTATTTGCAAAGAATGCTGTTTTGGAAACAAAGAGAGTCCTCAGAAGCGAGAGTATGCAAGATCAAGATCAGAAGAGAATCCAAATGAAGAAGGAAGCGAAAGATCTCCACAGGTAGCAAGACGTGAAAAGACTGTGGGAACTGAGATCGAGCCGAGAATCAAGAGAAAACTAGGAAGATTCAGCACATATCCAATCTACTTATCTTTGAGAAGAAATCCTGCAAGAAAGGACACGAATAATTACAAGGTGAGCTTGATGCCTTCAAGCCCTGATCGGGTATTGGAAATCAAGGCTGGAGATTCTTATAAAGTGGGATTCCAGTTGAAGAATTGCGGAAATCTTAAGTGGCCGGAAAATACCAGATTGGTCTGTATCAATGGGCTGAATAAAGGAAATGAAAAGTTGCTTCCTTCGCTTGAACCTGGCAGACAAATTACGATCGAATTGACGCTTCATGCTCCAAAAGAAGAGGGAAAATATCTTTCACAATGGAGAGTTTCTTATGGAAAATCTGAGAATTTGAAGTCTTTTGGTGAAAGTTTGTTTGAAGAGATTTTGGTGAAGGATTCTCCTATGAATTCAAGCAGTGAGTCTAAAGGAAAATCTTCACGAAAGAGTGTGTTTAGTGATTGGAACGAAGAAGAAGAAGGAGGAAGACAAGGCCAGGAAGAGGTGATCGCTGCTCCAAAGAAAAAAGGAGAGTATGTGGAGAAAGGAGTGCCAATAGCTTTGCTTTGTCAGGAAGACAGAGCGAAATGCGCCGAATATTTGAATGAGATTTTGCCTGGAGAGTTGGAGGAAAAGAAGAGGTTTGTGAATACTCTTCCAGAAAACTGTTCGATTTTTGATGTTGTGGAAAAGTATTTGGTGAAACTTGGCTGCGAAAAAAATAGCTGCCCTGTGTTTGGTGAGTAAAGAGGAGTTCTCTTGTGTGTAAAATAACTGATGTATAATACTGTCTTATGTGAAGGAAAAAATAGTGATATAATAGAATACAACAACGAATGTAAATTAAGAGCGGTATTTTATAAATTTTCTGTAGAATATGTTTCTTGTTTGATTTTATAAAAGATGATTTCTATTTGTTAAAATGCCTTTAAAGTCAATGTATTTGAAGATAATGACAATTTGTTGTCTATTGAACGTGAATTTGGTCTCAGAAGGGATGAGGAGATGGTAGAGAAGAATTGAATTAAAAAGAAGAGGAAAAGCTAAATTAATATTTTAGGAGTGATTTGAAAATTTAATTAATAAAAGAAAGCAAACCAAATTATTATTGTGAGCTAATTAAACTTTTTTTTAGATGTATTGTTCATTTTGTTTGATGATATAACGTATTTTGATTTCTGATGCTCTTTCAAATTTATATTCCTTTATTGTAGAAGAAACTTTGTTGGTTCGAGAATATGGATAGCTTTGAAAAACTCAATATTTAAATTTTATTCATTATTTTCTTGCAGAAGCTCCTGTAATCTAAGAGATTTATAACTATGAGGTCTTCTCGCAAGGTGATTCCTGGATCGGACAAAAATGAATTTTGGTTAATTGAAGAAATAGCTTTGACAGTGGATTTGAATCAAGGGATGGAGAACTCTCTTGTTGCATTTTGAATAAAAAAAACCTTTGAGAAGTAATGGAGTATCAAGAGGTATTTTTTAATCATGATTCCGCCATCTCAAACAAAGTCTCAAATGCGATTATTAAACTTTTCTGTTTACGACTTATCTATAGCGGTATGATGACAAGCTTAGATAAACTTTTTACTTTCTATTCTCTAAAGAGCTCGAAATATTAATCTCCTTTTGCTTTTATTAAATAATAAAGTGTAATAGAAAAAACACGACAAACAAACAATGGAAAATGATCAAAACCATTCAACAACAACTCTCAAAATCCCATCAAAACTCCTTCTTTACGCTGAAAAAGACCCTCGATTTACTGTGCGTAATGCTTACCGTTTAAAATATTGTTCCAAAATAAAGATCAATTCTAAGTCAGAAATCCTCCATTATCTTCGTACTCAATGCAGAGACACCAAAAAGATCTCTTCGTTATTCATTTACAACATCGACATTGCTCCACAGATCCTCCTCTACCTCGTCAAACATCTCAAAAAACTCTCACATATCTATCACAAAGGCATCAAATATATTTTGTATCCCAAGACAACCCTTCCACGTAAAATCTATCGAAATTGCCGGCTTAAGGACTTGGAGTCGATTCCTATTCAAGATTTAAATAAAAGAAAATGGTATAGCTGTCTCGAAAAGACAATAGAACGTATCGGGATTTTATTCTCCAAGGCAAAAGACCGTGATGAACATGTGATAATCCCGCGATTTTCAGGTCTAAAGGTTCTGAGCTTGCGAGTTAGGGAGCCGTATTTCCAGTCCAAGGCGTTGATGGATTGGTTATCAAGGAAAAGTTTGCAGAGATTTGATGTAAATCTACGGGTTATGAATAAAGAGATCTTGGAAGAGTTGATAAAGATATTGGAAGGCCAGGAAAAGCTGAGAAGTTTTACAATAAAAGTGAGCTCTGAAGTGTGGATTGATGGTGATGTATGGGAGGACTTGTTAAAAATTTTGATAAAGAAGAAGAATTTTGAGAGCTTGACTTTTGAAGGCTTGAATTTTCCTTCTGGAGTGATCTATAAGACTTTGGAAGATCTACATTTGCTGGAAAATCTCGAAAATCTCAACTTGATGGTTCAATTGAGACAAAAGGACTTTGAAGAATTTTTACGAGCATGCAGTCTATTGAAGAAATTGCGAGCTCTTGTCTTTGAAAATTACAATACTGAATTGATGATATCTCCAGATACATTTACTCATTTCAAAGATGTGAGAAACCTCGAAAAATTCTTCTTTCAGAACCGCTGGAAACACCTGGAAAAAGGCTTTGACTCCCTTAAAGGATTTTTAGTAAACCACCCGAAGCTCAAAGCGCTAGGATTTGGCTTATTAGAGCATTATATTGTGCTCGGAGAAGAAGACTGGCGGGAGTTCTGTAGGATATTGAGCTTGGGGCCTCAGATTACAAGGCTAGAGCTTGCCTTTAGTGATTGTAAAGCGCCGTATGTCGGGTCAGAATACGAGCCATTGTTGGCTTTGGCAGGGACTTTGGGGAAATTAACAAGGCTGGAAGAGTTTGCATTGGATCTTCATGAGGTTGGTGGAGTGGAAAGCCTCGAGTATATTTTGAAAGTGATTGCTGAGTTGCCGATGTTGAGAAGCTTGAATTTGAGGCTGCCGCCGATAAGAAATAGCAAAGGAGAGAATAAGACGATAGAAGAGGTGATGAGGTATATGAGTACGATGAGGTTTTTGGAAAGATTGGAAGTGAAAGTGATCAGTTCGGAACCGATTGATGTGGAGATGATTGAAGAGTTGTTGTTGAGAAGGTTGAGAAGAATAAATTATTTGGAAATTCTAGATATCCCTGGATGAAATTTTGGGGGTGAGTAGTGAATGGATAAGTTATTAATGAGGAAAAATCATGAAATGCGGTGATTGTGAAATTTTTTAGATGGAGAGTTATATGAGATATATTTAATATAATATTATGATGATTTTTTCTCTATATAAAAATAAACTTTATTCATATAAATTATTTTGTAAATTAAATGCTTGACTCACTCACTCACTTACGAATTCTTCTTTTCTTCAAGAAAATTGTTATTCAGACTTAGTTTTTTCATGTTGATGAGAATGTTGGGCATCAGCGATTCTATGAGCTTCCAAAATCATCGAGCCAACTCTTCTAGAGACAGCATCAAAGATCCAATTAGGCACAATACCAAGCTTCAAGGTAACATAAACAGAATGCTTCCAATGCCCATGAGTAAATCTCTTGAATCCAAGTTTATTCATGAGTCCTCTAGCGCATTGATTTGGAGTGATGGTCCAGAAATTTTTAGGTCTCCAAGCAGCCAAAGGTGTTGACACAAATCCTGGTCTCAAACAAGTGATATCAATATTTGGGTTTTCAGCAGCAATAGCTCTTGATAAAAAGTCATTATACACTTTCGTAGCACTGTAAGGAGCCACAAATGGGAAGGGCTTCATGCCCAGACCTGAGGAAAGATTGATAATAGCTGAGCGCTTTGATCTATTGCTAAGCTGATTGATAAGTTTTCTGGTCAAAATGGCTTGTGGGAAGACGTTAAGCATAAGGATCTCACGTAACTTTTCTTCAGGGAAATCTTTGAATGGAGATGAGTAATCAGTTCCGACGTTGTTGACGAGGACTGAGATGTCAAGGCCTTTCAGTTGTTCCATGATGTTCTCAAAGAAGCCAGGCTCAGCAGACTTGACGAAATCAGCTGCGATGACTTTTGTCTGGAGATTTGAGAATTGTTTCTTGAGCTCATCGGAGACTTTGTTAAGCTTCTGGAGATTTCGGGAAATAAGCACAATATTAAAGCCATCTTTAGCGAATTCTTCACAGAAGCCGCGGCCAATACCATCAGAAGCTCCAGTGACGACGACCCAAGATCCTTTTCCATAACGAGCGGCGAGATCACGTGGAAGCATACTGCGGAGAGTTTGGATGCCACGGTAAAAGATGACAGAGCCGAAGTATAGAAGAGCGATTGTACCAAGGAGTTGAATGGTAAAGCTCAGAAGGCAGCTTTGGAACCAGGCTGATAGGGAGGAGATCATTTTGGTGAATTAATTTTATAATTACTATGAGAGAAATCGGGTTAAGAAATAAGGTGACGGTCAATTTTGATGAAGAAAGTTGTTATAATAATAGGATGTGACTTTTTGAGGAAAGTTTTAAAGGGTTTTCTTTGAAGAAAATAACTCATTATTTTTCTTTCGGTTATTGATTTTTGGAAGTAAATAATTATTATTCAATATTCTAAATCAATATGCATTTCCTTTCTGATTTTTTCTCTATTGTGTCTTTTTCTTGAATTTATCATAAACACCCATCTTTTCATGAGCATCAATAATTTGCAATCCAACATTTCTCGACATAATATCAAAGAGCCAATCAGGGATAATCGCAAGAGTAGCAGTAACATACACAGAATGTTTCCAATGTCCATGAGTAAACTTTCTCAATCCAAGCTTATTCATGGCGCCTCTAGCACATTCGTTAGGAGAAATAAACCAGAAATTTTTTGGCATCCAAGCAGCAAGAGGAGTGTCAACAAAGCAAGGTCTCAAGCAAAGAATATCCATGTTGGGATTCTCTGCAGCAAGAGCTCTTGATAAATAATCACAATAGATCTTTGATGCGCTATAAGGAGCAACAAATGGGAAGGGTTTCATGCATAAAGTTGAAGCCACATTGATAACAGCGGATTTCTGGGATCTATTGGCGAAATGATTGATAAGCTTTCTAGTCAAAATTGTCTGAGGAAGGATGTTAAGATTGATGACTTCTTGAAGTTGATCTTCAGGATAGTCTTTAAAAGCATAAGCGATGCCAGTTCCGACATTATTGACGAGAACTGAGACATCTAGGCCTTTGAGTTGGTCCATGATGTTTTCAAAGAAGCCTTTATCGGAAGACTTGGCGAAATCAGCGACGATAACCTTGGTTTGTGGATGAGGATACTTTTTCTTGAATTCCTCAACAACCTTGGAGAGTTTCTCAGGGTTACGAGAAACAAAGACGATATTGAAGCCATCTTTGGCGAACTCCTCGCAGAATCCTTTGCCGATACCGTCAGAAGCGCCGGTAACAACGACCCAAGATCCTTTTCCGTAACGAGCAGAGAGATCACGTGGGAGAATGCTGCGGAAAGTTTGGATAAGTTTGAAGAGGAGGATGGAGCCGAAGTAGATAAGGGAGAGAGTGCCGAGGATTTGAATAGCCCAGCTAAGCAGACCCATTGGGTATAAACGTGGTTTAATAGATTGGTTCGATGAATTATTATAATTATTCTTAATTTTGGACGTTTGAAGAAACTTATAAGAGATGGAAGAGTTGGTGGAAGTTGGAACCTTCTTGGTATTTGAAAGTACCTTTGAAGGATATGCTGGCCAGGATGGGATTCTTTGGATGGCAGATAGCGATAAAGAAAAGAGGCAAAGTCTGTAAAAAGCCTGGAGATGATTTCAATTATGAGAATTTTATAATTGGAACCAAAGTATTAAATTAAACCGAATTCAATCAAAATTAAAGCTTTTATCTATGAGCAACAACATTTCTGAAAAAATTATTGATTCTAACAATTCGAAGGGAAAAAAAAGGGACCAAATAAATTATTGAGGGAAGAGACTCGAACATATTGGAGGTGTAAAAGCTTCACTGAGTTTTTTTTTCTATTGATATATTTCAGTTTTTCAAAAGTTTTCACAGCAAGGGGGAAAACTTAATTTATGAGCTCATAAAGAAAATTGAACGATAATTTATTCAGCTCAATTATTCTTTCTCTTTCTTTAATAACAAAGGTTTGTCAATTGAATTATTATTTCAAGATTTCTGCTGAAACAGGCTTTCCAGGTCTTTGAATAAAATTAGGCTATTGATAAACTTTAGATATTGAGAGTCCGATTGACCTACTCAAAGGATTAAAGACCAAATTCTGGAGAATTTACAAGATTAAGAGCCGTAGAAATTGAATATTTCTAAATTAATGATAACACTTAGGAGATTTTGATATCAGAAATGTGGAATTTCAGAATTTCTCTTTTTGTTATTTTGTAGGAGAAAGGAGCGAAGTTGAAAAGAGAAATGTAAATGAGAAAATTTTGAATCAAAGTTCTCTCTTTTGAAACAATGACGTAATACCTTTCAGATTTTGAAAATGGATTGTTCTTTCCTTGGAAAAGTCCCAAAAAAACGAATTTCTTCCTTCTTTTGGAATGATAAAGGTTGATGGGAAGTGAAGAAATGACGAGTTTGGAAAAACATAGAATTAGTTTTCAAGCGTTGATAGATCCTGGCAAAAGAAACTCAAATCGATTAGACTAAAAATACAAATTTTTCTGCTCTCAAATACAACTCACCTAATTCAATTTATTTGCCTGAAAGATAAAAATCGATTTTCTTTTTGTATGACTTGCTGTCTAATCCCCCAATCATCCATTTTTTTTTTCACTCCGAAAACCTTTTTCTCTCTGAGAAGTAACTCTCAAGGTCATACAAAATAAATGGGGGCAAATTTATTTAATAAAAGAGGGAGAATTAGAACTGCAAATTGGCAGCAAAATTAAAGTTTCCCCTTGAGCGGTACTTTAATCCGAGGAAAAATATTACATTATCCTTCGATAATTTTGGACTGAAAACAAGAGGAAAAACTGGAATATGACAAGAGAGTGACGCTAATGATTGGCTTCTGATAGGCATTGTCTGACAAATAGTTCAATAACAAAAAGACTTTTTTCATGGAGGAAAAATAAAAAGGTCTAAAGATTCATCATACGAGAGCGCGTTTCTTATTATGCAGCAAAACTACTCAAATTTATTTAAAATTATTCTCCCAACCTCTCAATTTTGCCTCTTTTGTCTCATAGTCTAAATTCATTTCCCCTCGACTTTAATTCCTTTAATCCCTTTAATTAAAATTCTCTTTCAATTTATTTTCCTGTGTAAAAAGTCAAAATTCTTTGTTATAAAATTAGCTCTTTTTAAACAATAAATCGCCCCATGACAACTTCTTCAGAGCTTCCCTTACTTCCTCAAGTATCATCTTCTTTTCCCTGCAATTCCCTAACCCTCTTCCCAATAGCCTTCTAGCCGCTTTACGGCCTTAATATCTGATAAATCTCCTGTTGAAATCAAGCTGGAAAATATTGAATCCCGAAAACATATAACCTTGCATAAGAAAGATGGGAATATGGTTTATGTGCCCCTTTATACAGTAAGTTGAATGTTTTTGCAGAGGTTAGAGGTTTGCTAGGTGGATGATGTGGATATTGCAGGTCATATCAAAGTTCGTCAAGGAGGAAAATCATCTCAGTTTCCTCCTTATGTAAAAGTTGTTTTGGTCGGAAGAATTGGTAAGGGATCTTTGAGAATCCAAGAAAGTCTAACATAGAAAAGAGTGCTATAATTCTGGGAAAAAGAGTTTCAGCTTTTTAGAAATGAAGCAAGAGCTTGGAAAACCATCACCGTCAAATGATCAACTGGCTTTTAAATTTAGCAATTTCCCAAAGCACTATGAGACATATAATGGATTTATGTGTGCGATAAAGTAGGAACCTTTCATAAAGTTTGGATATAAAAAGAGCATAGATATCTGATCAGGGCTCTTGTGACGGATTCTAATGGAGATCAGAAGAAGTATGAGCAGGAAATCGCTTTACATCTCCCAAGCCCATCACCAAATAACGCTAATATGTTTACATTGCAGATTGGAGTGATGGAAGTCGTGGAAGTGGATCTTGCGTTCAAGAAGACTGATTTTCATTTGCAAGAGTGTATTACAGGAAGAGTCTTGATCCATCTTGCCCAAGTCGATATAAAAAAGATTGAACTCTATTTAATAAAAGTCGAGTGTGCTTCTTACAGTATGGGATTATTGAAGGGAATGATGAGGCTAAGAAAATTTCTATAGGATCAAAATCGAAAATAAAGGAAGAAGTGTTGAAGAAAATGATGTTAAAAGAAGGTCAACCAAAGAAAGGTACAAAGGGAAATATGAAGAAGTTTTTAAAAGAAAATTTTATTAGGAGAGATAATACCAATAAAGTTGTATTTGGGAACATTAGATTTGAGTCCAACAATGAGAAGTGTGGAAGGAGTGCTGGATGTGAAATATTATTTGACTTTGGGTTTGATTGATGCCAATGATAGAATGTTTTTCAGAAAGCTAGAAATAAACTTCAGAAGAGCCTTTGATAATGAGCTATAAAAAATTGTTTCTGTGTAAAATATTTACTTTATAATACTCCAGAAAAGATTTAAAAATTGATTGATTAATTGTTTGCTGATACTATATAACGTTATTAGATACTTGTTCTATATAAATTATTATACTTTGAATATGAGACTTTAAAAATTGAAGAACCTACTTTTTGTAATTCTTTTCTCTTCCTCTGAAAGTAAATTTTTGTGTTTTTTGGATAAAATTTTTCCTTTCATCAAATCAATTTGAAAGCTCTTAGAAGCTTCTGAAGGGCTTATTCTTTTTCTCACAAAAAATATTTTAAATAAGAGAACAAAAATTTTCAGAAAACTTTTCACAAAAAAAAATACAAATCTCGAAAAATTCATACAATAAATTTCATTCTCTTTACATCGGTTTCGCTTCAACAATTTTCCATTTCCTACTATTCAACGTATATTCGACATGAAAAACGATTTCTCGCCCTTCAACCAAAGGTTCCCACAAACTCCCCCAGTCATTTTCTCCCAACACCAAGTCTGGTTCTTCATAATTTCCATAAAACATAAACCGACATTGCAGGAAATTCAAATCTCCATAAAATTTATATCTAATTGGCTCTTCTTCTACGCTTCCTGTATCAAAAGACTTCGCTGCATGTAACTCAAGCTCTACCGCCTTTATCGCTGATATTTCAACCTTCTCTCTATTGTAATTCTTTATCTGTAATATTGAGGACTCTCTGCCCGGAAATACCTGTAAACTGAGCCATCTGTTTATTTTGAATTCTGGTATTGGAATTTTTAACTTCTCCATGACTTGTTCCATGACCTGATCGCACATTCCATTTATTCTCAAGTCACACTTGTCATCTAAATACGTCTTTTGGAGATTGACAATAGCCAATTTTTTTCCAGAATCATTCAAGAATTTACTAGGATACCTTGAAGCTGGAGGGACTCTTAACGAAGA
>Ga0182738_1006013_pt1 | contig 12759 bp, 7 predicted proteins | sample eDN5th30CBELigMG_FD_128876 | JGI IMG/M metagenome (GOLD analysis project Ga0182738, IMG submission 128876) | Enriched Miracle-Growth compost microbial communities from Emeryville, California, USA - eDNA 5th pass 30_C BE-Lig MG (version 2)... ...
GCGCGTACAAGCGGGTCGGCCGGACGATCCCCAGGATGGTCCGCAACTTCGCGGCCTGGTCGATCGCCGGACGCCGGATGACGGTCCCCGCCGAGCAGGCCGTCCGCGGCGTTAGGCCGGCTCAGCAAGACATGTACGACATGATCTCGCAATGCAAGCCGATCCTCTACTCGCCCGAGCTGCAATCGCGGCTCACCGACCACAACCCGTATTCGGATCTCGACATCACCAATGATCGAATCGGTCGCTGGGATCCGCTCAACCAGTCGCTTTACGTCGGCTACAGGGTGATGCTCGCGGGGCTTCTGCTGATCTCCAAGGGGGATCGGATCACCATGAACGCCTCGCTCGAAGCGCGGTCGCCGTTCCTCGACGACGACGTGATCGAGTTCGCGGCCGGGATCGCCCCGGAATACAAGCTCCGGGGAAGGACCGAGAAGTGGATTCTCCGCCAGGTCGCCGCGCGGACCCTCCCGAAACAGATCGCCGACCGGCCCAAGACGATGTTTCGGTCGAGCCTCTCGGGGACCTTCCTCGCCCCCGAGCGCCCGGCCTGGGTCGACCAGTTGCTCAGCCCCGAATCGCTCCGCAAGACCGGCTACTTCGACCCGGCCGCGGTCGCGCGGCAACGGTGGTGGCAAACCACGCTGCCCCGCGTCACGATCGCCCGAGGCACCTTCGACGTCGCCCTAACCTGCGTCGCCACGACCCAGCTCTGGCACCACCTCTTCCTCGGCGGCGGCCTCTGCGATCTCCCCACCTGGACTCCGCCGCTCGCCGCGAACGATTGAGTAGGGAGTCGTTGGTCTGGGAAGGCATGGAATCCCGTGGCCCCCCCCGTGGCCGCCCTTTGTGGGACGGCGCTGGGTCCCCGGGTTCGTCTCGAACCCGGGAGGATGGCCCTGGCCCGCGCGCCCGGGTTCGAGACGAACCCGGGGCGCCCAGCGATAGCCTCGCCATCCCGATATCATCCCTCGCCCATCCGTCAATCCCCCGTCAGCGCGCCCAGCAGCAGGCCGTGAACATCGGTCGTCCCCAGAACCTCGCCACCCGAGGGGGGCTCGCCGTCGGCGATGAGGATCGGCTTGTCGAGCGGGTCGGCGGCGGGGAGGCCGTGGGAGCCTCGGACGAGGCTCGGGTCGAGGGGGATCACGTCGAACAGCGTTCGAAAGCCGAGCTTCTTCTGGATCAGCCGACGAATCGCCCGGCCCTTGGGCCAGAGCAGTTTCGGGTCAAGGAACAGCTCGCAAGGGTCGTAGCCGGGCTTGCGGTGGATGTCGACGGTTCGGGCGAAGTCGGGGGCGTCGCGGTCGTCGAGCCAATACGGATAAGCGAACCAGGCGTCGGGGTCGGAGAGGGCGACGAGTTCCCCGGCCCGCTCGTGATCGAGCCCGATCTCGGCCCGTTCGTCGCCGACCAGCACGCGGGCGACGCCGGCTTGCCCGGCCAGAAGCTCGCGAACGCGCTCGCGGTCGGCCGGATCGGGGACGTAAACGTGGGCCATTTGATGGTCGCAGACGGCGAACGCGCGGCTGGTGAAGGTGTCGAGGATTTCGCCGAACGGCCCGGGGCGAACCGTCAAAAGCCCCGCCTGGCGCAGAACCCGATTCAAGAGGACGGGCCGGGAAACGTCGCAATGGCCGTACTCGCTGACGACCCAGACCCGCGCGCCGGTGGCTTTGGCCTGGTCGAGCAGGGGGGCCGCGGCGTCGTCGAGCTCGCGGACCAGCCGGGGCATGTCGCAACCGCTCGGCCCTCGCCGTTGAGGCTCGTAATCGAGGTGAGGCAGGTAGACGAGCGACAGGTCGGGGCGGTCTTGTTTTAAGACGTTGGCGGCGGCCCGGGCAATCCACTGGGTGCAGGGAAGCCCCGCGCCGGGGCCCCAGAAGGTGAAGAAGGGGAAGGGGCCGAGTTCGCGCTCAAGACGCTCGCAAAGCGGGTCGGGGGTCCCGGTGACGCCGAAGACCTTGTTGCCGTCGGCCCCATAATAGGGTTTGGGGGTGACGCTCAGGTCCACGTCGGCCCCCTGGTTGAACCACCAAAACAGCTTGGCCGCGCGGAAGGATTTGCCCCGCTCGTTGGCCAGCCGTCGAATGGTGGTGTAGATCGGCTCGGCCTGAACCAGGGCGCTGGACTGTTGCCAGAAACGGACCTCGCGGGTGTCGCGAAAGAGCCAACCGTTGCCAACGATCCCATGCTCTTGCGGTGCCCGCCCGGTCAAGAAACTGGCCTGGACCGCGCAGGTGACGGCCGGCTGGACTTCGTCGAGCGACCGCGTCCAGCCGGTTCCGGCTTCGCCCAGGGCCCGGAGGCGAGGGGCGTGGGCCAGGAGCCGCCGGGTTAGGCCGACGGCGTTGATGACGACGATGGGTTGTTCGAGCATGGATCCGATCCGAAACCAAGGCGCGGGGCGAGAGGCGAAAAGGCCCCAGGATACCAGGAATCGAGGCGACCATGTTGAGCCGACCAGCCGAGCCGCTCCCCGCCTTCGCCTACGTTCCCGGGGGACCCTGGCCGCATCCGAACCGCTCGCGGCCAGCCGAAAACGACGCGCCGCCCCCGCCGATCGAGCCCGGCCGTTGGGCCGATTCCCGGCCCTACCTGCGCGGGGTCGAACTTTTCAACGCGGGCTATTACTGGGAGGCTCATGAAGCCTGGGAGGGCCTCTGGCTGGCCCACGGCCGTCGAGGACCCACGGCCGCCGTTCTGCAAGGGCTCATCAAGCTCGCCGCGGCCGCGCTGAAGGTTCGCGAGGGCCGACCCGGAGGCGTCCGGTCGCTCGCCAACCGGGCCGCCGACCACTTCGCCGAGGCGATCGCCGGGGCCGGAGACCACCAGTTGGGCCTTGATTTGAATCGATGCCGAGAGTTCGCCGAGGCCGTCGCCGCCAATCCCCCCGCCGACCCCAACCCGCCGGGCGCGGCCGTCTCGCGGGTTTTTTCGTTCGAGTTGACGCCCGACGAAAACCGTTCGCAAGCAAGGCTGTAGGGCGGGCTCCCGCCGGGGAGAAAGCGTCGCCAATCGTCCTTCCCCCCCGGGAACGCCGATCTCCTGATCGGCTCTTCTCCATCATAGGCGGTTGGCCCGGATGCCGATCAGGAGATCGGCGTTCCCGGGGGATCCGGGCCCACGGCCTTTCTTCGCCTGGACACAAAAAAAGGCGCGGGCCCGCGAAACGAGCCCGCGCCTTCCGAGTTGTCGCGATCGAACGATCAGGCGACGTGAACCGTCTGGCGGTGGCCCAGCATGCGCCGCCACATGGCGGCCAGGGGGAACGCCATGATGGCCGCGAGGATCATGCTCATGAAGCCTTGCGAGCCGCCCTCGACGAAGCCGTAGCTGTGCAGTCCGACGCCCAGGACGAAGTTCACCCCGTACCAGGCCATCACGACCGACAGGAAGCAGCCGACCGAGGCGAAGACCAGGCCGAAGGTGTTGACCCAGCCGGCGAACCGGCCGTGGAGGGGAACCAGGTAGACCAACAAGGTGATCAGGGCCCAGACCTCCTTCGGATCCCATCCCCAGAACCGGCCCCACGAGTAGTCGGCCCAGACGCCGCCGAGGATCGTTCCCGCGGCGATCAGCAAGACCCCCACCTGCATCGACCGGTAGATGAAATTCGACAGCGGCTTGATCATCGCCGCGGTCTCCCGCATCGACTGCTCGCGGGCGTCGTGCGCCGCCGGGGGCGGCGCGGCCGCCGCGGCCTGGATCTTCTCGGCCGTCGTCAGCCCGCCTCCGGCGTGGGCGTGATGAGGATGCTCGGGCTCCGCGGCCGGTTGTCCGTCGAGGTCAAGCCCGCGCGACGTGAGCCGGTTGGCCGCTTCGCCCGCGAACGACAAGACCACGCCCAGCGTGATCATCCCGCCCAGTCCTCCCATGATCGAGAAGACATAGAAGAGCGAATCGGTGGTGAGCCAGGCGTCGCCAAAGGCCCCGTAAGACGCCGCCATGCCCGCTCCGCCCACCGCCAAGAGCGGCAGGCCGGGAGCCAGCGGCAGGGCCAACTCCCCGAACGACGGCGAGCGCCGGTAGGTTGCGGTCAGGTAGTAGAACGTGGCGATCAGGCCGAGCGCCCAGGCCAGACCGAAGGCCGCGTAGCTCGACACCTCGGTCAAGACGTGAACCGTCAGCCAGAGGTTGCTCCGCAAGACCGGCTGAAGGCTCTTGATGCTGGGGTCGAGCAGGGGGACGTTGGCCGCGGTGATCGTCCCCAGCAGGGCGACCGCCGCGCCGGCGACCGCCGTGTAGGTTCGATGGTAGATCAGCTCGAAGACGACCGCCAGGACGGCCGTCACCAGGGCAACCCAGATGACCGTCTCGTACATGTTGGTCACGGGCGCCCATCCCGTGATCAGAATCCGGAGGTAAAAGCCGTAAACCTCCAGGCCGATCCCACTGATCATGGCGATCATGCCCGACCAGTAGAACCCCTTGCCCAGCGGGCTCATCTCCTTGACCCGGCCTCCCGAGAAGCCCAGGCTGATCGCCAGCAGCACGAGCGCCGCGGCGTAGGCGAAGGGGGCTTGCCAGAACGGATTCATGGCGTTGAAGTGCGTTTCGCGATCCATCGCCGCCACGGTCGGATAGTGGTCGGGGCTGATCGACTCGCCGAGCGCCCGCGATGCCGCCAGCAGCCCGTCGGCGACGTTCACCGGAAGCTCGCCGGGATAGTTCTTCTCGTTGTTCACGAAGAGGTTGTAAGCGTCGAGGAACGCGCGGGTCTCGGCCTCGGGGAAGCCGGCCTTGGTCAGCGCCTCGGGCTCGGCCTGGAGCAAGACCTTAAGCGGGGTCCAGACCGAGTTCGCGTCGAGCCACGAGGCGAACTTCTTGTCAAACTCGGCGTTCTCGCCGGGCTCGTGGCGATCGTCGCGAGGGGTGTCGTTCCAGTAGGTGTCGAGCGCCTTGAGCGTGTCGAACTCGACCGGCGAGAGGTCGCGAAGGCTCGCGACCTCTCGGGCCTTGGGGATGACCTCCTTGTAGTAGTCGAGCGCGGCCTTCGACGAGGGCCGGGGCATGATTCGGACCAGGCCCGCGGAGCGCATCTCCTCGCCGGTGTACGACTGATAGGTCAAAAGCCGCTGGCCGACCTCAATCGCCCGCCGCTCGATCTCGGTGGGACGCGGGGCCGAGTCGGGGTTGGCGTCGAAGTTCCGCTTCTGGGTGTCGAGCTTCGCGGCCCACTCCATGAAGCTCTCCATGTGGTCGCCGTGCACGACTTTGGCGGCGTCCAGCTCATCGGGGGAGAGCCACTTGTGATCCTCGTGAAGCTTGGCGGCCGTCGCGGCGAGAGCCGTCCTGTCGGCCTCGTCGAGCTTCGACGTCTTCAAAAAACCGTTGATCGCGGCGGCGTCGATCTGGTCGTTTTCGGCGAGCGCCGCCAGCCCTTCGCGATCCTCGGCCGACGTCTCGGCCTTGTCGGCGATCGTCCGGAACTGGGACCGCGTCGAGTCGAGAAGGATCTCCCGCTTCAGCGGCAGGTAGTCGACCAAAATGAACGGCTGGGAGTTCCAGTACTCGGGCCGAGCCAGCCAGTCGACGAACGCGCCGGTGGGCCCCCAGGTAGCCGTGACCTGGTTGGCGTCGTCGAGGAGCTTGATCGTCTCGCGGCCGAAGACCTGCTTGACCTCTTCGCGGGCGACCGTGTCGAGCGGTTTGACCCGACCCTGGTGCATGACGGCGATCTTGCCCAACTGCTCGTAAGCGGGCCCCGCGCCGAGCTTGCTCGGGGCTTTCCGGCCCTCCTCGGCGGGAGCGGCGGCCAGAACCGCGCCACAAAGCGCGGCCAGGCCGAATCCCGCGAGAACTCGACCAAATCGTTTCATTGAGGTTGCTCCCAAGATTGAATCGTCGGGCAGCGCCCGCCGAGGAAATAGCATGTTGACTCTTCAGGCTCCGGGAGGGCGAGGTCGATCACGCGACAAACCCGATCCAGTACAACCAAACTCCCGAGACCGCCGTGAAGACAACGCCCGCGAACACCCAATATCCGCGACGGCGATGGACCGCCGAGAACGCCTGGGGATGGAGATCCATTCGCGCCCGCCAGGCCTGGACGACGATGGCCAGCCACAATCCGAACGTGGCCACGGCGATCGCCACGTGAATCCGCAGAAGCCAGGTCAACAGCGCCGTGCCGAGGTAGGGGCTGCCCGCCAGAAACGCCTCCGTCCCGCCGCTGACCCGGACATCCACTTCAAAAAGAATCACCGCCAAGAGCAGAACGCCGAGCAGGCCGGTCTGGAGATTGCGATGCTGGGTGTACCGTCCGCTTCGCGCGAGCCGGACGGCCCAGAAAAACAGAAACGGGGTCAACACGATGGCGACGACCACGGCGTCCATCAGCAGGTCGCCCCGAGTTCCCAGAAATCCAGCCGGCATCTTCAGTCTCCCCAGCGAAAATCCAGACGCGAGGTCCTCTCCAAGCCATCACGCGATCAAAAGCCGATGGCCGGCGAGTTCCCCACCCTAAAGGATCTCCTCCACGACCTTCTTGCCCGAGGGCTCGGGTTCGGGGATCGGCAACCCGGCCTTCCTCGCGGCCATCTCGCGCTCGCGCTTGCCGCCGTCGGAGAAGAGGCCCGCCCTCATGTAAAACTGCACATACGTGCCGAAGACGATCAGGAAGCAGCCGGTGTAGATGATCGACCGCCCCGGGTTGCTGCCAACCTGGAAGACCGATTGGAACTGCCCGGTTCGCTGGCCGGTGCGCGGGTCGACGATCGGCGAGTACCGCATCTGGTAGAAGGTGTAGCCCCGATGCGTGATCGGCTCGTTCATCGAGATCGTTTGGGCCTGGTCCTTGATCCCCTTGGCGGGGTCGTCGATCCTGACCTGGCTGACGAACTTGGTGGGCTGCTCGGTCCCCGGCTCGAAGCCCACCTCGAAGTCCTCAAGCTTCAAATCGAAGCCCAGGGGCTTGCGGTCGGAGTCGTAGGCGACCTCGAAAAGCCGGTCGCCGAACGGGACCGGGCGGAACGACGGCTTGTCGAGCGACTCGCTCCGCTGAAGCCAGACATCCTGGGTCTGATCGCCGACGGTCATCTCGACCCGGGCGGCGGCGATTCCCTGGTCCATCTGCCCCTTGGAGAGAAAGACCGGCTGGAAGATCTGCTTCTCGACCCCCGCGGGCAGGAAATCCTCGACCCGGAAGCCGATGGTCATGACCGCGTTTTCACCGCCGAAGGCGTCGATCCAGGTTCCCACCTTCAAGGGACCGGCGTTTCGCAGCTCGGGCTTGTTCTCCTTGTCCCGACCAAAGACCCGGTAATAAAGCGTCTTGTCGGGGGCCTCCAGAACGTCGATCTGACCGATCCGGCCCGACATCCCGGGCTCCAGGTCGGGCGGGATCATCAGGTGGATCGAGGCCAGGGCCTTGGGAGGATCGCCGTCGGCGCCGGGGCGGGGGATGATGTTCGGGAACATGGGCATCGAGCCCATCGCGACGTGGTCGACCTCCTCGCCGTCCCCCTTGCGAATCTTGAACATGGCGATCGGAATCGAGTTCTCGCCGACGATCCGGTTGAGCCCCCCCTCCGAGGTCGGGAAATGGGCGAGCTTCTCAAGCGTGACCGTCAAGTCGCTCTCGGGCAGCTCGATCGCCTTGTCGGCGGGGGTCTCCAGGGCGAAGTCGAAGACGCGCTCCTTGCCCTCCTTGTCGGCGTACCGGATTCGGGCGACGCCGATCTCGCTTTCCTTAAGCGGGGGATTCAGGAAGTCATCCAAAAATCCCGGCTTGTCGACGCTGGAGAAGGTCACGAGGACGGGCATCCCGCCGCTTCGGGCCGTCCGGTGGAACCGCTTGTCGAGCTTGAACCACTGGTCGTCTTCGGTGGCGAGGGCGGGCTGGGCCTCGGCCATCCCCGGCCCCTTGAATTGAAGCTGCATCCGGGCCATCGGCTGGCCGGAGGGGTCGGCGACCCTAAGCGTCGCCGGCGCCGACGCGGGCAGATACTCCCGAACGACGAACTTGAACGGGTCGCCCGCCTTGCTGAGCACCTCGGCGACCGGCCGAACCACGGGCAACCGCCCGCCGCTGACCATGTTGAGGGTCAGGTCGAAGATGTTTTTGATCTGAGGCTGTCCGCCCCCCCAGGCGAACGGGCCGCCGTCCTCAAAGGGAAGCTCGAAGTTGCCGAGCGTCTCTCCGGAATGGGCGTCGATCTCGCGGACCCGGAACATCGGCTGGTCGGTTCGGAGCATCTCGCTCCGCGACTCCCCCTCCAACATGCCGACGACCCCCTCGTCCCCGGTCTTGAAGTGGACGTAGGAGCCGGCGATCAGGATCAAAAGCCCCAGGTGGGTGATGGCGAACCCGGTCTGCCTGCGCTTCAAGGGGATCCGAACCAGGACCGCGCAGAGGATGTTGATCGCCAAAAGGGCGAGCACCAGGGAGAACCAGGCGCTCCGGTAGACGAACTCCTGAACGGCCTGGGTTCCGTGATTCGCCTCGAACCAGGTCGCGAAGGCCAGGTACGCGGCCAGACTCGACAGCGAAATGACGGCCAGCTTCAGCGAGGCCAGGAACCGGTAAATCGCGTTCGCGCCGCCGAGGAGCAGTCCGCCAAACGACCGTTCGGCCGTCGTCCTCGACGCCGAGGGTCCGCCGGGCGCCGGGGAGGAGTCTGAAGTCCGCTTGGTGGCCATCGCCATGTTGTCGCGCCTGTCAAGGAGGGATGATCGAAAATCGCGGTGGGGATCGAGCGGGCGGGAGCGAGCGAGCCCTTCGCGGCTCGGCCCGATTCAATCGAACGTAGGATTCTATCCGAAATCGCCGCCGGAGGCCAAACGCGCCCCGGCTCGGCGTTTAAGGCTGGAGCAATTCTTTCCCCGGTGTATTGCTTGAAAGTCCAGGGGTGCCCCGGGTTCGCCCCGAACCCGGGAACGCGAGCCCTGGCCATCCTCCCGGGTTCGAGACGAACCCGGGGCACCCAACGAGGCGGGCGATACACTCAATGAAAAATCGCTCTACTGGTAGGTTGAATGACACTGAACGCAGGTCGCGTTGAGCCGCCGGGCGCTGGCCAAAAGCTCGGTTCGATCGCCGTCTCGGCTCGCTCGGGAAAGCTCCAGGGCCGCCAATCTCATCTGGCCCACGCCCCTTCGCCACGACGCCTCTCGACCCGCCGGCCCCTTGGCCTCGATCCGGTCGGCGATCAGCGCCGCCAGTTCGGCCGCGCGGTCAACCCGCCCCCGGTCGATCGAGTCCCCGTCCTTACGCTCCAGCGACTCAAGAAGTTCGCCCAGGTCGGGCTGGCCGGAGAGGGCCGGGTCGAAGAGGGCCATCGCGTTTCGGATGGGCTCCAAGTCGAGCCCTTGCCGGTTGTTCGGTTGGTTGGCTGGGTGGGAAAGCAGGGAGATCAGGCAAAGCGCCAGGGCGAGCGACACGCCGCAGCCGATCAGCCGCTTGCGGAGCATTCCCCGGGCGCGCTCCAACCGCCGGGACATCGACCCGACGGGATACCCAAGCTGAAGCGCGGCCTCGTGGTTGGTTTTTCCTTCGAAGTAACAGAGGACGACCGGATCGCGGTACTTGTCGGGCAATTCGCCGACGGCCGCGTCGAGGGCCCGGCTCGCCTCCATTCGCTCCAGGTCGTCGGCGAAGGCCGAGCCGACCGCCGCCCGACCGAGCGCGGGCGCCGCGGCGGCCTCCTCAAAGTTCAGGGTCTCGCCAAAGCTCGACGCCGGCGCCTCGCGGCTTCGCCTCCGGGCGGCCTCGGAACGGGCGCGGAGGGCGAGCCTTCGGGCCGCGTCGCGCAACCACCCCCCCGCCGACGCCTGCCAAGAGACATCCCCCGCGCGGGTCGCCAGCAGAAGGAAGGTCGCCTGATAAACGTCCTCCACGTCGCGCTCATCGCGGAGCAGCCCCCGGCAAACGCGCTGAACGAGCGGCCCATGACGGCGCACCAACTCCGCGAAGGCGGATTCCTCGCGCCCTTGGGCGAAGCGCTGCAGCAAGATTGCGTCCGTGACTCGCTCGGTCATCACCCTCTTGGTCCTCGGCCGGCCCCGTCGCGTTCTCTTACCCCCATTATGTCGATTCAAGGTTCGGCGAATGCAAATTTTTTTGAGAATCCCTGGAATGCCCTCGTCGCGCATTCCTGGGCCGATGTCCCAGGCCGACGAACGGCGCGTGACCCCAACGCGCCGCAGGCGCGCGCTCACGCAATCTCCAACCGCGCGTCCTGCGTGGCGTTGGCGTGAAGCGGGCATTCTAGAACGATGCCCCGGACCCCGGTCTGTACGGCTCACTTGACGACTAGGTCGCCACGCGGACCAAAGCGTCGGATTTCCTAATATTTTGGCTTGACATTTCATTTCAATTTTTTTTAAAATTTGTCATTTACTGGGGTGGAGCGAGACATCCCGGACGGCCAGGACAACGCACATTCGAGCTATCCAGGCTCAAGCCTTTGGCCCTCTCGGCAAACGTGGTTGGCCGTCCGGAAGCGGAATCACGTTCGACCGTACGCGTCACAAACAACCTGGAGCTACAAGTCCCGAGGTGTGACATGACTCGAATCGCTTATTTCTCCTGTTTGATCGTGACGGCGCTTGCTTCTGGCCACTACAGTGAGCAGGAGGAAAGCCCATCACCGCCTGTGAAGGTGGGCGATTGGCTGCAGAGGGGGGACCTGCAAGTGCAGGTTTTGTCCGTCGGGGCGGATGGTTCATTCATGGTGAAGACCAACTACGACCCGCCCAGTATTCAGGTTTGGTCATTGCCAGGCGGCTCGCACTCGCTTGCAAACAAGTACAAGGTGGTCCCGAAGACCCTCAGTACAGTTGGCATGGATTATCAATTGCCTTTTTTCAAGGTCATTCGCAAAGACTTGACCAACAAGCGCATTTTGGTCATGAGCGCGGACGGGCCGGAGCTTCCGGAACTCGACGTTCCGATGGAGTACCTGAGGGCTCGGGGGGCGAAGGTCGATTTGGCTGGGCAGGCATGGATCTTCGGCAGGGATCCAGACACGAAGAAGCCGTATAGGGACCCCCCTGGACAAATCGTCATCGCTCAATGGCTGGCCGACGATATTTGCGTAAAGGCCGATTTGTCTTTAGCTTGCGTGAACGTGGAAAATTATGACGCCATATTCATTCCCGGCGGTGCATGGAACCCTGACATGCTGCGGACTGATAAGGACGCATGCCGTGTCGTTCGCGAGGCCCGCGCCAAGGGCAAGTTGATCGTCAGCCTTTGCCACGGCCCACAGGTTCTCATAAACGCCGATCGGGTTGATGGCAAGAAAAACGCCATCTTCCCCGCTGGCACCAAGATTACCGGTGTGTCCAACATCCGCGTTGATCTCGAGAACGCGGGCTTCACCGTCCTTGATCAGGAGACGGTCTATGACGAGGCTGCGCGACTCTTGACGGCGCCGTCGCCGAAGGAACTCGGTCCACTATGTGAAAAGTTCGGAGAGTTATTGGCGACGAAGCATTAAGGGAGACAAGCTGTACGGGCAGACAAAGGGGTCAGGCAGACAAAGAGGTGAGCAGCCGATATGGTTTAACTCAAGCGTTAGGCCAACGCGGTGGCGGGTGACGTGGGCGACGCGCTCAACAACAGGCCGCTCTCAGCCCCTTAGTGTCGGTTTCATGTTTCGGCCTTTCGAGGGCGCTCTGGACGGCGAGATTCGAACCGCCGACCGAGCCGAATAACTCGCGCGCCCACGATCGTGCCAACTCAAGCTTTCCGTTGATCGGCCACGAGTGTATCGCTTGCACTCTGGCATGGGACACCGTGGCGCGGGCGGATCAGCGGCGGACGCCGAGCCGATTCCGCGCCCCGGGGGGTCGGCCCGCGCCCCGAGGGATCCCGGCCTTCCTTATGGAAAAATCCCAATTCCGGGGGCGATTTCCAAAATCATGAAATCGGGAGCCCTCCGCCGCTGATCATACTGACGCGGGAGGTTCTCGTCTCCCTCGGCTCTTTGACAATCCGCAAATCACCGGACGCCGCCAACCGCGGGATTTTGGCCGAACGAACCCAATTTCCGCGTCACGGCCGAACAACGCAAACGGCTATTGAAATAGACTTTACCTCCAAAGACCCCGCGCCGAACGAACCCAATTTTGGGATGGGGGGGAAAGGCTGTGGGAGACCAACGCCCCCGGAGGACAGGCATTCTTGCCTATCCGTCGCCGAGCCTGGACAGGCAAGAATGCCTTTCCTCCGGGTTGAGATTCTCCGTGAAGTTCGAGGAAAAACCGCCGAACGAACCCAATTTTCGGCGTAGGAAAGCCCGTGGGAGAAAACGCACCGGGAGGACGGGCATTCTTGCCTGTCCGTCGCCGAGTTCGAGCAGGCGGGAATGTCTGTCCTCCAGGTTGAATTTCCCGCGGAGTTTGCGGAAGAACTCCGGACCCCAGCTTGAACGCGGGTTAAGGTTAAATCGTCCCAAACGAAGCCAATCTCCGCGCCGCGATCAAATGCCGCAAGGGGCTTTCGGATTTGAGCTTACAATCAAAGCCATCTTCCGAACCGCCGCGCCGAACGAACCCAAATTTGGGATGGTTCGGGAGCGGCTTGGCGTTCGAGGCTCTGTCGGGAAAGCGCCGGAAGGTCGACGGGGTTCGGGACCGGCAGCCCGGGCTCCGGGGGACGTTCTTCGGGCTGAAGACCGGCAAATTCGTCCGAACGAATCGTCATGTCCCCATTTTGGGACACCCGACCCCATGAAAGGGGGGCGGGGCTCTCGCAACCCTTTTCATGATCTTCATTTGCGGCACAGACCGCTGGACGGCTGTTGCTCA
>Ga0182738_1006014_pt1 | contig 12758 bp, 10 predicted proteins | sample eDN5th30CBELigMG_FD_128876 | JGI IMG/M metagenome (GOLD analysis project Ga0182738, IMG submission 128876) | Enriched Miracle-Growth compost microbial communities from Emeryville, California, USA - eDNA 5th pass 30_C BE-Lig MG (version 2)... ...
ATTTATGGGCAGCACCTCAACTACCTGTGGCGGATGCCAACCACGCAATCGTGGGAAGCTGCGTTTCTGAGCGGCAAGACCAACGACGTGCAGAGTATCTTCTGGCAAACCAAGCCGGCCGAGGAACTGTACGATGCCCAGGCCGATCCCTGGGAAGTAAACAACCTGGCCGACGATCCTAATTATCACGACGTGCTACAGCGGATGCGGGCCGCCAACCGCGAGCATCTTCTGGCCATTCGCGACTCCGGCTTTTTGCCGGAGGCGGAAATGATGGACCGGGCGTCGAAGGATACCATTTACCAGATGGTGCGCGACCGCCAGCGGTATCCCTTGGAGAAGTTGATCGATGCGGCCGAACTGGCGGCCGGGCGCGATGCGGCCGATGTGCCCAAGCTGATTGAACTCATGAAGGCCGAGGATGCAGGTCTGCGCTACTGGGGCGCGGTGGGCTGTGCCGTCCGCGAGGACGACGCAAAGGAAGCGTTGCATGCACTCAAGAAGCGACTATTGGACGCTTCGGCCAGCGTGCGGATTGCCGCCGCGGAGGCGGTGGCGCGCCTGGGCCAACCGCAGTTAGCCTTGCCCGTACTGGTGACCGCCTTGAAGCAGGAGAACCCGCGGGCCGTGCTGCACGCGGTCAACGTGCTACAGGTGCTCGACGATGTTGCCAGCCCTGTGGCCAACGACGTGCGCAGCATCACCCAGAACCATTCCGACGACTACGTGCAGCGGGCCGCCGAGTGGTTTCTGGAGACGCGGCGCGAGGATTGAGTGCCGGATAAGATTGACGTGTGGTTGGTGATAACGCCTTCGTGGCGAACAGAGCGCCGGGGGCACCGATGGACCTTGTCATCCTAGGAATCGTTTTGTTGGCCTGCGCCGCGGCGATCACGCTCTGGACCATCGTGGATGCATCTTGGTGGACGGCCGTCGATGCGCTGCTCGTGCTCATCTATCGGCGGCATGGCTTGCGCCGCAGCGCCGTCAAGTGGGAATGGCCTTTTGTCCTGCGGCTAATGCTGCTGGCTTTGCTCGCGACGCTGATGGGGGCGGCATTGGTTGGGCTAGCAATCCAGGCGTTTGAATCGCCCGATGCAGCAAGCATATCGGCCTGTATAGGTGCGGCGATCCTGATCGTCGGGCTCGCGATTGCTTTCCCCAGGATTCGCAGATACGGCGCGTATTATCGGGCAAAGCAACTGTTGCCCGTGGCACAACAAGCGGTGCAAGAACTGCAAACGCACTGGCCCGAACGGACGTGCGAATTGTCTGACGGCACCGCCTTTTACACCGATGGAACGGTTCCAGGCATTCTGGTGCAGAAGTGGCCTTGGCCGTTTTGGCGGTTCCGCGAATCGTTCGGTTCAATGATTTGCAGGCTCAATGATGGGCGGATCGTGTTCGACGTAGGATCCACCTTAAGCGTTCTTGAGTTTCATCCCAGCGGCATGACGCCGGCCGGATACAAACTGGAGTTTGACGGAACCATTCACGAGTTTGACCTGGTGGACGCGAGGCGGCTGAACGACCACTGGCATCTGGCCTGGTACGAGATGCCAGACCCGTAGACGACGGTGGGCTCTCTGCCAGAAGAAGCAAAAGAGCCGCATGGGTTTGCACCACGCGGCTCTCTTAATAGGTTCAATTTTCCAAACGCTGCTGCTTAGCGTTTCACGCTACGGCGTGTTACTTCTCCCGCGGCACAAACCGCACGCACACCGGGGCTGGGACTTCGACCTCGGTGCTCGTCCGCTTGAGCTTGCCGGTCGCCGGATCGATCTGGAACACCAGGATGTTATTGGTGCCCTGGTTGGCGGCCAGTAGGAACTTGCCGCTGGGCTCGATGGCAAAGTTGCGGGGCGTCTTGCCGCCGGTCGATTCGTGGCCAACCAGCGTCAGCCGGCCGTCTTCATCGACCGCATAGATCGCCAGGCTGTCATGGCCGCGATTGGAGCCGTAGAGGAACTTGCCGCTTGGATGGATCACCACTTCGGCCGTGGTGTTGTTGCCGGAGAAATCGGCTGGCAGCGTCTTGATGGTCTGAAACTCGGTCAGCGTGCCTTTATCGGCATCGTAACGGAACGCCGTGATGGTGGAATCCAGTTCGTTGATCACGTAGGCCACCTTCCCGCCCGGGTGGAAGGTGAAATGCCGCGGGCCGGCACCGGGGGCCACCTTGGCCGCGGGCGGATCGTTGGGCGCCAGCTTGCCGCTTTCGGTATCGAAACGGTACACCAGCAGCTTGTCCAGGCCCAAGTCGGCCGCGATCGCAAAGCGGTTGGTGGGGTCGAGGTTGATCGAGTGCGCGTGCGGACCCTTTTGCCGCGAGGTGACGCTAGAACCCTCATGCTGCACGAAGGCCGTGCCGTCGCCCAAGGTGCCGTCGGCCTTGATCGCCACCACGGCCACGCTGCCACCCCCGTAGTTCGCCAGCAGGACGTGCTTGCCGGCGGCGTCGACGACCAGGTGGCACGGCCCGGCACCGACCGACGATGCCCGATTGAGCGGGGTCAACTGCCCTGACTTGCGATCGATGGCATAGGCCGACACCTCGCCGCCTTGCTGAGCATTTCCGGTTTCATTGGCCGCGTACAGGAAGCGGCCTCCCGGATGGATCGCCAGGAAGGTCGGATTCGCGCCGGCATCGGTGTTGCCGAGCGGTTCCAGGCGGCCGGTCTGGGCATCCAGCGCAAACTGGTAAATGCCGGGCGTGCCAGCCTTGGCGTACGTGCCCACGAACACCAACCACTGGTCGGGGCCAGATTGTTTCGACTCGGGCGAGGCGGCAGACACGTCTGAGGCCATCATCATGCATCCCAAAAGCGCCGCGGCGGCGAACAACGCCCCGCGAGCACGACAGGTGGCGGCACGCAACATGGGTTCTCCCAGGCGAAAATTGGCATGGCGAATCTGGAGCCAAACCTGGCCGATCATTGACGGCCAAGCAAAACAGCCCGATTATAACCTCCAGAAGGCCACCGCTGGCCAGTACTCCCTGGCTGCTTGTTCGGGCCGCCGTCAACGCCGCTGCGCGCGTCCGCTCAGCGGTTCACACGGCGACCGTTTGAGCGGCAGTCCGTCAAAGTGTCGCTTTGGTCGGTGGGCTGCGGCACTTCGACAACGCGACCTAGTTGGTCCTGTTGTTGCGGCAGGCGGGTGGCCTTTGTGGTCGGATGCCTGAACGTCCGCACGAGGTTGCGCGGCATCCGAACTGCAATCATCTGCAAACTCACGCGTCGCCAAGACACGGTGCGCTTATGCCTGAAAGACGAATGTACCTGCTATCGCACGCCAGCGGCGACTACGCCGAAACCGTCTGGCGTCCGCCGGTGGATATCTACCGCAGCGAGCGCGGCTGGCTGATCAAGTGCGACCTGGCCGGCGTCCGTCGCGATGAAGTGTCCGTAAAGGTTGCCGGCCGCAGGCTCACCATAGCGGGCCATCGCCGCGACCTGACGATCGCCGAGGGCCATCGGGCCTATTCGCTGGAGATTTCGTACAACCGCTTTGAACGGCAGTTAGAATTGCCCGCCGATTTGGCCCCGGCCGATATGAAGGTGGAATACCGCGATGGTATGTTGCTGATCACGTTGATTCCCGGCGAAGCCGACGCACCCGAGCAGCGCTAAATGGTGATTGCAAGCCCAGGCGGCTACCATCCGGCGTGCGCAAGCGACCTTCCGCCGATGTTTCAATAGGCGCGACAAATCGCGAGAGGGGGGGGCAACGATGCCGCTAAAGATTCTCGCCTACCATATTGGCCACCCGCTGCTGGGGCTGTTGCGGTCCAATCATTTTCTCATCCGCCGGTTGTTCGGGGTGCGGATTCCGCGGCACGTTGCCGTTCAGTTCGATCCCACCACGGTCGCCCTGGCCCGAGAACTGCGGCAGGAAGTGACCGACGAGGACACCGTCGCCCTGGAGATGGGCATTGGCACGGCGGCGCTGATCAGCCTGTCGCTGGCAAAACAGTGCAAACTGCGGATCGACGGCGTGGATTGTTCGCCCAGCCGCGTTGCCAGCGCGCAGGCAGTGGCAGAGTACAACGGGCTAACAGCCCACTTCTGGCAAAGCGATCTGTTTGCGGATGTTCCGCCCGATGCCCGGTACGATCTGATCTTCTTCAATCCGCCGTATGTGCCAACCAAGCTGGGCCAGGAATTGAAACTGACCTCGCGCCTGCAAGTAGATGGCGACCAGATGTGGGACGGCGGCGAGGACGGCACCCGTGTAATGCGGGAGTTCTTGCGCCAGGCGCCCGGCTATCTCAGTCCACGTGGACGCATCGTGTTCGGAGTGCAGAATGTCTTTGTACCTGATGAGTTGGTCATGCAGGTCATTGCCGATTGCGGTTGCCGGCTGATTGGGCGACAGCGGCGCAAACTGGTGCCGGCGTGTGTATATGTGGTTGCGCCGCAGGAGATGCCAGAACCGGCTACAGCCCGCGCATAGAATGGTTGACGCCCTGCTGCCAGCCGCCTGCTCAACGGTATGATCGAACTGCTCAGACTGTGGAGAAGCCATGAGTGAAAGTGAAGCTGTCCAGACGAGCATCCATCCGATCCTTCCTCTCAAGAGCAGCGTTCTCTTTCCCGACATGATGATGCCACTGGTGGTGGGCCGCGAGGCATCGGTTGCCGCCGTGGAAGAAGCCGGCAGCAGCGAGGACAAGCTGCTGGTGGTTGCCAGCCAGAAGGACCCCAACCAGGAAGACCCGGCGGTCGAAGACCTGTTTGAGGTTGCCACGCTGGCGGTCATCAAGAAGATGCAGCGCAGTGAAGACACCGTGCAGGTGATCGTCCAAGGGCAGCAGCGAGTGGTGCTGTTGCAACCGCAAACCGGCCGTCCGTACCTGATGGCCCGGGTGCGGCCCCTGCCCGAGCCTGAGGACGGCGGCCCCGAGGTGGAAGCGTTGCAGCGGTCCATCGAGGAGCAGGCGGCACGCATCATTGAGATGCTGCAACCGCAGGCCAGGGCTGGCATCACGCAGATGCTGTCGGAGTTCAAAGATCCGCTCAAGCAGGTCTACCTGTTGGGCTCCATGCTGCCGATCGACGTGACGAAAGAACAGCAGTTGCTGGCGGCACCAACCCGCGTTGCTGCGCTCCGCCTGATGCTGAGCTTTATCTCGCACGAAGCCCAGGTCCTTGAGCTGCGGCAGAAAATTGCCAGCCAGGCCCAGTCAGAAATGTCCAAGGAGCAGCGTGAGTACCTGCTCCGGCAGCAGCTTCGGGCGATCCAGCAAGAACTGGGCGAAACCAGCCCTGAAGAAGCCGACATCGCCCAACTTCGCGAGCGGCTCGATCAAGCCAAGCTGCCCGACAACGTGCGCCAAGAGGCCGAACGCGACCTGAACCGGTTGCAGCAGATTCCGCCAGCTTCGCCTGAGCACCAGCTTACGCGCAGTTACCTGGAACTGGTGCTGGAATTGCCGTGGGAGGAAACCACGCAGGACGTGCTCGATTTGGAACGGGCCCAGCAGGTTCTCGACGAGGACCATTACGACCTGGAGGATGTCAAGGAGCGGATCATTGAGCACCTGGCCGTGCTCAAGCTTAATCCCCAGGCCAAGGCGCCGATCCTCTGCTTTGTCGGCCCGCCGGGCGTGGGCAAAACATCGTTGGGGCAGTCCATCGCCCGTTCACTAGGACGCAAGTTCGAACGCATGAGCCTGGGCGGCTTGCATGACGAGTCGGAGTTGCGTGGACATCGTCGTACCTACATCGGCGCCATGCCTGGCCGCATCATCCAGGCCATTCGCCGGGCTGGTGTTCGCAATCCGCTATTGATGCTCGACGAAGTGGACAAGGTGGGCCGCGATTACCGCGGGGATCCGACTTCGGCCCTGCTTGAGATTCTCGACCCAGCTCAGAATCACTCGTTCCACGATAACTATCTGAACCTGCCGTTTGACCTGTCGGCGGTGTTCTTCATCGCCACGGCCAACACGCTCGATACCATCCCTGAGCCGTTGCTGGACCGGATGGAGGTGATTCGCCTGTCGGGCTACACCGAGGACGACAAGCTGCACATCGCCAAGCGTTACCTGGTGCCGCGGCAGTTGGAGCAAAACGGGCTCACGCCTGAACAGCTTACCTTGCCGGATCAGACGCTTAACAAGGTGATTCGGCGGTATACGCGCGAGGCTGGCGTCCGCGAGTTGGAACGGGTGATTGGCCGCTTGTGCCGCAAGGTTGCCCGGCGGTTTGCCCAGGGCGAGACTGAGCCAGCCACCATCGGCCCGGAAGACTTGTCCGACCTGCTCGGCCGCGAGCGGTTCTTCGAGGAGGACGTGCGGCGTGACTTGCCGCCAGGTGTGGCTGCCGGGCTGGCTTACACGCCCGTGGGCGGGGAGGTGCTCTATGTCGAAGCGCTAATGCTGCGAAAGGGCGCCGACATCAAGCTCACGGGCAAGTTGGGCGACGTCATGCGCGAATCGGCCCTGGCCGCGCTCAGCTTCATCCAGTCGTTTGCTAGCCGGCTGGGCGTGAAGCCGGAGATGCTGGAACACGGCGTGCATATTCACGTGCCTGCCGGTGCCACGCCCAAGGACGGACCATCGGCCGGCGTGACCATCGCCACGGCACTCACATCGCTATTCACTGGCCGCCCCGCCGATAGCGAAACGGCCATGACGGGCGAGATTAGCCTCAGCGGCTTGGTGCTGCCAGTGGGTGGCATCAAGGAGAAGGTGCTGGCGGCCCATCGCTCGCGAATGCGGCGGGTCATTCTGCCCAAGCAGAACGAGGCCGACCTGGAAGACGTGCCTGAGCATGTGCGCAAGGATCTGGAGTTCGTGTTTGTCGAACGGATCGAGGAAGTGCTGTGCGCGGCGATCCCCGGCGTGACCTTTGAACCGCAGATGGCCGAGTAACGCCTACAGGGTTTAGCCTGTCTTACGCGCGTACCGGCCGATCAACTCGGCGGTGCCGAGGATATGGCCCTCCATTGCTGCTTCAACCTGTGCGCGCTTGGCGCCGGCCGGCAGCCCAAGCGATTCGACATCCAGCGCGTACAGCCTAAAGAAGTAGCGGTGCTGGCCGTGCTTGGGCGGAGGGCAGGGGCCGCCGTAATGGTCGTGCTGAAAATCGTTGCGGCCACCGACGCCGGCTTCGCTGCCGGCCAGCCGCGCGCTATTGGCCGGAATGTCGAACAGCACCCAGTGTGTGAACGTGCCGGCGGGTGCGTCGGGATCGGTCATGATCAGTGCAAAGCTTTTGGTGCCTGAGGGGGCGTGCATCCAGCCCAATACCGGCTGCGAGTTTTCGCCATCGCACGTGTGGACCAGCGGGATCGTGTCGTTGTGCGCGAAGGCGGGACTGGTCAGCGTGAATCCCTGTTCGGCCATGAGAAACGTCTCCTTGCGGGGCCATCGGGCCAGCGAACGCGGCCGAGGAAGTGGTGCCGTCGTCGCGGCCTGTGATCAGCGTGATGGCTTTATGTCGTTGCAGAACTGGTGCCAGAGCTCCGGGGTGAGCCTGAGTTGAGGGCGGCCGCCCGCTGTATCGCCCGGGGCCGTCGTGTCCAGGCAGACAGCGCGCGCATCTTAAGGCGCGACAATGAGTTGCACGCATCGCCCGGCCAAAGTGCCGCGTCATTCGTAGAATAGGCGTGGCACTGTACTTCACCGTGGTTGCAAACATGCAGATTGCGCCTACGGTGTGCTGCGGCAGCCACGTTCACTTCGCTGGGGCTTCGCGGCGGCGCCGCGGGCAGCATCGCGCGCCTTTCCACAACGCCCCGTTCTGACCGGTTCAGGAGGAAGCAGCATGTCGGAGCCGCTACCGCTTAAGTCGATCCATCACGTCGAACTGTTGGTAGGCAACGCCAAACAGGCAGCGTTCTACTACCGCAAGGCGTTCGGCTTTTCGCAGTTGGCGTACGCCGGGCCTGAGACGGGAGTGCGCGACCAGGCGTCGTACGTGCTCGAGCAAGGCAAGATCCGCCTGGTGGTCAGCACGCCGCTATTCCCTGAAGACCCGATGGCCGACTACCTCAAGCGGCACGGTGACGGCGTGCTCGATATTGCGTTTTTGGTCGACGACGTCGATGCCACGTTTGCCGAGGCCGTAGCCCGCGGCGCACATGTCGACCGCGAACCTTACGACCTGAGCGACCAGTACGGCCGCGTCCGCCGGGCCAAGATCCGCGCCTACGGCGACACGCTGCATTCGTTCATCTCGCTGGCCGATTACCGCGGTCCGTTCCTGCCGGGCTACCAGATTCGCCGCAAGCCGCAAGCCAGTGCCGGCCTGCGCGCCATCGATCATATCGTAGGCAACGTGGAAGATGGCCAGATGAACGACTGGGGCACCTACTACAACCGGGTGCTGGGTTTCCACCAGTTCATGACGTTCGACGACAAGGATATTTCCACCGAGTTCACGGCCCTGCGCAGTAAGGTCATGGCCGATCCCACCGGACGGATCAAGTTCCCGATCAACGAACCGGCCGAAGGCAAACGCAAGAGCCAGATTGCCGAGTACCTGGAGTTCAACGGCGGCGCCGGCGTGCAGCACTTGGCTCTGCTGACCAACGATATCATCCACACGGTGAGCGTGCTGCGGGACAACGGCGTGGACTTCCTGAAGATTCCTGAATCGTACTACGACGATCTGGAGGAACGCGTGGGCCCGATTGCGGAAGACGTGGCCGCGATCAAGCAACTGGGCATCCTGGTCGACCGCGACGACCAGGGCTACCTGCTCCAGATTTTTACGCGGCCCGTGGAAGATCGGCCCACGCTGTTCTATGAGATCATCCAGCGGCGGGGCAGCAACGCCTTTGGCAAGGGCAACTTCCGCAGCCTGTTTGAAGCGATTGAACGCGAGCAGGCGGCGCGCGGCAATTTGTAGACAGCTCGAGGTTGATAGGTCTTACTGCTTGTACCAAGCAGGCGGGGCCGGCGCACTCTAGCGCCGGCCCCGTTGTTTGTTGTGTTTTAAGCGGCGAATTGGCGCACGCAGCTTTAGCCCTTGGTGTCGAGGGCTTCGGCATCGACGACGTCGGGGGCCGCCATTTCCTCGATCATCTTGTCGGTGCTTTCCGGATCGACCGCCCGGCAGGTTGCCGTGAGCGTGTCGGCCAGTTCGCGGAACTCGCTTTGCCATGCCGCCGGATCGATGCCCTCAGGCGTCAGTTGGGAAAACTCGCTGCACAGCAGAATGAGCCGCAGCAGGTGGCGGAAGATGATGCCTTCCTGTTTGACCAGGTCGCGGGCTTTGACAAACTTGTTGAAGTCGCCGCCCGCCCGCAGAACCTCGCCCGCCGCCCAAACCGCTTGCGTGCGCAAGTCTGGCACGCGTGGGAAATCGGCATCGAATAATAGCCGCAGTTTAACGGCCAGTGGCGGCATCCGCGGCCCTTGGTCTTCGTCGTCGCGGTCGCGATCACGGCCCGGCCCGCCTCGGCCACGCGGTTCCTCTTCTTCCTCGCTGGGCGGCAGCATCAGGCCGCGTGTCAGCAACTCGTGGTCGAGAAACTCCGTCGCCAGCGGGCCCGGTGGCAGTTCCTCCGGCGGCGGAACCGGTAGCCGCCGTGCGATGGGCGCCGGCAACTCCAGCACGCTCTCTAAGGCTTGAATCTTCTCGTCGCGATCGGCCAGTGCCAGCTTTTCCAGCAGAAAGGCTCCGTACAATGGGTTGACGCTTTTGAACACCAACAGCTTTTGCAGTTGGGGCGTGGGATGCGCCAGTGTCGGTTCGTACGCCGGCTTGCGCTGCTCGCCTTCGCCTTCGTTCGCCTTGCCGCCCCCTGGTGAGGAACCACCGCCTCGCTTGGCCTCGGCGGGCTTCTCCTGCTCCGCAAAGAAAGCAGCAAACACATTGCTCGGCGCGGCCGGGGCCGGTTTCTCAGCGGCGTCCTTGGCTGCCTTCTCGCCTTCCGCCTTGCCGTCGGCAGCGGGGCCTTTGGAGCCGTTGGCTTTGATGTCGTCCGGCGGCAGAGGTTCCAGCGTCACATAGCCGCCGTGGTGCAACAGGCGGAGCATGCGAATCAGCGTCACCTCGCCTTCCTGAATCTTCTTGTCATCCATCAGCCGCTTGTGGACCACCTGGCGGATGCGAGCCACCTCGGGCGAAAGCTCCAGCATGTACGCCAACAGTCGCCACGGTAGATGCCCCCGGCTGGCCAGCTTGCCAGGGGGAGCCGCCTTCAGCTTATCGAATTGTTGTTCGTTCCAGTACTGCTGGTTGTCGCGCCGCGAGGGGCGTTTCTTCTTGAGCGCCTTCTTGGCGGCGAGTAAGCCCGGGTCCTTGGTGTCCTCGGGGATGGATTCGTACTTCTGCCGCCAGCGCAGGATTTTGACATCATCCTCGTGAGCCAGAGCGTACACGTGGCCCTCGGTATCAAACTGCGGACGGCCAGCGCGACCAAAGATCTGATGAGCCACGCTAGGCTCGATCATGGTCTTCTTGCCGAACGGCCCCTTGAGCAAGGTGGAAAGCACCACGCTGCGCGCCGGCAGGTTGATGCCGGCCGCCAGGGTTTCTGTGCAGACCGTCACGGCCAACAGCTTGCGGAGGTATAGATCCTCGACAATGCGGCGATACCGGGGCAGCATGCCGGCATGATGCACGCCCACGCCGCGCACCAGGAGTTGTTGCAGCTTTGGTCCGACGCCCGTGGTCCAGTCGTGCTGCTTGAGTTCCTCGGCCAGTTGCTGCTGCTGGGCCTTGCCCACCAGCGGCTTGCCCTTGAGCTGTTCGGCGACCGTCCAGCACTCGTCCCGGTTGAAGCAGAAGATCAGGGCCGGCGTGCGGCGGGTGGCTTCGTCGCCGCTGGCCATTTCCTCGATCAGTTCGTTCAGCAGCAGGTCTTCGACCCAGTGATACGTGAGCGGCACGCGCCGCTCGGAGCCTTCCACCAGTTCCACACTGCGGCCGTGCGAACGCTTCAGCCAGGAGATGAACTCGGCTGAGTTGCCCACCGTGGCCGAAAGCAGCAAGAGCCGCACGTGCCGGGGCAGCAGGGCCAAAGACAACTCCCACACGATGCCCCGCTCGCGGTCGTTGAAGCTGTGGAACTCGTCCATAACGACAGCATCCACATCCTCAAACGAAAAGCCTTCGGGATGCAGCAGCCGGTTCAGCAGAATCTCGGCCACCACGACCAGCACTTTTGCGTTCGGGTTCACCTTGCGATTGCCGGTCACCAGGCCCACGTCATCGGCCGAGAAGCCCCAGCGGACGGCGTTCGCCTGCATTTCGGCAAACTTCTGTTCGGTGAGCGCGATCAGCGGCGTGGTGTAATAGGCGATGCGGCCGGTATGCAGGGCTTCGAACAAGGCCGCTTCGGCAATGACGGTCTTGCCGGTCCCGGTGGGGGCGCACACCAGAACGCCCTGTTCGCTGGTGAACCAGGCCAGCAAGGCTTCTTCCTGCACCGGGTAGGGCTGGTAGGGAAGCTGTTCCAGGTAGCGTTCGGCAAGCTCGTCGCGAGTCAGTTGGCTTGGCGGCATCCGTTTTCACAGGTTGGTGGCACGGTGGCAGTTGATGCGGGGGCGGCTAGAACGGCACGCTGCGGAGGATCAATCTGCGCGGCGCTTAATAATCGCCCGTGGCATCTTATCACGAAGGCGGCTTACTTTCCGGGGGGAAGCTGGCTGGATGCCGGTCTGGTAGGCGGAAAAGTGTATCAGCCGACGGCTGCTTCAATCAGCGCGCAATTCGTATGACGCAGGTTGCGCCCGTCCGGGCTTTGGCCGCGATGCCAGCATCGAGCAATTCGCTGAGCACGCGAAAGAAGCCTGGCCGCGTCATGCCGTGAGGCACCAGCTCTGTGAGTAGTTCTTCCAGCGAAAACTCGTTGCGCGCGAGCATGGCGCCGGCAATTACTTGCCGCTGCCACGTCCATTGGCGGCGGCGTTCAGCCAAGTACCGCCGATACTGCACGATGGCCTGTTCGTACACGATCACCCGCTCCGCTATGCCCTAATTAAGCGCCGGCGCGCTCTGCGGCGATGTGCTCGGGATTCACGACGTGCCACTGAATGCGCCGGATGCCCGGTACAAAGCATTCATCCGAAAATGCTTCCACGGCATCCTCTAGCGGCCTGCCGACGATGTGCGGCAGCACAGTCCAGTGCGTCGCTGCCTTCTGTCCCAAGGAGAGCAATGAAAAGACCGTATCGGCCCACGAACTGCCCACCGCCGTCGTTTCAAAGTACACCACATATCCAGGGATGTCTTTGTCGGGGTAGGAACGGTACTCCGAGGGCACGCGCCGCAATTGCTGTACGACGCGATCCAGCAGCTTGAGCGCTTTGGCTTCGTTCTTCGCCACGCACCAAAGCATCCAAGTACAGGCAAGTTTCATCAATCACCGTATTCGGTTTGCGAGGTTCGCATCTGCACGTATGAACACAGTGCCTGGCCTGCCCACTCGCGGTCGCCGCCCGCTACAACTTCACTCCCCAATTGACCTTGACCCATCGGCCGCGCGCCGGATACTGCTGGCGGGGTACAAGCAATCATAGCCGGTCATACTCGCCCGGGTGGGGCTCCCGCCGGTGAATGTGCCATTCCCAGCATGACTGGAGCCGCAAGGATGCACACTCCGTCGCGAGGTACGGCGTGGGGCGTATTTTTGATCGCCCTGGCTACGCTGTTGTTCGAGGTCGCCCTTACCCGGATCTTCGCCGTTACGCTGTGGTACCACTTCGGTTTCCTGGCGATTTCTCTGGCGTTGGTAGGGGCAACGGCGGCCGCTGTCTGCTGCTTTCTCTGGTTTGATGCCCTGGTTGAGCGTCACCACCG
>Ga0182738_1006017_pt1 | contig 12755 bp, 6 predicted proteins | sample eDN5th30CBELigMG_FD_128876 | JGI IMG/M metagenome (GOLD analysis project Ga0182738, IMG submission 128876) | Enriched Miracle-Growth compost microbial communities from Emeryville, California, USA - eDNA 5th pass 30_C BE-Lig MG (version 2)... ...
GGGGGGAGCCGTGGCGCAATCGCTGTTAACGCCTGCCCACGGCTCACCAGGTTCATTCGTTCAATCTTTGGCGCCGCCCAACGTAACGTTGATCTTGTACTCGTTCTGCAGATGGGCATGGGCGGCGCTGGCATGCGACGACTTGGGATACTTTTCGCACACCCGTTGGAACGCCAGGATCGCCTTCTCTTTGTCGCCGGCGCGCTCCAGGGTGTGTGCCATCTGAAACTGGGCCCAACTGGAAAGCGGTTCATGGCTGTCGCGAATCTGCTGGTACAGGCTGTACGCCGGGCCCCACTCCTTCAGATGCAGATGGCAATCAGCCATCCGCTGGTAAGCGGCCGGGAAGCGGTCACTCTGCCGGTAGGCAGCAATCGCTTCCTTGTACTTGCCGAACTGCTGGTAACAGTCGGCGACGTTCCATAGCCACTGGTCGGCTTGCTCAGGCGCCAGCTTGATTAGCTGCTGGTACATGGCCACGGCTTCGTTGCACTTGCCGGCCTCGCGATAGGTGGTGGCGATGGCATTGTTCCACTGGGCCGCCTTCTCCTGGTCCATGCCGACCAGTTGCCGATAGATGCCGATGGCCGCATCGTACTTCTTTTCCTCGCGGTCCATCAGAGCGATCTTGCTCATTCCGGCCGCCTTATCCGCAAAACGGCCGTACGTCGCGCGGGCCTGATCGCGCTGCTCGCTGCTTTTGTAGAACGCGGCCAGGCGATCGAGGATGCCATCATCTACACCAAAGGTCTTGATCATCTGGTCGTAAACTGCCGCGACCTGTTCGGCACGACCGGAACGATGCTGCAAATCGGCGATGGCGAACCAGTACTCGCGGGCACGTGCTTTCTGCTTCTCATCGGCCAGGCCCGTTGGCATCTGTTCGCGCAGGTAGGCAATCGCGCGATCAGCCAGTAACTGGCCCTGCTGCTTGGTGCTGGCATCTTGCACCAGCGATGATACCGGTGCCTGCACATACGCAATCAACTGCGTTGGAACCTGCTCGGCCGGATAGGTGGTGGCCAATGCTTGCACGGCTTCGGTGAGCGCAGCCTGACTCAAATAGTAGCGGGCCAATGCTTGCGAAGCCTCCACGCAGTACCGACCGGCGTCGCCCGCCCGGGGCGTATCAAAGGTAAGCTGTCGCCACAGTGCCACCTGACGCTCGTGGTCGCCTTCGACGCGGGCCATGTCGATCAACTGCACGCGGGCCAGCACGCCCACCAGGTGCTGACCGTGCTGCGAGATCACGTCGGCAAACGCCTTCTTGGCCTTGGCCACTTCGCCCATGTCTTTGTAGGTGCGGGCGATGAAGTACGCGCTGCTCGTGGCCTCGGGCGAGTCGGGCCAATAGTCGATCACCGACTGAAAGCCGTCCTTGATCGCCGTGTTGAGGTTCCGTCGCTCGATCTGGCACAAGCTCCACTTAAGCTGCGCATACGGAGCGCCTTCGCTGCTCTCGTAGAGCGTAAGGAACTTTTCGTACTCGGCCTGGGCAACCTGGTAATCCTTCTCGCGGTAATACTTCTCGGCGATGTTCAACTGGTAGCGCTCCGCCTCGCGCAGCTTGGCCCACCGCTCCAGCGACATTTCATCGAGCGGGCCTGCCCACGCTGCTGCCGGAAGAACCACCAGCGTCGCCAACACGGAGACAAGGCCCATCGCCACCATGCGTTGCCGGGCAAGGCTTACTTCTTGGCGCGTGCTTCCAGCCATTTGCTGTACTCCACGTGAGCGTAAAAGATGATATTCGTGCCAAGCTGGTAGCAGGCTTCCCACACTTCGGGCCGGACGCCGGCGTGGTCGTCGGTCCAGGCGTCGCCGATGTCGCCGGGATGGTAGTAGCACACCCAGCGGCCATCGACCTTCCAGCCCCAGGCATCCTTCCCGCCGTGCGGAGCGGCGTACGGCAGAAACGGAATCCGGTATGGCACGCAGTGGATCGGATCGTCGAGCGGCACCCGCACCGGTTCCACCTGCGGCAGCACCTGCCGCATCATGGCGAAGAACTGGTTGTGGAAGTGGCTGCTGCCGCCGTTATCGCCAAACAGCATTCCGTGCTTGTTGAGCAGGTAGTCGCGGAGGATGGCGACCTCGCTCTTGGACAGCGAGATGTTCCGCTGCCCGGTGAGGTACACCAGCGGTGGGCTGTTGCCTTCTTTGAAGTTGGCCAGTTGGGCGATAGTGCGGCTTTCCGTCCGCTCGGCTACAGCCTGACCGGTGCGGGCTCCATACTCGATGAGCATGTTCAGGTCGGCCCCGATGCCGAAATCCTGATTCCAGTCGCCGCCGCCGTATTCCAGCCGAATGAAGCGAACCTTGCCGCGCGAGGTGCCGCCGGCAAAACCGGCCCCGTCGCCCTGGCCGTAGCCCACCTTGTAGGCATGCTTGGTCAGCTCATTCAATTGAAGCTTCACATCGTCGATGGGCGGCGGGTTGAATACCACCACGCTCGCCGGATTGATCACGTACTTGCGGCGAATGACCTTCTGCACCTGCACCTGTTGGGCAAGCTGTTGCTGTTGGCCGCCGCCGGCCGGCATCTCGTAAATCTCCTGACACCCGCCGATCTGCGAGAACAAGAACACCACGAAGCAGAACACCAGCGTGTAGCTGCATAAGCCGGCCGTTGATTGCCGCAGTCGGCCGCTTTGCTCGCCGTAGTACCAGGCGCCCAAGTCGAGCGGATTCCAGATGCGCTGCGGCGGCGCGGCCACGGCGGCCCCTGCCATTGCCGCGCTGGCTCGTAGCCGGCCGGGAGAAACGAACACCGGCGTTTGCCCTGCGGATTGGGCTGCGTACCGCTGGCGCTGGTAATAGCGGGCTGCCTGCTCCATGCCCCACACCACCCATAGCAGGCCCAGGGCAAACAGCGCGAGCAGCCCCGCCTGGGCCAGCCACACACGAGCGCCGTGCAGCCCAAGCGTATCAGCCAGGTACACCGCCACCTGCCACAGCGGAAGATAAGCCAGGCTCCAGATGCCGTAGCGCTGTACGCCATCGCGACGATACCCGGCAATAAGCCACGCGATGGCGGTCACACCGGCCAACGCAAACACGCCGTGCTGAAGAATCACGGCGGACGACTCGGCCAGTTGCCGCAGCCACAGCCAATCGGCGGTTGCGGCCAACCAGGCAACAGCCACACCGGCGGTAACAACCGCGGGCCAAGACCAGGACTTAAACACGTAGCGCATCATGGCAGGTCGAATCGCTTGGGTCGCGCGCCAGGCGGCAAGGCAGAAAGCCCGTTACGGCTTGTTCAGTTCGCTCAGGATGTCGTCGCCCCGGCTTTCCAGCGGGTTGACTTTGGGATCGGCCAGGCGTGTTTCGCCAATGCCCAAGGGATCGGCCACGGCCGCAGCTGGATCGGTCGGGGTAGTAGCCGACGGAGCGTCCGTGCCTGATGGCGGCGCGGTGGCAGGCTGCGTGGGTGCAGCATTTGCGGCGTCACCCGCGGAAGGTTCGGTGGCGGCGGGTGCCGGGTCGGCAGCCTGCTGTTGCGCGGCAGGCTGCTGCTTGGCTACCGGCTCGAAATCGCCGCGGGACTTCTTGTAGCCCCAACTGGCGAAGGTGAAGCCCACCATGGCCACGAGCACGATCACGCTCGACCAGAACATGCCCTGCACCAGGCTGCTTTGCGCGATCAGCCCCAGCACTTCTTGCGGCCGCTTGCCGCGCATGCTGCCGAGAAAATCGCGCAGCTCCTGCATGGTGGCATTGCCGTGGGTGCGAACCTGGTGCATGTCGCGTTGCAGCCCTCGGGGGCTCTCCGCGCGGTGGTTATCGAGATTGGCCATCGGTTGCTTCCTGGTCTAGGTTGTATTTGTGCCGGCTGAGTGCCGCCGGGGTCAATGATCTTTCTTTTCCAGCACGTGCAGCAGTTCGCCGCCGACCTCGCTCACCGCCGCCAGGATCGGTTCAAACCGGCTGGCCGGTGCCTCGCGGCTGATCTTCAGCAGCACGGTCCGCTGGCCGGTCGGGTAACCTTCCAGCAGTCGCTCCAGTTTGTCGCCAAGCTGCGAAATGCTGATTTCCTGGTTGTCCAGGTACAGCTTGTTTTCCACGTCGACCAACACCACCGCCCGCACGTGGCTGGCCGTATCGGCCTTGTTGGTGGTGGCGGGTTTCCATTGGTGGTGGCTGTCGTCCTGGGCCCGGGCCAGGATGAAAAAGAAAATCAGCAGGTTAAAGGCGATGTCGCCCATCGCCATGGAAGGCACTTCGGCCGAGATGGATCGTCGTTTGAGTTTCATGGCGAATCGTGTTCGTACCTGCGGCGTGGCCGGCTACTGCAAGGTGATGGTGCGTTCTTCTTCCAGCAGCAACGTGACGTAACCGCCTAGCTCCTCGATCCGTCCGGTGATGGCGATCCAGAATTCGTAAGGCGTATCGGGCTTACTCTTCACAACCACGATCCGCTCCGAGGCGTTTCGCTTGCCTTGCAGTAGCGACTTAAGCTGCTGCGGAAAGCTCTCCATCCGCACCGGCGTACCGTTGATGGCCACCGTGTTGCGGGTGAGCGAAACCTCGATGTTCTCACTTTGCTGGCTCTGCTCCTGCTTGGGATCAGCCCGCGGAATCTCCTGCTCGCGGCCCGTCTCAGGCTGCACCGAGGCGCAGACCAGAAAGAACACGATCAGGTTAAAGGCGATATCGCCGGTGGCATGCGTGGGCGGTTCCACCAGCAGTTTGCTGCGGCGGCGAATCTTCACGACACCGACTCCCGCGTGGCTGGCGTTTCGGCGTTTGAAGTCGGCTGAGCATGGCCGTCGCGGTCACCTTGCTCCATGGCCAACTCAAGCGTGACCACCTCGATCAACTCAGTGCCGGCTTCTTCGACCTCGAGCACAAAGCGGTTGATGACGCCCGTGAAGTAGTTGAATGCCATGTATGCCGGGATGCCGACGACCAGGCCAAAGCACGTGGTGTAGAGGGCGACCATGATACCGCCGGCCGCGGCGATCACGATCGGTTCCTCGCCGAAGCGGGCCACGATGGAGCCGAACGACACGATCATGCCTTGCACCGTGCCCAGGAAGCCGACCATCGGGGCCACGCTGGCCAGCGTGCCAAGAATCGGCAGGTGCCGTTCCAGGGCGGCCACGATATGGACGCTGTAGTCGTCCATGGCCTTGACCACTTGTTCCTCGATGGCGCCAGGATCGTAATTCAGTTTGCGCAGTACCAGGTACTTGCGCAACCCAGCCCCGAGGATTGCCGGCACCGGACCTTGCTCGCCGTCGCAGCGTCGCATGGCTTCTTCGACGCGGTCCTGCTGGAGCAGACCGAGCACTTCATCGCGCAGCCGGCCCGAATCGGTGGCCAGCATCTTGAGGCTGCGGTACCGCTCGATGACCACGCCCAGCACAACGATGCCCATGATCAGCAGCGGCCACATGAACAGCCCGCCGTCGATCAGCCACGAGAGCGGCGGCGAGGCGGCAAGCTGGCTGAAGAAATCGAGCGAGCCGGAGGCAGCCTGGGTGGTCACCTCGGCAGCCGTCTCGGCAGTGGCGGCGGCCGTTTCGGCGGCTTCTGGCGTGGGGGCCGCTGCGGCCGCGGCTTGGGCAAAAAGCAGATACATGGTCAAGCCTGCTTAGGCGAGGGAGACAGGGTTAGCCAATCAGAGGGCTAGGGGTTATCGAGGGCGCGGGCCTCGGCTTCAAATTGCTGAATCATCTCGGGCAAGGCCAGGCGGCCGCGGGCATACTTGGCCGCTTCGCTTGAGGGATACTTCCAGTGGCACATGTTGTAGCGCCGGAAGGCCTCGCGCGGATTGCGGCCCAGCCGCAGACTTTCGCCCGCCCAGAACAGGGCGTCGGGGCCCAGGGCATCGTCAGGGAAGTCACGCACGAAGCGGTCAAACGCTTCGGCCGATTCGCGATACTGTTCGTTCTTGTAGTAGCACTGGCCCACGCGGAACGCCATCCGCGCCGCGTACTCATGCCCTTCAAACTTGTCCAGGAACTTCTCGCCCACCTGAGCCGCGACCAGGAAGTTCTGGTCCTTATAGAAGTGCTCGCTGATGCGGATCATCACATTGGCGATGAGCGGGCTCTTGGGATAAGTGGCCGCCAGGGTGACGTAGGCTTCGAGCGCCTGGTCGAACTGTCCGGCTTCCTCGTAGCACTGTGCCATCTTGTACTGGGCGTCGGCCGCCAGCGAGTGATCGGGGTACTGCCGCACGATCAGCCGGTACGAGTCGATCGCCTCTTGCCACTGTTGCAACTCCTGGGCGAACTGGCCCAGCAGGTACGCTACCCGCGGCGTGTACTTGGGGTTGGGGTAATCTTCCATCACCTCGCGGAGCACGCGGCGGCCGGCTTCCAGGTCGGCCGTTTGTTCGTCGGTACGGCCCAAGGCCTTGTGGCTCTTGAACAGCTCGAAGTAGCTTTCGGCGACATGGAACTGTGTCTCCACCGCCAACTGCTCGTCGTTGAACGTCTTGCTGAAGGCCATCACCAGGCCATCGGTGCCGACCACTACCGGTACTTCAATCGATAGGGCCAATTCGCCCGACTGGGTGCTGGCCGCGCGGTCCAGGTACTCCAGGCGGAGCGTGTCGCCAAAGAAGGCTTCCACCGCGGCCTGCCCATCGCTCAGGTTGCCCGGCGTGGGCGTTTCCGATGGCTTGAGCGTGACCGAACCGGTGAAGATGCCGCTGTGCGATAGCGTTTCTTCCAGCCGCACGGTTTCCTGCTCGCCGCGTTGCGAACTGACGACCACCTCGGCGAAGTCGCGTTCGTCGGTCGTATCGAGGTCGGCATCGACCACGCGGATAAACAGCTTCTCGCCCACGTGCAGTTGCGTGGCCGGCTTGTCATAGTCGCGGTCGGTAGCCGCCAGCGTGCCGTTGGCAATCAGCCGGGCCGTGTTTGCCAGGGGCCGGGCAGAACCATCTGGCCGCCGCTCGTCTTGATAGGTGGCGGTAACGACATCCTTGCCGGTGAGGTTCAACACCCGCGTCAGCAGGCTGACATCGCTCGTGGTGTCTTCTTCCGAGAGCACCGGGCCGCCGATCAGGTTGCGCGGCATCTCGGCCGATAGCGGCACCAGCGACGGGCTGTTCTTGCCGCCAAGCTGGATGATCACCTGGCCGACGAACCGGCCTTCTTCCAGGGCCCACGAATCGCTGCCCACGGTGGGCACGCCGAAGCTATCGGAAACCACACATTTGACATCGACCTCGGCCCCGTCGGTGGTCTTGAGGGTGACGGTTACATGGCTGCGGCTGTCCTTGGCGGCATCGCGGTCGTAAACCTCCACGGTGAACGGCACCTCGAACGCCACCTTGGCCACGTCGTCATCGGCACGGCCAGCGGTTGGCAGCAGAATCGTCCGCGGCCGAGCGGTGGGATCGGTGCCTGCCGGGCGGATAAACCGCGACTCCACCACACGGATGCGGCCAGCGGTTGGCTCGTTGACGTACACCACCGTTTCCCGCGGCACGGCATGGCCGGGGAACGTGTTCTGAGCGTCGATATATGTGCAGTAGATACGGTCGCCCGGCTTAACCGTCAGCTTGCCGGTTTCCGGCTGGGCACTCGTTTCAACCTCTTTGGTGAAGATGCCCGAATACGGCTCGGTTTCCTGGGCGACTAGTTCAACCGGTTCGCCATCGTTGACGGCCACCTGGAACCGCAGCGTGTCGGGCTCGGCCGATTGATCCAGGTCGTAGTCGACAATCTCGATGATGAACTTCTCGCCCGGGTCGATGCGGATCAACTCCTTGCGCATCGTGGCCACGGCCCCGTTGGGCTGGCGAACAAAGTCATAAGCAATGGACGCAATCTGGGCATTGAAATACGTCGCCGTGAGCGAGGCACTCAGCAGTTGGCTGTTGCCGCTTTGCGTGAACTCATCGGTATAGCTGGCCTGGATCATATCGCCGCCGGCGATCTCCAGGATGTCGTTGTTGGAAAGCGCCAGGATGTCGGCCTCGGTGGGGATGTGCCGCTCGCGGCCTTCCTCGCCCGTCACCTCGACATGGCTGATCGCCACGGCTTCGCCCAGGTATTCGTGCACCATCAATCGCACGTGACGCAGTTCGTAGCTATCGAACTGGAAGTCCCACACACCATTGTCGGCTTTGACCGTGGGCGTTTCGCGCGGGATGGCCGGATGGACGCCCGGCTGGTTGAGATCGAAATCGGCCAGGCGGAACGTGGTGAGTGCTACCTCGTCGGCGTCGTGATCCTCGCGAGCCCGCAAAGCCCGCACGCCCTGCTGCGGGTTGTTGGTTGCGGCGAAGATCGTCAGCTCGTGCGTGCCGCGGTCGAGCCACACGTCGACGCTGCGGCGGCCCTCGCCCAGCGGTAACTCCAGCGAACCGTTGACGGCAATAGCCGTGGTCACGCCTTCAACGGCAAATCGAACGGCACCTGCCCGCGGCTGCACAAACCGGCCGTGCCAGATCACCGAGTGGTGACGGTTGTTCTCGTCGGTCTCGGGCAGTTTCCACTCCAGGGCTTCAACGGTCTGCGTCGCGAAGGGCTCGGAGTTGGCCGCCAGGTTCACCACGTCTTGCCAGGTCTTAAAGCCGATGTGGTTGCCCAGGTACACCCGTTGCGTCATCCGCTCGTCTTCAAACCGCAGCGGCGGCAGCGGAGGCTCCGGCGGTTGGCTGGCAATGCGAAACCAGAACCGGCCGTCGTGGCTGCCCTGCAACTCGCCGCGCAGCGGCACCCGCGAGGTTGGGTCGGGGCTGACCACGGTCACCCGGTCCACGTATCGCAGGTCTTTCATATCCACGGCCAGCCACTTGGGCGTGGCGCCGTCGGGCTCGCTCACCCAGGCCGAGTCCGGATCCTGGTCAATTGCCATCAGTGGGCTATGGTCGATGGCCGTATCGCTGGCCAGCGCGCCGGCGGGCAGTTCGGCCGTAGGCGCGGTGCCTTCAAAAATGCCGGAATGCGATTCGGTTTCCACCAGGCGAACCTGGACCTCGTCGCCGCTGGTGGCACGCAGCTTGACGTTGATGGTATCGGGCTCGTCGCTCAGGTCGCGGTCGCCATCAGTCACGCGCAGGTAAACCAGGTTGCCGGGCTTCACCTGGTTGGTCGGACGGTTGGCCGAACGCCGCTCGTCCGACTCTTCCTGTTCGCGCGCTTCGCGCTCGATACGCTGTGTAAAGGTTTCTTCTTCACGGTCGATGATCTTGCTACTGGAAAGCTCCAGTTGTGCGTTAGCCGCCACGCGAATCTCAGCATCGGAAATCGGAGCCGAACGAAACTCGCGTTTGAAGTCGTCCGGGTAATCGCACACGATGCGGTCGTTGCCGCACAGTTGCAGCACGTTGTCGCTTTGCGTCACCTGGCCCAACCGGGTTTCCAGGTCAAAGCGGAACAGGCCTTTGCCGCCGGGCGTGGTGTAAAGGTAAACCAGTTCTTCATCGCCGCCGGGTTCCGTTCTGACCAGCACGGGAATGCGGCTGTTGCCGCGACTTACGCCCAGGTCGGGATCGTAAACCACGATGGACAGCGCCACGCCGGGCGAATGCCAGCGTTTGCTGGTACGGCCCAGGCGGCCCACGGTGCGGAGCAGTTCCAACTGGTCGATGTAGCGTTCTTCAGCCCCGTAGACCTCGGCCAGGTTGAACAGCGCCTCGTTGGCCAGTTCGACCGTGGGCACCATTTCCAGCACACGGCGGAAGATGTCGCGGGCTTCGTCGCGATCGCCGCGGCGGTTAGCCAGCACGCCCCGCAAGAACTCAGCCCGAATCACAATGTCGCGCTCGCGACTACCGGCGAGGGCCTCGAACACGGCCTCGGCCTGATCGTACACCTTCTGGGCCATGAAGCATTCGCCAATGCCGAACTCGGCTTCAATCGCCTGCGGCGTGTCGGCATAGCGGTTCTTAACCGTGAGGTATTCGCTACGCGCCACGTCATAACGCTGGGCTTTGAAGTAGTTCTTGGCCAGCAGCAGTTGCACCTGGGCTTTAATGGCGTCTTCGATATCGGCGGCTTCGCTGAACTTGACCAGCCAGCCGCGAAGGATGTCCTCGGCCCGGTCATGGTTCTCATCGCCACCGGCCGCGATGTGGTTTTCGCAGGCGAACAGGATCAGGTCGACCGGCACCTCATCGCGATGGGCATCGAACACGGCCCGGTTCGCCAGATAGGTGTCCAGGGCCAAGCGGCGATCGCCCAACCGCAAGTACAGGGCCGCCTTGAGCAGCGGAGCCACGGGGCGGCTCTCGTCGATGGCCAGCCCCACCGATCCCATCCGAGCGTAGCTTTGGGCCACCATGTCGCTGCCGGCCTTGCGGCGAGTGCCGTCGGCCTGGTTGATGTTCTCCAGCATCGAACCGACCAGCACCGCCACCGCCTGGTAATCCTTGCGGCTCATGGCAGCCTGGGCGTAACCGATCAGCCAATCCCAGTCCCCGGAACTGTCGCCCAGGAACGTGGCCGCCTGTTGCCAGGCGAGTAGCCGCTGCATCTCAGTCAGCGGCGCTTCCGGTTCCAGTTCCAGCAGTGCCAGGTGAGCCGCGGCCCGAGGCCGGCCAAGATCCAACTGGCGAACCGCCGAGAACACCAGCCGCTTGTCGGCCGCGTTGGCTTCCATGTTGGCGCGATACCGCGAAACCCATTGGCCCGGCAGGTACTCCTCAAAACCCCACACTCGGAACGGCCGCTGCCGAGCGACCTCGCGGGTGTTGGCAAGCACCTTTTCAAATTCGGCCAATTCGCCAGCCTGAAGGTAACTGTCGGCCAGCCACATGCTGTAGGTGCCGTGATAATCGCCGGGCGTTTTGAGCAGCTTGGTGAGGAACGCGCGCCGCGCAGCCTGATCCATCGGATCGATGGCATTCAGCAACCGCTCCGCACAGGTGCGGGCGTAGTAATCGCTGGGGTTCTCATCGACGATCTTCTGCCAGTAGGCCAACGCCTCTTGTTGTAAGCCGCGCTTGCGGAGGATGTCGCCGATGCTATCGCGGTAGCGCCGTTCGATCCCGAAACGTTGCTGCGATTTTTCGATCCAGGCTAGCGACTGCTTTAGCAGATCGACATCCTCAGCCCGATCGGCAGCCTGACACAACCGGTAATAGAACTCGCCCGGGTTGTCGTGCTGCCGAGGTTCCAGCTTCAGCAGGTGCCGGGCGGCCTGCGCGGCCACTTCCGGTGGGCTGTAGCTGGCCGCTGTGGTGAGATAAGTCGTGGCAAGGTCAAAGTCCTGCGGGTACTGGGTGGCCAATTGGCCGTATAGCTCGGCACCGCGGGCACGCTGCTCGTTGTTGCCACGCGAGGTGTAGCTGCTGGCCAGGCGAACCTTCAACTGCCGCAGCGATTCTTCTGAAAGCCGCTTCACCTGGTCCGATGCCAGCAACCGCTCGGCGGCCGCCTGCAAGTCGGGGTGGCGGTTCGATTCGGTTTCCAGCCACAGCTTGACCAGCGGATCGTCGTCGGCCTTGGTCAAACGCTGCTGGGCCAGCGCGGCCCGATCCTTGTGGTCCTTGTTGCGGCTGGCTTCGCGAACCCACGAGGCCAGCAGGCCGCGATAGGTAGCCCAGTGGAGATACTGCACCCGCGTTTGCAGGTAGCGATCCACATCCGCCAGGAAGGCTGCTTCATCCGTCGGGTTATAAAGGAGCCACCACAAGGCCTGCTGCGTGTGGCCGTCGTTGCTGGGCGATTTGAATACGAGGTCCCGCAGCGTAGCGCGGCACTTGGCTTCGTCTTTGAGGCGGTCGCGATACAGGTCCAAGCCCAGTGCAAACCGCAGGTAAGCGCCGTGCTCTTGGTTCTGCCGCAGGGCTTCTTGCAACACCTGTTCCACCTGCTTGAGCGGTTGCTCTTCGGCCGGCGTATTGCGAACCAGCAGGCTGGCCAGGCTGTGCGAGCGGGCATCGTGCGGCAGAATCTGGCGAATCAGTGCCAGTCCTTTGTCTTTGCCGCCTTCTTCGCGCAAGTAGGCCAGGGCCGCATAGCCCTGCAACTGGAAGCGGTCTTCGCGGTCGGGATAGTTCTTGATGTACCGCTGGGCCTCGGCTTCGATCTCCGACCCCTTGGCGTTAGCCGAGTACATCTCGGCGATTTGCCGCGCGTGCAGATAGTACGAGTCGGAAACGGCCCGGGCCGCCTTCCAGCTTTCGACCGCGTTGGCCCGTTGCCCGATCCGGGCGTAATTCTCGGCCATGTAGTAGTGCAGTTGACGACGGGTGGCATCGTCCAGCCGCAGCTTGGCATCGAGCAGTTTCTTGCCGGCCTGGTTGCTCTTGGCCCACTCGCCTGCGTAATTCCAGTTCAGCACCGCTTGCCAGGCGAAATTGGCGGCCTGTTCGCCGGTAAGCTTGGCGGCGATGGCCTCGGCCAACTCGGCAGCAGCCGTGTAGCCGGCCTTGTTTTGCAGCGCGTTATACAGCGTGACGCCGCGAACGCCGGCGGCCAGGCCATCGGGCGTGGTCGGCTGCAGGGCCCAAAGTTCGGCGTAGGCCTCGGCCGTTTTCTGGCGGTCGCCCATCTGGTTGAGTGTGTGGGCCAGCGTGGTCTGAATGGCCAGACCCGCCTTGTGGTCCGGGTAACGCACCAGGAATTGCCGGCACATCGCCACGATATCGCTGTTGCGCGAGGCCGCCTGCAAACCGTCGATCAGCTTCAGCATCACCTCGGCATGCTGCGGGTGCGCGGCATGGCTGTTGATGAACGTCTGCCCGGCGCGAATCAAACCAAACAGCCGCCCATGCTCGTGGTACAAGTCGACCAGTTGCAGCAGCAGTTGGGCGGCCTCGGGCGTGTTCTCTTTGAGAC
>Ga0182738_1006018_pt1 | contig 12754 bp, 9 predicted proteins | sample eDN5th30CBELigMG_FD_128876 | JGI IMG/M metagenome (GOLD analysis project Ga0182738, IMG submission 128876) | Enriched Miracle-Growth compost microbial communities from Emeryville, California, USA - eDNA 5th pass 30_C BE-Lig MG (version 2)... ...
GAGCCTGTCGTTCTCATGGAGGATATCGAACGGCTCGTGCGCCTGCTCGCCACGAGCCTGAAGGCCGATCTGGAGCGGCGCGGCGAAGGCGCGCGCAGCCTGCAACTGCTCCTGTTCCGGGTGGACGGCATGGTCAGCCGCATCGGCGTCGGCACCTCGCGGCCGCTGCGCGCGGCCGAACAGGTCGCACGCCTGTTCCATGAACGGCTGACGGCGCTCGATGGCGCGCTCGAGGCCGGCTATGGCTTCGATCTGCTGCGGCTGTCGGTTCTGGCCACCGCACCCTTCGACATGGCCCAGGCCGACCTTGCCGGCGATGTCGCGCAGGGCGAGGAGGATCTCGCGCTTTTCGTCGACCGTATTTCGGCGCGCCTCGGCGCGCAGACCGTGCACAGGCCGGCCATTGTGGAAAGCCATGTGCCGGAACGGACGGTTGCGCGGCAATCCTTCGCGATGACGGTTGGCGCCACGGCCCTGCGCGCCTTGCCGGCCGAGGCACTGGAGCGGCCGATCCGCCTGCTTGCCCATCCCGAGCAGATCGAGGTGATGGCCGCCGAGATCCCGGAAGGGCCGCCCGCGCGTTTCCGCTGGCGCCGCGTATTCCATGATGTCGCGCGCGCCGAAGGGCCGGAGCGCATCGCCCCGGAATGGTGGCATGAAAACGCCGATACCCCCACGCGCGACTATTTTCGCATCGAGGATCGCGACGGTCGCCGCTACTGGCTGTTCCGTGAGGGGTTTTATGCCGAAGGCAAGCCCCACCCGCGCTGGTTCATGCAAGGGCTGTTCGCATGAAACAGGAGCCATTCCCCTTCGCGCCGATTGCTTCCCCGGCCTATGTCGAGTTCGGCGCGCAATCGAATTTTTCCTTCCTGCGCGGCGCCTCGCAGCCGCGGGAACTGGTGGTAACGGCCTGCCTGCTGGGTCATGCCGGCATGGGCCTTGCCGACCGCAACACGGTGGCCGGCGTCGTGCGCGCCTGGACCCAGTCCAAATGCATCAGGCTGTCGGACAACGCGGAGCCGGTGCGGCTTGCCTATCATCCCGGCTGCCGGCTGGTCTTCGGCGACGGCACGCCGGATGTGCTTGCCTATCCGCAAGACCGCGCGGGCTGGGGACATCTGTGCCACATGCTCACCGAGGCCAATCTGCGGCCCGAAACCGAAAAGGGCGCGACGCTTCTCGAACGCAAGGACCTGCTTGCATGGGGTGATCTCCTGTCGCTTGCCGTGCTGCCGGACCTCTCGGCACCGGCGCCGGACCAACTGGCTCTTATGCGGCAGTTGAAGGACCGGTTTGGCAAGAATCTGCGCCTTGCGGTCGCGCCCGCTTATCTCGGCAATGATCGTTTCCGCATCGAGCAGGCGGCCGCGATGGCCGATGCCGCGGGCGTGCCGCTGATGGCGACAAACGACGTGCTCTACCATGCCGCCGGGCAGCGCGCCTTACAGGACGTGCTCACCGCGATCCGGCTGAACAAGCCCGTCGCCCGGGCTGGCTTCGAACTCGCCGCCAATGCCGAGCGCCACATGAAGCATCCCGCCGAGATGGCACGGCTTTTCCGCGCCTGTCCGCAGGCATTGGCCGAGACGCTGCGCTTTGCCGAAAGCCTGAGCTTTTCCCTGGACGAGCTGAAGCACAACTATCCCGAGGAAACCACGGAGGAGGGCGTCGACCCTCAGGAGGAGTTGGAACGGCTGACCTGGGAAGGGGCCGCAACCCGTTATCCGGAAGGCGTGCCGGAAAAGGTGCAGGGCCTGATCCGGCACGAACTCGGCATCGTCGCGGAGAAAAAATATGCCCGCTATTTCCTCACCGTTCACGACATCGTCCGCTATGCCCGTTCGGAAGAATGCAACGTGCTTTGCCAGGGGCGCGGCTCGGCCGCCAATTCGGTGATCTGCTATTGCCTCGGCATCACCGAGATCGATCCCGAACGCATGAAGGTGCAGGTCCTCTTCGAGCGCTTCGTGTCCACCGAACGCGACGAGCCGCCGGATATCGACGTCGATTTCGAGCACGAGAAGCGCGACAGGGTCATCGCCTATATCTACGAAAAATACAGCGAGAAGCGCACCGCGCTCGCCGCCGCCGTGGTCAGCTATCGGGGCCGTTCCGCCCTGCGCGAGGTGGCCAAGGCGATGGGGCTGTCGGACGACGTGCGCGGCGCGTTGTCGGGCTCTATCTGGGGCTGGTCGTCCAGCACATTGGGCGAGAAGGAAGCCACCGCCGGCGGCCTCGACAAGTCGGACCCGGCAGCCAGGCACGTGATTGACCGTGCCAACGAGATCCTCGGTTTCCCGCGCCACCTGTCGCAGCATGTCGGCGGCTTCGTCATCACCAGGGACCGGCTGGACGAGATCGTGCCGATCATGAAAACGGCGATGGACGAGCGCAAGATGGTCGAGTGGGACAAGGACGATCTGGACGCCGTCGGCATCCTCAAGGTGGACGTGCTGGCGCTCGGCATGCTTTCCTGCCTCAGGCGTGCCCTCGATCTTCTGGAAGACCATTACCGTTTCCGCGACCCCTATGGCCGACGGCTGACGCTGGCCACCATCCCGGCGGAACAAAAGCCCGTCTACGACATGATCTGCCGCGCCGATACGCTCGGCGTCTTCCAGATCGAATCGCGCGCGCAGATGTCGATGCTGCCGCGGCTAAGGCCAAAAGAGTTCTACGATCTCGTCATCGAGGTCGCGATCGTGCGGCCCGGCCCGATCCAGGGCGACATGGTGCATCCCTATCTGCGCCGGCGCATGGGCAAGGAAAAGGTGGAATATCACAAGCCCGAGCTGGAAAAGATACTGAAGCGCACACTCGGCGTGCCATTGTTCCAGGAGCAGGCGATGGCCATCGCCATCGAGGCCGGCGGCTTCACGGCGGGCGAGGCCGACCAGTTGCGCCGGGCCATGGCCACCTTCCGCCGCAACGGCACGATCAAAGACTATGAAACGCGCATGGTCGAGGGGATGGCGGCGAAGGGCTATCCGCGCGAATTCGCCCAGCGCTGCTTCGACCAGATAAAAGGCTTTGGCGATTATGGCTTTCCCGAAAGCCACGCCGCCTCATTCGCCCTGCTGGTCTATGCTTCCTGCTGGTTCAAGACCTTCTATCCGGACGTTTTCTGCGCCGCGATCCTGAATTCGCAGCCCATGGGGTTTTATCGGCCGGCCCAGCTCGTGCGCGATGCGCAGGACCATGGCGTCGAGGTGCGGCCCATCGACGTCAATGCATCCGACTGGGACTGCACGCTGGAGCAAGCCTCCTTCGATCCGGCGCGGGTCATCGCCCGGCATGCCGAGATGCGCGGCGTGATCCGCACGAAATATGCGGTGCGACTCGGCTTCCGCCAGATCAAGGGACTGGGCGAGGACGACATGAAGGCATGCGTGGCCGCGCGCGGGGCAGGCTACGAATCGGTGCGCGACATGTGGCTGCGCTCCGGCCTGCGGGTGGACGCGCTGGAACGGCTTGCCCAGGCCGACGCCTTCCGCTCGCTGGGGCTCGACCGGCGCGCGGCGCTGTGGGCGGTGCGCGCGCTGGGCAGCGGAAATGCGGCCAACCAGCTGCCGCTGTTCGATCGACCTGAAATCCGCTTGGCGGACATGGAACCGAAGACCGAACTGCCGGAAATGCCGCTCGGCGAGCATGTCATCCACGACTATCGCTCGCTCGGCCTTTCGCTGAAGGCGCATCCTGTGTCCTTCCTGCGCGACAAACTCGATCGCGCCGGTATCACGCCGAACTGGCGGCTGCCGAATGTGCCGGACGGGCGGCGTGTCTGCGTCGCCGGTCTGGTGCTGGTGCGCCAGCGGCCGGGCAATGGCAAGGCCATTTTCCTCACCCTGGAAGACGAGAAGGCCGTCGCCAATGTCATTGTCTGGGGGAAGGTGTTCGACCGGTTCCGGCCGGTCATCATGGGCTCGCGCTTCATTCGCGTCAGCGGCAGGCTGCAGTCGGAATCCGATGTCGTCCACATCATTGCCGACAGGATCGAGGACCTGTCGCTATGGCTGGGGTCGCTTTCGGAAGAGGTGCAGGCAGCCGCTGCCATGCGCAGCGCCAGCGCGCAAGGCGATGCGCAAACTTATGCCGGGGGCCGCCGGGCACGGGTCGCTGCCCCGGACGACGAGGCGATTGCCCGCAAGGCGCGCGATGTCATGCCCAAGGGACGCAATTTCCATTGAGGTTTTGTCGCTTGGCCACATGCCCGGAAGAGACCTATCCGTTGCAGGGCTGATGCGCGCTCTCCAGCGCGGCAATCATATCCCGTGCCGGAACACGATCCGGCCGCGTGGTCGTCGCCTGCAGCGCGTCGGCCAGCACTGCAAAGCGCGCCATGTCGAGCTTGCGCGAGACCACGACGAAATGGAAGGATTTGTCTTCCCATTCGGCGGACTGGGCGTCTCCGTCATGGGCGATGCGCAGGCGCTGGTCCGTGCCGGCTTGCGGGATGCGGAACAGGCTCAGCCGGCATCCGTGCGGGCCGAGATAGCTGGCCTGTATGGCGCGTTTGCCGCCGATCCTGACGTCCGGCAGCAGCGCAACCAGCCTCAGGTCGGCTCTCGCCAGTTCCGGCGCCCGGAAATCGTCGATGCTGACGGGTGGCGTCGCGGCATTCATCGCCTCGGCCGACCAGCGGTCATGGGCCGCCAGCGCCTGAGCGACCAGGTCCTGTGCGTTGCGATGGCGTTCGAAGGCCAGCGTGCCGATCCAGCCGCCCGCGATCATCACGCACAGCAGGGCGGCGGCCACGGCCGCGGCGATCAGCGAAAAGCGCGGCCGCATGCGCGGCACCTGCACCACCACCATATCGGAGCCGAGCGCCCTGACGCGCGCTTTCACCGCGGTCAGCGTTTCCACCTTGCGCGCAAGGCCGGCGTCGGAAGCGATACGCGCTTCCAGCAGGTCACGTGCATCCGCCGACAATTCGCCGTCGACATAGGCATTCAGCAGTTCGAGGTCGCGGTCGGTATCTGTCATGCTTTTCTTGGAGCTCTGGAAAAGGGAACGACCGTCGGCTCGTCATCGGCAAGCAGCCGTGCCAGCGCCTCGCGCGCCCGGCTGATCCGGCTCATGACGGTGCCGCGCGGCACGCTCAGCAGGTCGGCTGCCTCCTGGTAGCTGAACCCGGAAATATCGACCAGCGCCAGCACCTCCCGATGGTCGTGCGAAAGCCGCTCGAACGCCTGCCTGACGGCGAAGGTGTTGACCATCGTGGTTTCGAGCGACACCGGCATGTCCGGCCTCGCATCGCCAAGCGTTTCCGTGGCCAGCGAGTGCCGCCGGTCGGCGCGGACCTGGTCGATCCACAGATTGCGCATGATCGTGAACAGCCATGCGCGAAAGGCAGGATCATCGGCAGGCGATTTACGCGCGCCCGCGGCCCGTTCCACGCAATCGTGCAGAAGATCGCGCGCCCGCTCGCGGTCGCCGGTGATGGCGACCGCGTAGCCGTAGAGCCGCTGCTGGTGGCGCGCAAGGCGTTCGGCAAAGCGCGTGCGCGTCAGCATTCGTCACGATCCCGGTGCATCGCCTGAGCATGCGTCATCGCTGCGGCCGCGACAACGCGGCGCAACCCGCCTGCGTCAGCATGACCACGTATGAGAGAGCGATGCGAGGCATTCCGCCCCGGCTCAATATGTGGAAGCCAGATAGTCGGCGATGCCCTGGATGTCCGCCTCCTCGATCGGCGCGCCATAGACATTCTTCATTTTCTTGACCTCGGTCTCCCAGAAGCCGTGCCCCATTGCGGGCGGCTGGGTTTCGATATAGTCGGCCGAATGGCAGGCGACGCAGTTGATCTCAGCCATCTCGACACCCGGCCCCTGGCGGAACTCGGCCGTCTCGTCCGGCAGTTCGTAGGACAGGCTTTCGGCTGCGGCATAGCCGGCGCCCAGCAGGGCGGTTGCACCGGCGACGAACAATGCCTTTGCGGAAATACGCTTCATGATCCCTCTCCTCAGGCCGCGACGACTTTGGTGGTCTCGACCACGTTGCGCATATAACCCGACGGATTCCACGGCTGCTTTTCCGGCTGGGTCTTGCCGTCATTGCCGGTGGCGCGCACCTTCAGCACATGCTCGCCCTTGGGCAGCTTGACCGTGCTGGTCCATTCGCGGAACGAATATTTGCCGAGGTCCTCGCCAAGATCGGTCGGCATCCAGCTCTTGCCGTCGTCGATCGAGACGGCCACTTCCTTGATGCCCGACCCGCCATCGAAGGCGATGCCGCGCAGCTTCAGCGGGGCGTCCGCAGCAACCTTGTCTCCGTCCAGAACGCTGGTGATGAAGGAGCGGACGGAGAACTTGTTGATCGGCACCGTCTTTTCGGCCGGCTTTCCCGGCTCGGTGCAGGCGCAGTCATTGTCGGGAATGCGATAGGCCGTCTTCATCCAGAAATTGTCGAGCGGCTTGTCGAGCACCGTGATCTCGGTGAGATGCTTGATCCAATAGGTGCCATACCAGCCCGGCACCACAAGGCGCACGGGGAAGCCGTTCAGCCAGGGCAGGTCCTCGCCGTTCATGGCATAGGCGATCATCACCTCGCCATCGCCTGCGTGGTCGATATCCAGCGCCTTGACGAAATCCGGCGTCTCGGGCAGCGCCGGGCCATCCATGCCGTTGAACGAAACCTGCACCGCCCCGGCTTTCACGCCGGCCTTGTCGAGCAGGGCCTTCAGCGGCACGCCCTTCCAGCGGGCATTGCCCATCGCGCCGTTGGCGAGCTGGCCGCCGCCCATGCGCGGTTCGAAAAAGCCACGGCTGTTGCCCGAGCACTGGTGCACGGCCACGAGCTCGACCGGATCATGCAGCGCCTTCAGCTCGTCCAGCGACAGCGACAGCGGCGTGTCGACCAGCCCCTTGACCTCGACGCGGTAGGCTTCGGGGTCGATCTCCAGCGGTATGTCGGCCAGATGATAGCGCACGAAGAAGGCGTCGTTGGGGGTGATGATGCCTTCGTTGAAGACGCTGAAGGGCGTTTCGAGCTGCGGCGGGCGCGCGGTCTGGCCGATCAGCGGGCGTTTTCCGGGATAACGCACCAGCGGGCGCTCGCCATTGGCGAAGGGCAGGGTGACGGTCTCGGCGGCGCGTGCCGCCAATCCCGGAAAAGCAAGCCCGCCGGCCGCCCCGAGCGCTGCCGAGCCTGCGGTTTTGAGCATCTGACGTCTGCTGATCATTCGTCCTCTCCGACATCCATAAATCAATCGTGACAGAAGAAACGAATGACCCGATGGATTTATTCCATCGGTGCCGAAATTATTTTTTTCGCGAGGGATTTCTCTGCGGTCAAAGGGTGCTGGGGCTAACCCGCCGCGAGCACATGCGCGGTGCCGATCGTGCGGATGCGCACGATCTCACCCACGGCGGGCGCCTCGATGCCGGATTTGCGCAGCACCAGCGGCGTATTTGCGATTGCCGCCGCTTCGGGGGAATCGGGGCTGTTGATGAGCCTCACCGCCACGGTGGACGTGGCGCCGGCGAATTCCGATTCCACCACCTCGCCGTAAAGCGCGCCGGCCTGCGGATCGGCCGCTTCGGTTGCGGGGCGGATTTCCAGCATCACCTGCTCGGGCCGCAGCATGACGCGGGCGAGGGCGGGCCTTTCGCCACTGCCGTCCAGCGGCAGGCGACCGAGCGTGGTCTCGGCAAAGCCATCGACGATCATTGCCGGGAGCACCAACGCCTCGCCGAGGAATTCGGCCACCATCCGGTCCCTGGGCTTCAGATACAGTTCGCGCGGGGTTCCGACCTGCGAGAACGACCCCTCCCGCATGACGGCCACCTGATCGGCGAAGGACAGCGCCTCGGCCTGATCGTGGGTGACGAGGACGGTGGCGATGCCCGCCGTCTCAAGCAGTTCGGCAACGGCCTTGCGCATGGAGGCGCGCAGGCCCGTGTCGAGCGCCGAGAAGGGTTCGTCGAGCAGTATCAGGCGCGGCCTCATGGCCAGCGCCCGCGCCAGCGCCACCCGCTGCTGCTGGCCCCCGGAAAGCTGGTGCGGCCGCCGCTTCAACAGGGCGCTGTCCAGTCCCACCGTGTAGGCAAGCTCGGTGATGCGCTCATTGCGTCCGGCGGCATGACGCCCGAGGCCGAAGCCGATATTCTCGGCAATGCTGAGATGGGGAAACAGCGCGCCATCCTGCGCCACCAGGCCGATGCCGCGCAGATGCGCCGGCACCGCGCCGGCACCGTTCGCCAGCGGCTTGCCGTCCAGCACGATGCTGCCGCTGTCGGGCGTCTCGAAGCCGGCGATCAGCCGCAGCAGCGTGGTCTTGCCGCAGCCCGAGGGGCCGACGATCGCCGTGCGACTGCCCGAGGCAACCGAAAGGTCCACGCCGGCCAGCGCCGTGACGGGACCATATGTCTTTTTCAATCCGTGAAGTTCCAGCAGGCTCATCGTCCAGCCATTTTCTTGGACTGCACATAGAGCAGCCAGGTGAGCGGCAGCGACATCGCCACCATGATCGCCGCATAGGGTGCGGCGGCGGCGTAGTCGATCTCGCCGCTGTAGTTCCAGAATGCCATGGCCAGCGTGCGCGTGCCGTTGGGGGCAAGCATCTGCGTGGCCGTCAGCTCGTTCATGATGCCGAGCGCCGAAAGCGCCATGCCGGCGGCCGCGCCCGGCGCCGAAAGGCGGATCGTGGTCGCCCACAGCGCCCGCAGCGGCGGACGGCCGAGATTGCCGGCGGCGCGCTCCAGCTCGACCGGAGCCTGCGCGATCGACGCCCGCAGGCTGATCAGCGCGCGCGGCAGGAACATCAGGCCATAGGCCACGACGATGGTGAAAAGCGTCTGGTAGAGCGGCGGCACGACCCTGATCGCGACTGTCACCAGCGCCAGCGCCACCACCACGCCCGGCAAGGAGCCGGCGACATAGTTCGTGCCTTCCAGTATGCGCTGCAGCCATCCCGGCGCGCGGATCGAGATCCAGGCCATGGGAATTGCGGCCACCGTCGCCACCAGGCCGCCGAGCAGCGCCAGCACCAGCGTCTGGCCGAGCGCCAGCCCGATCTCGTCGAGGCGCCAGACATCGGCGCCGCCCGCTATCAGCCAGCGGCCGACGGTGAGGATCGGAACGCCCAGCGACACGAGCGCGACGACGAGCGGCAGGACGAGGCATGGCAGGGTCATGCGGCCGAGCCGGATGCGCGGCTGCTGCCGCGCCGCGCCGGAGCCCACGCGCGCATAACGCTCCTGGCCGCGTATGAGCATTTCCATCGTGAGCAGCACCAGACAGCAGCTCACCAGCACCCCGGCCAGCATGTTGGCGGCCGCTCCGTTGAAGGTGGATTGGAACTGGTCGATGATCGCGGTGGTGAAGGTGTCGAAGCGGATGAAGCCGTAAAGCCCGTATTCGGCAAGCAGATGCAGCGCCACCAGAAGACCGCCCCCACACAGTGCAAGCCGCAATTGCGGCAGCACCACGCGCAGGAACACCCTGGCCGGGCTGAGGCCAAGCGAGGAGGCCGCATCCTCCAGCGCCGGATCGAGGCGGCGCAGCGCCGCCGAGATCGGCAGATAGAGGAACGGGAAATAGGCGATGACGGAAATGAAAACGCCCGCGAACAGGCCGTGCATGCCGGGGATCAGCGTCACCCAGGCATAGGAATGCACGAAGGCCGGAACCGCCAGCGGCGCCACCGCGAGCCACGACCATATCCGCACGCCCGGCAGGTCGCTGCGCTCGGTGAGCCACGCCAGGGCCGTTGCCAGCACGGCCGTCAGCGGCACCGTCAGCAGCATCAGGAATATGGTATTGGTCAGCAATTCGCCGACACGCGGCCGGAACACGAGTTCCACCACGGTCGGCCAGCCGGCCTGGAAGGCCGAAAAGATCACGAAGCCGAGCGGCAGCAGGGCAAACAGCGAGACCACAGCCGCCGCGACCGCCATCCACGACACCGGGCGCCGGCGCGCGCGCCGACCCGTCAGGAGCGTGGCCCCGAAGTCGCTGCGGGCATAGCTGCCGGTCGAGTATCCCATCGGCTCAGATGCGGTGGCTGCCGACAAAAAGCGCCGGACCGACGAAGATTGGGTCGGAAAAGCGGCTCATGAGTGTCGGCCTTTCAAAATGAGATGCCCGCGGAAAGCTTCCGCGGGCGCTGCGATTGCGATCTTTCTTTAGAACGAATGCCGGTTAAAGCAAACCGGCAGCCGTCATCAGATCGGTCACCTTCTTCGAATCCAGCTGCGAAGGGTTCACGGCAGGCGCATCGAGATCGGCCAGCGGCACGAGCTTCGGATTGGATTCTGCACCCACGCCCACGGCATATTCATAGGACGTGCCGTTCTTCAGGATGTCCTGGCCGCCCTTGCCGGCGATCCATTTCAGGAAGGCCTGGGCTTCCTTGGGATGCTTGCTCGAAGCCAGCACGCCGCCGCCGGAAATCGAGACGAAAGCGCCCGGATCCTGCTGCTTGAAGTAGTGCAGTTCGACATTGTTGCTGTTTTCGCCGGTCTTGGCCTGATCGCCGAAATAGTAATAGTGGTAGATCACGCCGCCATCGATCTCGCCGGCATTGACCGCCTTCATGACCGTGCCGTTGCCGCGATAGGCGGTGAAGTTGTCCTTCATGCCCTTGAGCCAGGCCGCGGTGGTCTCTTCGCCCTTGAGCTGCAGCAGCGCGCCGACGATGGCCTGGAAGTCCGCACCGGAAGGCGAAGCGCCCCAGCGGCCCTTCCATTCCGGCTTCTCAAGGTCGAGCATCGACTTGGGGAGCTGGTCGGCGGAAAGCTTTTCCTTGTTGTAGACGAACACCGTGCTGCGCGCGGCGATGCCCGTCCACTTGCCGCTTTCCGGCCGGAAGGTCTCCGGCACCAGCGCCAGCGTCTCGGCATCGACCGGCGCAAACAGGCCGGCCTGTTCGACCAGCGCCATGGCCGGCGAATTTTCGGTCAGGAACACGTCGGCGGGCGACGAAGCGCCCTCGTCGACGATCTGGTTGCCGAATTCGCTGTCCTTGCCGTTGCGCAGCGTAATTTTGATGCCGGTTTCCTTGGTGAAACCTTCGGCCCATTCCTTGGCAAGGCTTTCATGCTGGGCATTGTAGACAACGATGCCATCGGACGCTTCCTGCGCTGCGGCGGCGTGGACGCCGAACAGGGCAACGGCTGCGCCGGTCAGCATGGAAAGAAGGGGCTTCATGTCGAACTCCTCAACTGGGCCTGCTCTTGCAGGGCTGCGAATACATGATTTCTATAATCAAGTTTAACGCCCTTGCCTACCGGGTCCGGGATGAAAATTTTTCGGGGATTTCCATCCCGGCAAGCGTTTCGTTTCCATCGCGCCACAATTCCGCTATCGCCCGCTTCTAGCCGAAACGATCGCTGTGGGATTAATGAGTCGGTTAACGGCTTGTTGACCCTGCGGTGACGATCATTGAAGCGGATTTCGGGGGTTGAGGACGGCAAGATGTTCACATTCGACAGCAACCTGTTCCTGCTCCTGAACGCCGGGGCCACTCCCAATGCCATCGTTTCCTGGCTGGCGATCTCCGCCACCAAGGGGCTGTTGCTGCTGATCCCGCTCTATCTCGTCGTTCTCTGGCTGCTTGGCGGCCGCCGGCGGCGGCTGACGGCAATCGCGCTGTTGCTCGCGCTGGTGATCGCCATTGTCCTCAGCTATCTGGTCGGCCTGGTCATGTTCAGGCCGCGCCCGTTCATGGTCGGCCTGGGCCATGCGCTGGTTGAACACCGGCCGAACGCCTCCTTCCCGAGCAATCACGGCCTTGCCTTCGCCACCTGCGCGGCGGTTCTGTTCATGCTCCGGCGCAAGACGGTCGCCTGGGTCGCTACAGGGTTGGGCCTCGTCATGGCGTGGTCGCGCATCTATATCGGTGTGCACTATCCGCTCGACATGGTCGGCTCCATCATCGTCGGCCTGGCCGCAGCCATGGCCTCGCTCTGGGTCATGGACCGGCATGGGCAGGTGCTGCTGGCGCTGGCCGAAGAGACGCAGCAGCGGCTGCTGGCGCCGTTCGCCAGATCCTAGCGGCAGGCTTGCCCCGGCGATTGCGGCCGCATATGCCGTGCCGGCCGCACGACATGGTTGAATCTTTTACCCGAAGGTGATCGAACCGTTTCCAGCCATGCCCGAAGGTAGTCCTCCCGCATGATCGGAACCGCGTATATCGGCTCAATACTGGTGGCCCTGCACATCATCCTGCAGATCACCTTCATCATTCGCGCCCTGCTTCGGCCCTATCGCGAGCCGGCCTCGCGGCTTGCCTGGATCGTGGTCATCGCGGTCGCCCCGGTGGTGGGCATCTTGGCCTATGTGCTGTTCGGCGACGCCAATATCGGCCGTCGCCGCATTGCCCGCATGCGCGCGGCGCTGAAGCGTCTGCCGTCGCTGTCCGAAATCAGCGGTGGCCAGAACGGGCGCCACAGGCGCTACCGCGCGATCCCCAAGCGCTATACGCCGCTTTTCCGGGTGGGACAGTCGATCAGCAGCTATCCCCCGGTGGGTGGCAACAGCGCGCGGCTGCTGGAGGATTCGGATGCGTCGATCACTGCCATGGTGGAAGACATCGACGCGGCGACCGACCATGTGCATCTGCTGTTCTACATCTGGCTCGCCGACAATAACGGCCTGAAGGTGGTGGAGGCGCTGAAGCGCGCCGCCGCACGCGGCGTGGCCTGCCGCGCGATGGTGGACGACCTCGGCTCGCGCGCGCTGATCCGCTCCGTCCACTGGAAGGATATGGCCGCCGCCGGCGTGCGGCTGGCCCGCGCCCTTCCCATCGGCA
>Ga0182738_1006020_pt1 | contig 12746 bp, 11 predicted proteins | sample eDN5th30CBELigMG_FD_128876 | JGI IMG/M metagenome (GOLD analysis project Ga0182738, IMG submission 128876) | Enriched Miracle-Growth compost microbial communities from Emeryville, California, USA - eDNA 5th pass 30_C BE-Lig MG (version 2)... ...
CTATCTCGGCGACGGCTTCGAGGCGCAGAGCTATCCGGACAGCCAGAACCTGTTCACGCTCGGCCGTGCGGCCATCTACCCGGCCGGTTCGTGGGAAATCTCGGTGTTCAATACCCAGGCCCAGTTCAAGATGGGCGCCTTCCCGCCGCCGGTGAAGGCGGCCGGCGACACCTGCTATATCTCCGACCACAACGACATCGGCATCGGTCTCAATGCCAAGAGCAAGAACGCCGAAGCCGCCAAGACCTTCCTGACCTGGGTCGCCTCGCCGGAATTCGCGACCATCTACGCCAACGCGCTGCCGGGCTTCTTCAGCCTGAACTCGGCGCCGGTGAAGATGGAAGACCCGCTGGCGCAGGAATTCGTCTCCTGGCGCGACAAGTGCAAGTCGACCATCCGCTCGACCTACCAGATCCTGTCGCGCGGCACGCCGAACCTGGAGAACGAAACCTGGGTCAAGTCGGCCAACGTGATCAACGGCACCGAGACCCCGGAAGCGGCTGCGGCCGAACTCCAGAAGGGTCTTGAGAGCTGGTACAAGCCGGCAAAGTAAACTCGCTGAAGCAACAAGGCACGGGCCGCTCCGGCGGCCCGGCGCCGTTCATAAGGGATGGGTCAGCGCATGGAAGGCACGCAACGCAGACGGCGACGCTGGCACATAGCCGTATTCCTGGCGCCGGCGATGCTGGTCTACACCGCGATCATGATCCTGCCGCTGTTCGGCACGCTGCAGCTGTCGCTGTTCACCGCCGATGGCCAGTCGCGCGTCTTTGCCGGGTTCGACAATTTCCGGCGGCTGTTCCTCGATCCGCGCTGGTCGGTCAGCTTCTGGAACGCGCTCGGCAACAATTTCTGGTTCTTCATCATCCACATGCTGGTGCAGAACCCGATCGGCATCGGCCTTGCCGCGCTGCTTTCCAGCCCGAAATTGCGCTTTTCGGCCTTCTACCGCACCGCGATCTTCATCCCGACCATCCTGTCCTTCGTCATCGTCGGCTTCACCTGGAAGCTGATCCTGTCGCCGCTGTGGGGTGTCGCGCCCAACCTGCTCGATCTCGTGGGCCTGAAAAGCCTGTTCACGCCGTGGCTCGGCAAGGAGCAATATGCGCTCACCACGCTCGGCCTGATTTCGGTGTGGCAGTTCGTCGGCATCCCGATGATGCTGATCTACGCCGCGCTGCTGTCGATCCCCGACGAGGTTATCGAGGCGGCCGAATGCGACGGCATCACCGGCATGTCGCAATTCTGGAAGATCAAGCTGCCGCTGATCCTGCCCTCCATCGGCATCATCTCGGTGCTGACCTTCGTGGGTAATTTCAACGCCTTCGACCTGATCTATTCGGCGCAAGGCGCGCTTGCCGGGCCGAACTATTCGACCGACATTCTCGGTACCTTCCTCTACCGAACCTTCTTCGGTTTCCAGTTGCAGACGGGCGATCCCTATATGGGCTCGACCATCGCCTCGATGATGTTCTTCATCATCCTTGCCGGCGTGTGCCTCTATCTCTTCGCCATCCAGACGCGCCTGCGTCGGTATCAGTTCTGAGGCCCGCGATGAGCAGCAAGGCGACAACCTCCCTTCCGCGCACCATCGCGGCCCACGCGATCCTGCTTCTCTACACGGCCATTGCGCTGTTTCCGGTGCTGGTCATCATCGTCAACTCGTTCAAATCGCGAAACGCGATCTTCCGCACGCCGCTGTCGCCGCCGACGGCTGAAACCTTCGACCTGATCGGCTACCGGACCGTGCTCGCGCAGGGCGATTTCCTGCTCTATTTCCAGAACAGTTTTGTCGTCACCGTCGCCTCGCTGTTTTTCGTGCTGCTGTTCGGCGCGATGGCGGCGTTTGCGCTCGCCGAGTACCGCTTCAGGGGCAACACGCTGATGGGGCTCTATCTGGCGCTCGGCATCATGATCCCGATTCGGCTGGGCACGGTCGCGATCCTGCAGCTCATGGTGGCGAGCGGGCTGGTCAACACGCTGACCGCGCTGATCCTCGTCTATACGGCACAGGGCCTGCCGCTTTGCGTTTTCATCCTGTCGGAATTCATGAAGCAGGTGTCCGACGACCTGAAGAACGCCGGGCGCATCGACGGGCTTTCCGAATACCGCATCTTCTTCCGCCTCGTGCTGCCTCTGGTGCGGCCGGCCATGGCCACGGTTGCGGTGTTCACCATGATCCCGATCTGGAACGACCTGTGGTTTCCGCTGATCCTCGCGCCTTCCGAGCCGACCAAGACCATCACGCTCGGCGCGCAGCTCTTCATCGGGCAATATGTCACCAACTGGAACGCCGTGCTGGCGGCCCTGTCGCTGGCGATCCTGCCGGTGCTCATCCTCTATCTGTTCTTCTCGCGGCAACTGATCCGCGGCATCACTTCCGGAGCCGTCAAGTGAGTGTGAATTCCCAAAAACCCCTGCGCGTGCTTGCCGCCGGGCTCGGCAATATGGGCCGCAGCCACGCTCTGGCCTATCACCGCAATCCGGGCTTCGAGATCGTTTCGCTGGTCAACCGCTCGCAGGTGGAACTGCCGCAGGAAATGTCCGGCTACGAGATCCGGCCGTCCTTCATGGAGACGCTGGCCGAGTTGCAGCCGGATGTCGCCTCGATCAACACCTATTCCGACAGCCATGCCGACTATGCGGTGGCCGCCCTCGAGGCCGGTTGCCATGTGTTCGTCGAAAAGCCGCTGGCGACCACCGTTGCCGATGCCGAGCGCGTCGTGGCCGCCGCCAAAGCCAACGGCCGCAAGCTGGTCATCGGCTATATCCTGCGCCACCATCCGTCCTGGGTGCGGCTGATCGAGGAAGCGAGGGGGCTTGGCGGGCCATATGTGTTCCGCATGAACCTGAACCAGCAGTCGAGCGGACACACATGGGAGACGCACAAGCAGCTCATGAAGACGACCTCGCCGATCGTCGATTGCGGCGTGCATTATCTCGACGTGATGTGCCAGATCACCGACGCCAGGCCGGTCGAGGTGCGCGGCATGGGCCTGCGCCTGTCGGACGAGATCGCGCCCGACATGTACAATTACGGCCATCTGCAGGTGCTGTTCGAGGACGGGTCGGTGGGCTGGTACGAGGCCGGCTGGGGGCCGATGATGTCGGAAACCGCCTTCTTCGTGAAGGACGTGATCTCGCCCAATGGCTGCGTCTCCATCGTCATGGACGAAAAGGCGAAATCGGATGACGTCGATGCTCATACCAAGACCAACATGATCCGCCTGCACCGCGCCGCGACCGGTCCGGATGGCCGCTTTGCCGCGCCGGACGAAAACCTGTCCATGACCGGCGAGCCGGGCCACCAGGAGCTGTGCGAGCTTGAACAGGCCTATCTCCTGAAGGCGATCCGCGAGGACATCGACCTCACCCGTCACATGAGCGATGCGGTCAAGTCGCTGGCCGTCTGCCTCGCCGCGGATGAAAGCGTGCGCACCGGCAAGGCGGTGCGGCTGTGATTGGGCAATTGTCGGAAATGCAAGCGCTTCACGTTGCCCCCCTGTGTCTTGCCGGACATCTCCCCCACAAGGAAAGAGATCATGCCGCATTCATGCCCCTTCGCTTGCAACGCTGGAGGTTGGCGAAAGCCGAAGTGATAGCCAATCTCCCCCCTTGTGGGGGAGATGTCCGGCAGGACAGAGGGGGGTATGAAGAAGCGGGACGATACTTCGGTCACGCCCATCCTCGCGATAATGGAGGCAGCGCATGGGCTCGCTGAAAATCGAAAACGTTAAAAAATCCTTCGGCAGCGTCGATGTGCTTAAGGGTATCGACCTTGAGGTCGAGGACGGCGAGTTCGTCGTTTTCGTCGGCCCTTCGGGCTGCGGCAAGTCCACGCTGCTGCGCGTCATTGCCGGGCTTGAGGACGCGACCTCGGGCAATGTGCTGATCGACGGCCGCAAGGTGGACGCCGTGCCGCCGGCCGAGCGCGGCATCGCCATGGTGTTCCAGACCTATGCGCTCTATCCGCATCTGACCGTGCGCAACAATATGAGCCTCGGCCTCAAGCAGGCGAAGACGCCGTCGGACGAGATCGCGCGGCGCGTGACGGCCGCCTCCACCATGCTGTCGCTCGATCCCTATCTGGAACGCCGGCCGGCGGAACTGTCGGGCGGACAGCGCCAGCGCGTGGCCATCGGCCGCGCCGTGGTGCGCGAGCCGAAGCTTTTCCTGTTCGATGAACCGCTGTCCAACCTCGATGCGGCGCTGCGCGTCAACACGCGGCTGGAGATCGCCCAGTTGCACCGGCGCCTGTCGGCCACGATGATCTATGTCACGCACGACCAGGTCGAGGCGATGACGCTGGCCGACAAGATCGTGGTGCTGAATGCCGGCCGCATCGAGCAGGTCGGCAAACCGATGGAGCTCTACAATTCACCGGCTAATGAATTCGTTGCAGGCTTCATCGGCTCACCCAAGATGAATTTCATCGACGCCGCACGGCTCGGCGAGACGAAGGCAAAAACCATCGGCGTGCGGCCGGAGCATCTGACCGTGGATGCCAAGTCGGGCGCCTGGAAGGGTACGGTGGTGCATGCCGAACATCTCGGTGCCGACACCAATCTCTATCTCGATACCGAGCAGGCAGGGCTGCTGACGGCGCGCATCTTCGGCGTCTACGATGCAGAGCCGGGCGCCACGCTCTACGCCACGCCGCACCCGGAAAAGACCTATCGCTTCGACGCGGATGGCCGCACGATCGCGGGGTAGGATGGGTGTTCTACCCCATCGAGGGGTATTTTCTGATGGCGGAGCAGGCGCATGCCCTCCGCTATGGCTCCGGGCGTTCGTCGTTCAAAAAGCCAAATCGTTGGCTTTTTGTGCGCTGGCGCGCACCACTCCTCACCCCATAGAATCGATCTTGCGCTGCATGGCGGCGATCTGTTCCTTCAGTTCCTGAAGGTCGTCGGCCTTGGTTTCGCCCTTCTTCTCGGCCTCGCCCTGCGGCGCGGGGTTGCCGCCCTGCGGGAAGGCGGTGAACATGCGCATCGCGTTCTGGAACATCTCCATGTTGCGGCGCGTCTGTTCTTCCAGCGCCTTCATCGGCGTCATTTTCATCATGTCCATCGGCGCCTTGCCGAAGGCCGATGTCATCTGCTCGCGAAAGCGCTCCTGCTCCTTGGCGAAGGCAACCATCGACTGTTCGAGGAAGCTCGGCACGATCATCTGCATCTGGTCGCCGTAGAAGGCGATGAGCTGGCGCAGGAACGGGATCGGCAGCATGTTCTGGCCGTCCTTGTTCTCCAGCTCGAAGATGATCTGCGTCAGCACCGCATGGGTGATGTCCTCGCCGGTCTTGGCGTCCTGCACGCTGAATTCCTCGCCGCGCTTCACCATCTCGGCGAGATCCTCGAGGGTCACATAGGTGCTGGTCCCCGTATTGTAGAGGCGGCGGTTGGCGTATTTCTTGATCACCACCGGATCGTCCTTGGCGGGCATCAACATCCTCCCCGGCGGCCGGTGTGCGCGCTTTGGCGGGCAGTCCGGCAACGATTGCATTTCAGGTCAGGATATGCGCAAAGCCGCTGCAATTCCAAGCGCTTTGTGCAGTGCGGGATCATTTGGCCGCAAACCGCCGCGAATGCGGGCTTTTCCGCGGCGCCCGTGCTCTTCGCAATGGCGTAATTCGCCCGCCTTCAACCATTTCCGATTTGACTCGCCCCGACGAACGGGCAAGAAAAGTCGATGGAGAGAACTGTGCGGCGCGTCTGCCGCGAACCATTCTGGAGACGAAAATGTCCGCGTCCAACGCAATCGTAATCGCCAGCGCCGCGCGCACGCCGGTTGGCTCCTTCAACGGCTCCTTTGCGACCGTTTCCGCCCACGAACTCGGTGCCGTCGTCATTCGCGAGGCGCTCGCGCGCGCCGGCGTCAAGGCGGCGGAAGTGGACGAGGTCATTCTCGGCCAGGTGCTGCAGGCCGGGCAGGGCCAGAACCCGGCCCGCCAGGCTTCGATAGCCGCCGGCCTGCCCAAGGAAACCACCGCCTGGAGCCTCAACCAGGTCTGCGGCTCGGGTCTGCGCGCGGTGGCGCTCGGCATGCAGCAGATCGCCACGGGCGATGCGAAGATCATCGTCGCCGGCGGGCAGGAATCCATGTCGCTGTCGCCGCACTGCCAGCATCTGCGCGCCGGCGTGAAGATGGGCGACTTCAAGATGATCGACACCATGATCAAGGACGGCCTGTGGGATGCCTTCAACGGCTACCACATGGGCAACACCGCCGAGAACGTCGCGCGCCAGTGGCAGCTCACCCGCGAGGATCAGGACGCTTTCGCGCTCGCCTCGCAGAACAAGGCCGAGGCCGCGCAGAAGGCCGGCAGGTTCAGGGACGAGATCGTGCCGGTCACGGTCAAGGGCCGCAAGGGCGACACGGTGGTTGACCAGGACGAATATATCCGCCACGGCGCCACGATGGATGCGATGCAGAAGCTGAAGCCTGCCTTCGACAAGGAAGGCACGGTGACGGCCGGCAATGCCTCGGGCATCAATGACGGCGCGGCCGCACTGGTGCTGATGACAGAGGCGGAAGCCGCCCGCCGCGGCCTCGCCCCGCTGGCGCGCATCGTTTCCTGGGCCACCGCCGGCGTCGACCCGGCCATCATGGGAAGCGGCCCCATTCCCGCCTCGCGCAAGGCGCTGGAAAAGGCGGGCTGGAGCGTCGGCGATCTCGATCTGGTCGAGGCCAATGAGGCCTTTGCCGCGCAGGCCTGCGCGGTCAACAAGGACATGGGTTGGAACCCGGACATCGTCAACGTCAATGGCGGCGCCATTGCCATCGGCCACCCGATCGGTGCCTCGGGCGCACGCATCCTCAACACGCTGCTCTACGAGCTGCGCAGACGCGGCGGAGGTAAGGGGCTCGCCACCCTGTGCATCGGCGGCGGCATGGGTGTGGCCATGTGCGTCGAGGCGCAATAACGAGATCGGGACGGGCGGCTTGAAGCCGCCCGTTTTCGTTTCAGGGACGCCGCTCAGGGAATAGGAGAATGGAATGCCGGTCGAGCGGCCGATGAAGAAGAACCGGTGAGCGGAAAATCGTCGCCGGGACATGTCAGGCAAGTCACTGCAGCGCAAAGGGGAACAGGCCATGGCCAGAACAGCAATCGTCACCGGCGGCACGCGTGGCATCGGCGCGGCGATTTCGATCGCCTTGAAGGATGCCGGCTACAAGGTGGCCGCCAACTATGCCGGCAACGATGAGGCGGCGGCGAGGTTCCGCGAGGAAAACGGCATCGCGGTCTACAAATGGTCCGTGGCCGACTACGACGCCTGCGCGGCGGGCATCGCCAAGGTCGAGGCCGAGCTGGGGTCGGTCGACATCCTCGTCAACAATGCCGGCATCACCCGCGATTCCATGTTCCACAAGATGACGCGCGAGCAGTGGGACGAGGTCATCAACACCAATCTGCACGGCGTCTTCAACATGACGCATCCGCTGTGGAGCGGCATGCGCGACCGCAAGTTCGGCCGCGTCATCACCATCTCGTCCATCAATGGCCAGAAGGGGCAGGCGGGGCAGGTGAACTATTCCGCCTCCAAGGCCGGCGACATCGGCTTCACCAAGGCGCTGGCGCAGGAGGGCGCGCGCGCCGGCATCACGGTCAATGTCATCTGCCCCGGCTATATCGCCACCGACATGGTGATGGCGGTGCCGGAAAAGATGCGCGAGGCCATCGTCGCGCAGATCCCGGCCGGCCGTCTCGGCACGCCGGAGGAGATCGCGCGCTGCGTGCTGTTCCTGGCTTCGGACGACGCCGGCTTCATCACCGGCTCGACCATCACCGCCAATGGCGGGCAGTATTTCTGCTGAAGCATGATCCCGAAAGGTGCAGGCTTTTCGGACAAGGTCATGCCTGAAAAGCAATGACTTGGAGAGGGGCGGCATGTCTCCCCATGCCGGTTTCCCGGAAGCGTCCCGGGAGCGGGTGAGGCAGGTCCGGCGCGCTCAGTTCGCGCCGGATTCCAGTTCCTCGCGCAGCATCTCCAGCTCCAGCCACTCGTCTTCCATGGCGGCGAGCGAAGCACGCTCCTTGTCGAGCGCCGCGATGGTCTTCTGAAACCCTTTCGGGTCGCGCTCGTAGAAAGCCGGGTCGGCGATGTGGTTTTCCAGCTCGGCGATGGAAGCCGAAACCGCCGCCATCTTCGAGGGCAGGTTTTCGAGCGCGAATTTCTGCTTGAACGAGAGCTTTTTTGCCGCCGCCTTGGGCGCTGATCCGGCGGCTTCCGCGCGCGGCGTCTCGGCCTGCTGCTTGCGCGCATCGCGGCGGTCGTTCAGCCGCGTGCCGCCACGCTGGGCCAGCATGTCGGAATAACCGCCGGCATATTCCAGCCAGCGCCCGTCGCCCTCCGGCGCGATCACGCTGGTCACGGTGCGGTCGAGGAAGTCGCGGTCGTGGCTGACGAGGATGACCGTGCCGGCAAAGCCCGCCACCAGCTCCTGCAAGAGTTCCAGCGTTTCCATGTCGAGGTCGTTGGTCGGCTCGTCGAGCACCAGCAGGTTCGCCGGCCGCGCCAGCACGCGCGCAAGCAGCAGTCGCGCCCGCTCCCCGCCGGAAAGCTCGCGCACCGGCGTGCGCGCCTGCTCGGGCTTGAACAGAAAGTCCTTCATGTAGGAGACGACGTGGCGCTGCTCGCCATTGATGACGAGGCTTTCACCGCGCCCGTCGGTCAGGTAGTTCGCCAGCGTCTCCTGCGGATCGACCGCCTCGCGCTTCTGGTCGAGCGTGGCGACCTCCAGATTGGTGCCGAGGCGGATGCTGCCCGCGTCGGGCGCCAGTTCGCCGGTCAGCATTTTCAGCAGCGTCGTCTTGCCGGCTCCATTGGGGCCGACAAGGCCGATGCGGTCGCCGCGCTGGATGCGCGTGGAAAAATCCTTCACGACCGTCAGGTCGTCAAAACTTTTCGAGATGTTTTTCGCCTCGATCACCAGCTTGCCGGATTCGGTCGCGTCGCTGGCCACCATCATGGCCGTACCCTCGGCGCCACGATGATTGCGAAAACGCTGGCGCATGTCCTGCAACTCGCCCAGCCGGCGCATGTTGCGCTTGCGCCGCGCGGTCACGCCATAGCGCAGCCAGTGCTCCTCGCGCACGATCTGGCGGCCGAGCTTGTGCTGCTCGCGCTCCTCTTCTTCCAGCACTGCATCGCGCCATTCCTCGAAATGGGCAAAGCCCTTTTCCAGCCGGCGCGTCTGGCCGCGATCGAGCCAGACCGTGGCCTTCGAAACGCGTTCGAGAAAACGGCGGTCGTGCGAAATCACGATCAGCGCCGAGGAAGAGCGTACAAGCTCGTCCTCCAGCCATTCGATGGTTTTCAGGTCGAGATGGTTGGTCGGCTCATCGAGCAGCAATATGTCGGGCTCCGGGGCCATGACGCGCGCGAGTGCGGCGCGGCGCGCCTCGCCGCCGGAGAGGTCGTCGGGGCGCTCGTCGCCGGTGAGGCCGAGATGTTCGAGCAGGTAGGTGGCGCGATAGGGATCGTCGGCCGGCCCAAGCCCCGCCTCGACATAGGCGCGCGCAGTCGCAAAGCCGTCCATGTCCGGTGCCTGCGGCAGATAGCGGATGGTGGCCGTGGGCTGACGGAACACCTCGCCGTCCTGCGCGTCGACCATGCCGGCGGCGATTTTCAGCAGCGTCGACTTGCCCGACCCGTTGCGGCCGACCAGTGCGATGCGGTCGCCGGCCGCAGCCGCCAGCGAGGCTCCATCGAGCAGCGGCGTGCCGCCGAAGGTCAGCTTGATGCCGTCGAGATTGAGAAGCGGTGGCGCCATCAGGTGGGTTCCTTCACAGATATCGAAGCACCCCCCTCGCGGGTTTGCAGCGCAAACAACCGCGAGATGGCCCCAAGGGCCGGTGAGGGGGAGATGATGAAATGTCTCATGACGCCTGAGAGCTCTTGCCGTTCAACCCGGATGCGCCACGAGGATCGCGCGGCCGCGCTTCAGCGAAATGCGCAATGTGCCGCGCACTTCATTGGACAGCGTAAGCGATGAGCCGAATGGCACCTCGACGCGGTCGAGCGGCCATTTGGCACCCTCTTCGGTGAGGCCGGACAGCTCCGAGAAAGCCAGTATCGAAAACAGCGTGCCATCCGGATAGTCGAAGGTGGTGGTGCCCGGCAGCACGGGGCTGCCCTCCTGCGTGCCGCCGGTCAACAGGGTCGGCGTGCCGGCTTCGGCCAGCCGCAGCGCAAGCGCCAGATGCAGGAAGGCATGGTCAGCGCGCGGGCCGCCGAAGGCGCCCGCCAGCACCAGCGATGTCGCCCCCAGTTCCAGTGCCGCGGCTACCGCCAGTTCGCCGTCGGTCATGTCCTTGTCGGAGGAGAAGCTGCGCCTTTCGACGTCGGCATAACGTTCGCAAAGCTCCTGTGGCGTGGAATCGAAATCGCCTACCCAAAGCTCCGGCGTCACGCCCAGCGTTGCGGCGTGGCGGATGCCGGAATCGGCCGCGATCACGCGCGCGTCCACGATCTGCGCGTCGAGACGCGCGGTGCGGGCGAGATCGCCGCCAAGCAGGATGAGAAATCGGCTCATGGTGGCTCGCCTCCTATCATGCGCAGGCCCCGGAACGGAAGGGCGGGCGGCGTTCTACCGGCAACAATGCCGCTTGCGTGCGCATGCACTTCGCCCTATGTCTCATAACGCTCTAACGGGGTGCCGGACGCGTTTTCGCGAACCGGCTGAGAGGCCAAGGGGATACCCGGCTAACCCGCTGAACCTGATCCGGTTTGTACCGGCGGAGGGATTAGATGCTTCCGGATGGCCGGCGCTTCAAATTCCCTTGCAACATGCATGTATGGAGGAAGCGCCGATGCGCACATTGTTTTTCTCGCTCGTTTCGTCACTGGCCATTGCCGCCGCCCTGCCGGCATTCGCCGCCGACAAGCTCACCGTCTACACCTATGAGAGCTTCACGGCCGAATGGGGGCCCGGCCCGCAGGTGAAAAAGGCTTTTGAGGCCGAATGCGGCTGCGAGGTCGATTTCATCTCGGTTGCCGATGGCGTGGCGCTGCTCAACCGCGTCAAGCTCGAAGGCAAGTCGACCAAGGCCGACATCGTGCTCGGTCTCGACACCAACCTCACCGCCGAAGCCAGGGCCACGGGCCTGTTCGCTCCCTCTGGCGTCGATCTTGCCGCTGTGAAGGTGCCGGGCGGTTGGAGCGACGACATGTTCGTGCCTTACGACTACGGCTATTTCGCCGTCATCTACAACGCCGAGACGCTGAAGAATCCGCCCAAAAGCCTGAAGGAGCTGGTCGATGGCGATGCCAGCGAGAAGATCGCCATTCAGGACCCGCGCACTTCCACGCCGGGGCTGGGCCTGCTGCTCTGGGTCAAGGCGGTCTATGGCGACAAGGCCCCCGAAGCCTGGGCCAGGCTGAAGGACCGCGTGCTGACGGTGACGCCGGGCTGGAGCGAAGCCTATGGCCTGTTCACCAAGGGCGAGGCGTCGATGGTGCTGTCCTATACCACCTCGCCCGCCTATCACATGATCGCGGAAAAGACCGACAAATATCAGGCCGCGCCGTTCGAGGAAGGCCACTACCTGCAGGTCGAGGTCGCCGGCATCACCGCCACCGGTGCGCAAAATCCGCTGGCGAAAAAGTTCATGGACTTCATGACAGGTCCCGGCTTCCAGGACGCAATCCCCGAAACCAACTGGATGTTCCCGGCCGGCAAGACCGACAAGCCGCTCGATCCCGCTTTCGACAAGCTGGTGAAGCCGGCCAGGACGCTGCAGATCAGTGCCGAGGACGTCGCCGCCAACCGCAAAACCTGGGTGGACGAGTGGCTTGGCGTGATGAGCAAGTGAGCGTCTTACCCTCCCTTTTGGGGGGCGATCGCGAAGCGCGGGGTGGATTATGATGAAATGAGCACTTCTATCGAACCCCCACCCCGGTTCGCTCACACCGCTTCGCGGCACGGGCTCTCCTATCCTCCTCACAAGGAGGAGGGTAGGGTCGGCGATTCCCGCATTGCCGCCGGCGTCATCGCGCTGGTAGCCATCGCCGTCCTCATCGGCGGCGCTTTTGTGGGCCTCATCCTGGAAGGCGTCAACGATCTTTCAGGCGCGATCGCCGCCTTCGACGGCTATCTCTTCCGCGTGGCGCGTTTCACGCTGTGGCAGGCGTTGCTGTCGACGTCGCTGTCCGTCATCCCGGCGCTGTTCGTCGCCCGCGCGCTGTCGCGGCATCCGAGTTTTCGGGGACGCGGGCTGATACTGCGCCTGTTTGCGGTGCCCTTGGCATTGCCGGCCATTGTGGTGGCGCTCGGCGTGCTTGCGCTCTACGGCCGGGCCGGCTATTTCGCCGGCCTGCTGTCACAAATCTCGGGCGAAGGCTGGCCGGGCATCTATGGCCTGTCGGGCATTCTGGTGGCGCATGTGTTCTTCAACCTGCCGCTGGCCACGCGCCTGTTTCTCGAAGCGCTGAACACGGTGCCGGCCGACCAGTGGCGGTTGGCAAGCCAGCTCGGCATGGGCGCGCGCGCCGGCTTCCGGCTGATCGAGTGGCCTGCCTTGCGCGCCAGTCTGCCGGGTGTGGCGGGGCTGGTGTTCATGCTGTGCATCACCTCCTTCACCATCGTGCTGACGCTGGGCGGCGGCCCGCGCGCCACCACGCTGGAAGTGGCGATCTACCAGTCCCTGCGCTTCGACTTTGATCCGGCGCGCGCGGTGGCGCTGACGCTGCTGCAAATCGTACTCACAATGGCGGTCGTCGCCGCCTTGATGCGGCTTGGCGCCA